>Ga0208768_1001599_pt1 | contig 11596 bp, 6 predicted proteins | sample AntAceMetag02UK1_FD_184760 | JGI IMG/M metagenome (GOLD analysis project Ga0208768, IMG submission 184760) | Saline lake microbial communities from Ace Lake, Antarctica - Antarctic Ace Lake Metagenome 02UK1 (SPAdes) (version 2) | ecosystem: Environmental > Aquatic > Non-marine Saline and Alkaline...
TACGCGCCTTATCCTTTTCGCTGGTGGGGCTTGCACCCGCACCTTTTACACCTTGCTGCCCGAAACGAATTGTCTTCACTTCGTCCCCCAATTTTGCCACAACAACGTGGCTTTTGGTAGGGTGGCTAGGCGTTGCTTTAGGCTTGTTGTAGCCTGCAACGCCTACTTTTGCTAGCCGTGGGTCTTTAGTTGCCATTACTTCTCGCCTCTAAGTTCGGCGATGCGCGCATCCATGCGCTCACGCAGTGCTGCAAGCTCTATATCTAGCGACTCGTAGTCCGGGTAGCCCTTGTTGTACTCCTCGCGCTTCGCCGTGGACATAGCCATGCTGAAGTCACGTTTGATGCGCTTGACCTCTTTGTCGTTAAAGAACTCAGTCTCTTGCCTGTTGAACTCATAAAGCGAAAGACCAAAGAACCTAGCCATGAACAGCGCGTTAGGCTCTTTACCGGTGGGGCCTACAGTGCCATCAGCCAGCTTAGACGCACTGTCGAACAGGCGAGTCTGCAGGAGTGATGGGGTCATTGTGTTGTAGACCGATTTAGCGGCGCTCACAAGGCGGCTGCTGTTGTCATCAGTCTCGTCGCCGAACTTCTTACCCGTAAACGGGTCTATGCCGTAGAACAAGCTGGCGATAAGGCTAGCATAAGGGCCACCGGGCGTCAGTGCGCCGGGAAACCAAGACTGTCCTAGTAGCTTGTTTTCGCCGGGGGGTGGGTCAAACAGCGCCATCATTGGGATAGACTTGCCGATGTTCCAAAACACGGGGTCTTCATCAGAACCCATAAACGGCACACGCATAAACATGTGCGGGCCTACGCCCCACAGTGCTTTTTCGCGTATTTGATCTGGGCCGGTTAGGCGCCACTCATCATCGTCTCCGTCGAACACGGCAGACATCAAGCCTACAGCGGCCATCATGTTGACCAGAGTCCACGGCTTCTCAACCGCCAAGCGGCCAAGAACTGGTGTGATGGCGTAAGACCAAGACACAAACGGCAAAAACGATTGGCGGGCAGCGCGCACCCAGCGGGCATCGATGTCGTAGTCCAAGAACTGTTTGCGTGCGGCAATGCCTGCTTCTAGCAACTGCTGCTCAGACAAAGCGCTGGAGCCATCTCGCTGCTGGATGTTACCTGCGGTACTCATGAAAGACGCTAGGCGGAATATGTTGTCCCCCGCTGCGTACAGCTCCATCGCACGGGAGTCGAAGTTCTCGGCTTTGCGCGACGCGGACTCAATCGCACCAGCAAACTTCTTCTCAAACCCAGCGAACTCACCAAGCCTGCTCAGCATCGAGCCGCCCGGGGCCGGAGATATGGTGCTGAGCATAGCCTCAGCAATGACTTGCTTGGCCTCAGTCTGTGTGTACTGGCCCAAAACCGCGCCGGAGCGGTAGAACGCCTGTATGATGTCCCGCTGCTGCTTGCTCATTTTGTCTGGAGACACCTCGAAGCGGGCAAACATAGACGCAGCATCACGCAGTGTTTTGTGCGAGATTCCGTGCAGTAGCATCAGCGAGTAGTTGGTGAGCACGTTATTAGCGTGCGTCGCTGGGGAGTAGACTGTCTTGGCCTTCTTAAACCACGTCATCGTCTGGTTAAATGCCTGACTGCTTATTAGCGGCTTGCGGTCGTGCATGTCGAGCATGGAGCTCCACACAGGCCCAGACACCAGCTTACCCGCTAGCGGGCCGTACGTAGGGCCGCTAGGCAGCTGCACCCACACACCTGTGCGCTGCGCTTTGCTGCGTATCGCCATGCTCTTGGCTTCGTCGCTGGAGGCCTCTAGCACGCCATCACTGGTCAGCTCACGCCCCTTAAAGACACTGTTTATCTCTGCGATGTCATCAAACACCACAGTCTGTGCAGTAGCTTTTCCATCAGCGTCGCGTCCCAGCTCGTTTATTCCTCGGAAGTAGTTGCGGCTAGCGTAGTTATGCGAGAGCGCCGCCATGGTGTTTAGCAGTGCAGCAGATAGCTCCCGCACCTTGCCTTCGTCGGCCAGACGGCGTACGTCCTCTGGGGATGTGGTGCGCGATACAAACGCAAAGCGCTTACCAACCATGCCATTGAACTTCCACACACGGCTCTTCTCTATATCCAGCCCTGCGGGCGGTGCGGTCTCAGCGGTTTCTTTGCTGATAAAGCCCCAAGGTACGCGCTTCTTGACGCCATCGTTATCAACGACCGTCTCCATGACTTGGTACAGTGCGGCCTCAGAGTCGACTACGTCGTTTTGCATCGGTAGCAGATCGCGGAACTCATCGATAGAGTCTTCGTTGCGGCGGGTTATGCCCAGCAACTCCATTAGACGGCCTTGGCCAAACGACTTCGTTGCTACTTGCGCGAAGCTTTGCGGGTTCAGCAGGTACTCGGAGAACTTAAGGCCCTCGAACAGTGAGCGCTCTTTAGAGCCCTCTGGCAAAGCGTCGATGTAGCCGCGCAAATGCCGCTGTACGTTATCTGCAATAGCACGTAGCGCAGACGAGTTTTTCTGGCCGCTTAGCGCGGCGATGTCGCCGTCAAGGTAGTCCAGTATCGGCTTAGCCAGCGCTGGGTTCTGGTGCATGGCCTCGGACAGCCGCTCCATCTCCAAGATACCCGTGTTCTGGTGCGTCTTAAAGTACTCCATGACAGAGGCCATACCGGGCGGCAGGCCGAAGCGGGAGTTGAGGTTGAGAATAACCCCCTCCAGCTTGGGGAAGTTCTCTCGCACAATGGCTGACGCTTTGACGCTTGCGTCGTAAATAGCCTTGGTAGACTTGCCGGTCACCCCGAAGCCCAGCCTCTCAAACAGCATGCGGGTCAGGTTAAACGAGCTGCCGGGCGATGCCCGCCATGCCCGCAGGTCGGGGTAGTTGGCGGCGATAGCAGCCTGCACGGGGGTCTGATCCTGCACAACTTGGGCAAACGGTGCTTCGCTGCCCTCGGTACGCGGCGTGGGCGGCACGGACTGTACGCGTGCTTCGAGCACATTTCCCTCCCGCACGGGTGGAGCGGTAATACCAGCCTCGCCGATTTCGGCTAGCAAATCCCATGTGCTCTGGAATACAGCTGACGCCTGTGTTTTCTGGTTGCCCAGCAGCCTACGGACAATCGCCTGTGCGGCCTGCCATACGTCTTGCGCAGCCTCGTAGAAGGAGCGAGGCGTCGATTTAGCAGGCATAGCCTGTAGGGCTTTACGGAACTCGTTGAGCGTATTGCCGTAAGACACCAGCTCTAGCATGGCGTCGTTTTCGTTGCCGTCTTTGACCAGCTTTTTGAGCAGGCTTTGCACCTCTTTGGCCTTGTCGTTTAACTCGCCCTTGTACTCGACGACACCCTTTAGCGACTTGCGTAGCTGGGCAACGGATGGGTTCTTCGGGTTCTGGTATACAAACCACTGGAGTGCAGCGTGCAACCCCTCGTGCAGCACTACCGCGTTAGACGCGGTCTGGTGCAGATACACGGTGTTGTTAACTGGGTCGTAACGGGACTCGCCAGTAGTGATGAACTCTAGTTTAGGCGCGTTCTTAGCACCTTGCAGGGCCTCGCGAACTTGGCGGGCAAGCAAACGCTCGTACCCTGTGCCGAAGAAGCGGATGTAGTGAAGCACGCCCAGAAACCCCTTGTACACGGGGCCCTTGTCTCGTGGGTTGGCGCGGCCTTCAGCGGCGCGTACGAGCGGGGGTGTTTGGTCTTTGGCCTCGGTTGCTGCGCGCACCTTCTCCTGACGCACGTTAAGCATGTCGAAACGCTCTATGAAAGCTTCGCTTTTCGCCGCAGTCCATGCCTGAGAAATCATGGAGTCAAGGCGTTTGTACGCTCGCAGCGTCTCTGGGTCTGTAATGCTGTTGATGCGGCCCTGTGACGCGGCTTTGATCGTAGCGATAAGGACGTCTACGTCCTTAGAGTTGCCTTCTACAGCTTCGCCTAGCTTGCTTAGCGCTGCGCGGGTCTGATTGCCTAGATCAACGGCGTTTTGTACGCGGGGGGCAACGGCTTGGTCGGCGGTGGTGCCACGGTTGATGACCTGCTGCGGGCGCTGCATATTACCAGCTGCGTCCAGATACTCTTTGTACAGGCGACCAAAGTTAACCAGCTCTGTAAGTATGGCGCGCTCTTTCTTAGGGAGTCTGCGACTACGCTGTTCGGGATTAGTAGCTGCGTTTGTTATCCGCGCCACTTGCGCGTCAGTCAACGAGCGGCGTCCGGGGGCTGTAACAGCTTGCGCACCCTCGACGGTAGACGCCAGCGGATTGCGAGCGCTGGCGGTCTTTTTGTCTTGCGCGGCGAGAATAGTCTCAATATCCCCAGCCACTTCGTCATCAGCTGCAGCAGCTAGCTCGTCATCTAGGGTCTGGGTAGCGGCGGGTTGCGCCTGTGCGGGTAGTTCGGCAGGTGTTTGCGCCGGTAGCTCCGAAAAAGCACCCGCTGCAGGTTGTGCAGCGGGTGTAAGCGTGGCTGCAGAGCCACCTTCGGAGACATTCGGTTGTGCAGCGGGTGCTTGTGCTACGGGCAAGGGAGACGACGGCGCAGGCCTTGTAGATATAGACGACGCTATGGCTTCTGTAATCGGGACGCGAGACACGCGCCCATCGTCAGAGCCGGCTTGTTGTGCTTGGCTAAGCGGCTCGGTAGTGGGACGACCACGGCGGGCGCCGCCCAGTGCAGCGCGCTGCATGGGAGTAAGTGGCGCTGTAGTTGGTGCGGGCTTCTCGGCCATAACATCTTGTGCTTGCGCACCAACACGCTGGATTGCAGCGCTGCGCTCGGTCTGTTGCTCTTGAAACTGCGCGCCTATAGCCTGCGCTGACGCAAGCGTGTCGTCCCGTTGCGCCTGCAACTTTCGCCACTCGACACCAGCGTCTTCTGCGGCCATGGCGCTGGATGCTTCCTGCGCCAGCAAGTCTTGGTATTGCTGCCCGACACCAGCAATCCGCTCGTCACGCAAACCTTGCACGCCTTCTTCTACAGCGCGCTGCTGCCCTAAGGAGCCAAATGGTTGCTGCAGATCGACACCCTGCATACCAGCCTCAAACTCACGCTGCTGCTCAAGCGAGCCAAAAGGCCCCGTCAGATCTAGCTCTTCGACTTGCGCGCCAAAGGCTTTAATGCGCAAATCGCGCTCTTCTACCATGCGGGCGTTGTACCACTCACCAACGTTGGCTTCATCTACGCCTTGCGCCTTAGCCACCTTGGTAACAAAATCATAGGCCTGCTTGCGCACATCCGCATCCTCAGACTGGAGGTCATCCCCGAGCTTTTGCGCTTGGCTAGCCCTGCGGGTGGCGGACACTGCGGCGAATGGCCCCAACAACAACGTCAAGCCCAGCCCGCCCGCAGCGGACTGCTGCGCAATACCTAAAATATCTTCGGGGGCAGCGCCGTAAGCGCGCTCAACAAGCTCAGCGCCGACATCTTGCAGCACCTCAGTGCCCGGCTGAACAGCCAAGTTAACACCATATGCTTTTGCAGCGTCCTTGAGCGCACCTGTGCGGGTAAGTCCTGTGGCTACTTGCTCGGTAGTTTTGGCTCCGCGTAGGGCGGTAGCCAGAGGTTTAAGAGCGCGCAAACCAACAGCAGTAGCAACGCCCTCAAGCGGGCCTTTGATGACACCAGTACGCAACGCTGCTGCCTTTGCTTCGTCTTGGTCAATACCTTGATCGATTAGCTTCTCGTATGTGTCTTGGTATGCGGACGAGCCAAACAAACCAGCGGCGACTGCGGGCGCAAGAGCTTGTCCCCCCGGCAGAAACGCCGCGCCAATCGCCGGAAGCATAGGGGCCAAACCCCTCGCGCCGGATGTAAATATTTGACGCGTTAGCCCTTGCTCGCGGCGGTCAGGCTCGTACTGAAACGCACGGGCGTCGGCTTCGTTCACAAGCTCTTGCCCAAACACTGGGTCTAGGCCGGTGGCTTTCAGCGCCTGACCGCCCATACGGGGCAAATCTACAACAAGGCCCCCAACAGCCTGTCGCCCCATTTCGCGCAACGTACCAGAGGGCTTTACGCCTAAGTAATCCGCCGTTTCCTCGTAACTAGTGCCGAGCCGTTTTGCGTAGTCGCGGACTAGTGAGTCGTCGGACATACTCTGCATGTCTGCAGGTACTGCCGCCCGAAGGTCGTCTAGGTTGTAAATTGCCATGTAGCGCTCCTGTTAGCCCTGCTTATTGTAGGCTAGCCCAAACAGTATTAATAAAAACTCGTTACTGTAGCCCATAGCCTTCGCGATATAGCCTGTCTTGCTCCGCGTTGTAAAGCTGGCTCTCGCGGGCGCGTACGGCGTCAAGCTGTTCTGGGTTAAGAAGCTGCAGATAACCACCGGCTTGAACCGCACGTACCTGCTCTAGCGTGAGCGTGTTTATAACCTGTGGCGACAACTGCTGCACCTCGGCCTTGCGCTGTGCGTTTTGCGCCCGTGCCTGATCACGCTGCGCCGCTGTTGCGGCCATTTCGGTAGTGGCAGTAGCGGCTTGTCCGGCAGTCAGGCCTAACCCTCCGCCGGCGGCAGGTGCTACATATACAGGTGGCCCGGGTTTATCTGTCCCGCCTCGGCCCGGATTGGCGTAAGGGTCAAAGCCGGGCTGATTGCTGCCCAGCGCCGCATCGGGGGCAATAGCGTACACAGCGTTAATTCGTGCAGTGGTAGCGGCAATTATCTTATCCTGCTCGCCAGCCGGAAGCCTAGAAAAACGCTCATCCTTCATCACATCAGCTATGGCGGACGAAAGTGCCTTTCTGTAATCAGCGGCCTTAGCTTGATCCTCCTTCGTACCATTCGATAGCGCACGTGTCTCAGCCCGCGTTTTATCCGTATTGGCGGCAATCAGCGCAACATTAGCATTTGACTGCGAAGTCGATGCGTCGCTAGCACGAGTCGCAGCGTCGTTTTTAGCCATATCAGACTTAATTTTTGCTAGGTTTGTAGCGTAGTCTACAAGCGCCTCAGGGCTGGACGCTGCGAGATTCAAATACCTTGTGGCCTCAGCCTCAGTCCCACGAAACGCGGGGCCCCCAATGGGGTTTCCGGTCTTGGAGTCAACCATCTGCAGGGATACATTGCCGTCTTTATCGCGCAGCACCTCAAAGTGTCGGCCCGGGTCTAGTAGCTCATTGGACTTGTGCAACTCACTGAGTTGATCTAGTGACTTACCCTGTGTTAGCTTAGTGATCTGTTGCCGCGCTATTTTTATCTCTGCCTCGTTTCGCCCGGCAAGGTTGGCAATTAGCGTGTCCTGCTGCCCTGAAGTCAGCTCGTAGCTGTTTGCAATAGCCAGTAGACGGTCCGGTGTGCGGTCACTTGGTTGCAATTGCGCTACAGCCGAGTTGTAGGTGTCTAAGTTACTCTGCTCACGCTCGCCGCGCTGGGCGACAGTCAATTTAATTTTGTTAGCCTCCAGACCTACACGACTATTCTCCATATTTAAGGCGTTGGCGCGCATGTCTGCCGCCTTGTCTGGCTGCCCCATGGATTCGTATGTCTGCGCTTGCGCCTGCATAACCTGCGGCTGCGCCACCGCGCTGGCTTCTTGGCGAGTGCCGTAGTTTTTGCCTCTGCTACCAACAGAAAAGTCTGGGGCTGTCAATCCTTGGCGGCGTTGAAGCTCTGCAATAGACTGGTCATACTGCTGCCCAGCCATCTCGGGGGTCATACCACCCTTTATGGCCTGCTGCTTTAGCCCCTGAACCTGTGCCACATTTTCACCTAGCTGGGAGCCGTACTCACCCTCAGTCACTCGATACTGATCTGCAGCGCGGGACAAGCCCTCTTTTAGTTGGCGCTTCTCTTGGCCATCTATTATGCGCTGCGCAATGTCGGAACCTGCACGAAAACCTGATGCCCAACCCATAATTACACCTCCACCATTTCTATGCCTAGCATTGAGTAGTCGACAGACTTGTATCCGTCATCTTTAGTAATCACTGCGTCTGGGTATTTAAGCTCTACGTCCTGAGCCATAACACCTCGGAACACCCTGCCGTCGCCGCCAATGTACTCGAAGTCGTACATAGGTAAACCAAGAGACTCGTACACGCCGACCTGAGTTATGTTCTTCTTGAGGCGAACGTCAGACGCCCACGCAGTTGCGCCAGCGCCAAGCGCAGTACCAAGGAACTCACCTTGAGCGTTCATACCGGCGTTGTACACGCTAGCCTGCGTATTAGCCATGTTGCCAAATGTGTTAGCGGCGTTAGACAGTCCTTGCTGCAGCTGACTGCCCGGAGCGGCTAGCGTATTACCGGCACCAGTACCTGCTTGACCAGCACCTTGGTAGGCTGCGGTAGAAGCACCAGATAAGTTACGACCCAGACCAGCAGCGTCTAAGCGGCGGGCGAACCCCATCTGCTCAGCTTGGTTGCGAGCGCCTGTCATGGCGTTAGCGCGGTTAGCGGATAACCCCAAGTTGTTTTGGTTTGTCATAGCTGCGAAGCGACCGGAGTTAGGGTTAATGCCCATAGAAGCCATTGCCCGACTACTTGCGCTCTGCGTTTGGTTAAACGCCGCGCCGGCTGCAGCTGCGGCCTCTCGGGCTTTGCTTTCTCGGTAGTCTGCGGTGTTAAAACGCTGCGCGTCTCTAACCAGTCCTTGCTCTAGCGGCCTGAACGTGTTTTGTTGGTAGCTGTAGTAGTCCTGCGCCTGCTGCATCTGCTGCGCCTGCGAGTCCATCATCTGCTGAGCAAGCCCTTGATAAATGGGCTTCATGTCCGCGTACTGGGACTCTGCAAAGTCAAGCTGCCGGTTGGCTACATTCTCCATACCACTGTAATCTGGTGCTGGTGCTGATTTACCGCCCATACTCTACTCCTTCGGCAGCCAACGACATTTGTCGTGCCACATAACTAAAACCATCATGTCGGCGCCGGGGGCGCCGTCTTTCATCACAAATTCTTCCTCGAATCCGAGGTGCTTGTCAAAGGCAATTACCGCCGGTTCGTTAGTCGGCACCATGCCAGTCAGGCGTTTTAGCTTGCAGTGCCTAAACGCGTAGTCGCACACCGCCTGAAACAAAGAAACTATCATCTTTGTCTGCTTTACAACCGCAATGTGGCAGGTCGCGTTAGCCCCGTTATGATTATTTACCACTACACCGGCCAAAATATCCTCACCACTCATCACGCCCATCGCGTAAAAAGATCCCCAACTAGAGCTTTGCCCAGTTATTTCGGCGACCCACGCGCCAATTCGGGCTGACTGGTCAAATACAAGCTTAGCCATAACGTATATTATGGCTCATATCATACGGGCTGTGTGGGCGTATTGGCGCTATCTACAGAAGATTCGCGCTCTAGCCAATGCTGGTTTATGCGTGTGGCAATCCCAGTCGCAAGCTCCGGGGTAAGTTTACTGCCTATGTTGTTGCCTAGTGCTTCCGCCAGCGACTGCATAATTTCTTCACGCATCTGCGCTCCTTGCTTTGTCGACGAAGTACCACAAATCTTGATTGCGGTAGGTACCTTCAGGTTTGTCTGGCGCCCAAGGAGTGGCTGGGCCGTTTAGTTCAGAGAAATCATCCCCAGAAATAGTGTACTGTTTAGGTGGGTGCGTTTGTACGTCGAACCCATCACCGTCAATATTGCGAACGCCCACTGCAACCCGCACAAAATTACCGGGGAACTCCTCGATCGCCATAAAATCTTCTGTGTAAGACTGTTGCGGGATTGTAATTTCTCTAGCCATTTGCGGCCTCCAGTTGAGCTATACGAGCGTCTAGTTCTTTTAGCGCTGTGATTATAGGAGCAACGTATGACGCGTAGTCAATAGCTAGCTTACCGTCTAAAGGCCCGGACTCGTTCGTGTAGACGAGAGAAGACTCCTCAGAAACCAAAGCCTGCACGTCGTTGGCGATTAGGCCGTACATCTTCTTCTTAAATCCAAACATTGGATCGTCGACATAGTAGTAACTAACCGGCGTAAGCTGGCGGACAAATTCCATACCAACAGTACTAGGCTGAATGTTTGTTTTAAGCGACCGGTCTGAGGTCGACGACAATGAGTAAGTGACGTTGTTTGTACCGCTGCCGGAGACAGTAAACGACACCCCGGAGACGTTATTAGATGCCGAAAAATTTTTGCCGTAAGGATTAAGCTGATTTGCAATATAAGCTATGGTGTCCGAAGCGGTGGCGTAATTAGTCAGAGTCGATGGGGATACTGGGGTATATCCTAGTGCGCCAGTGACTTGCCCGCTAACCAGAGAAAGAGAGCCGCCTAGCGTTAGGTTGCCAGAAGTTGTTACAGTGCCGCTAAGAGATAAGCCGCTAACAGACCCAGTGCCGCTAACGCTGGTGACAGTCCCCGTGCCCGATGTAGAAAGCGTAACCCACTGACCATCGGCGCGAAGGTACTTTGTAGTACCCCCGTCGGGAGAAGCAATGTTTACACTGCCCCATTTAAAAATACCTTGGCCGATATGAATAGCTGGGGAATTGCTGTTTACATGATAGGCATACACCCCGGCGCCAGCTGAGTTAGCCGATACAAACCACCCACCAAAAACTCCACCTTCGCCATACACACCAACACCAGCGTCAACATACGGCAGGGTCGTATCAGTACCTTTGCCGATTCCCATAACACCAATGTTAAATTGACTGCCGGATATAGGGGCATTGCCAAGGACCGCAGTTCTAGGATAAATGCTTGCTGTGCCGTCAGTAGTAGCGTAAACAGAATAATCTACATAAGTCGGGCCGCCGCCCACGCTTAATAAGACGGTGCTAGTGTTTTTCCCGGCGAAAGTAGCGTCACCTTCAGTGGATATGTTTCCCGCAAAATTAGCTTCGCCCGTCGAAGAGTTAAGCGTAAACGTTGTCGCTGAGTTGTTGCGCCCTACGATACCTTTGCTGGTAAAAGCTACACCGGCGCCGGTCGCGTTCCCTGAACCATCGATCGAAATAGTACCCGTCTTAAACCCGCCCGCTGAGCTAAACGTTATAGCCCCCGACAGAATATCTGACCCGCTTTTATTTAACTTGCTAGCTACCGCAGAGGAAGCATTGTTGGCAGTGACAACAGCAGATGACACATCAGATAGCACAGTGTTAACTGTAGACCCGCCTAGGTACGCACCGACCTCAATTACAGAGTTTGCCTTAATAGTTCCTAGAACTGTTAGGTCACCCGTAGCGGCTTCAATTGCTAACGTGTTTTGCCACTGCCCGTCTGACTGGCGGTTGTACCCGCCGAGGATACCCGTCGCAGTTATGCCAAGTGCTGTGTACACAGTGGCGCCGCTATAAGCGCCAGAGCTGCCATTCAGAACCGCGTCTTTGTGCTGCAGCGCAATATACGTAGGCTCGATAATAACCTTCGTGTCGGAGTTAAGCCCGCCCGCTATTACGTTCGCAGCCCCAGAAGCTAGATCGGCTACAGTTAACTTGCTAGCCACATCAGATAGCACAGTGTTAACTGTAGACCCGCCTAGGTACGCACCGACTTCAATTACAGAGTTTGCCTTAATAGTTCCTAGAACTGTTAGGTCACCCGTAGCGGCCTCAATTGCTAACGTGTCTTGCCACTGCCCGTCTGACTGGCGGTTGTACCCGCCGAGGATACCCGTCGCAGTTATGCCAAGTGCTGTGTACACAGTGGCGCCGCTATAAGCGCCAGA
>Ga0208768_1001610_pt1 | contig 11554 bp, 10 predicted proteins | sample AntAceMetag02UK1_FD_184760 | JGI IMG/M metagenome (GOLD analysis project Ga0208768, IMG submission 184760) | Saline lake microbial communities from Ace Lake, Antarctica - Antarctic Ace Lake Metagenome 02UK1 (SPAdes) (version 2) | ecosystem: Environmental > Aquatic > Non-marine Saline and...
AAGGTCTGATAGGGTTGGTGGCGGTATGGATTTTATATTCAATCTACAACAGAAAATAATATAGATCTTACTTGACCGCGGGGAGTGGTGCGACCATATGGCATCACCCCTATTATCTACACTGATAATACACTTTAAAAAAATATAAATACACATAGTTCAAACGTGCTCGCACATCTCGTGTGAGACTTATGCAGATAACAACTGCGTACCTAGGAGAACTAGGATTGGACTCCTATTATAGGAGAAAACAAATGGGAAGACCCTTAAAAAAAGATAGAATGTCCGGCTTGGCTGGTGCATTCGGTGGAACCGGCATAGCAGGAAACCTAGCTGTGACGGCTTACAGACCATTCGGCGGAGCAAAAGTCGATTCAACTGTGGCTTACGTGGTATCACAAAGAGCAACCAACTTGTACAAGATACACTTGGAAGATTCAACTGAAGTTGTCATGCAACTTAAAGCAGTTGCTCCAGGAACACTGGCAAACGATAATGCAAGTAGTGTTGGTGAGTTCTGTGTGCAGATGATATTGGATGACTCAACAGTCGCTTACGTGAGTAAGTTCTTCAACAACACAGTACACTATGTTACAGCGGCAGGTGCCACAGGATCAGTGAAATACACACTAGGTGCTGAGGGAACTGACGAAGGTCAAGTGTCAGGCGTTGGTTCAATCGACGTTAGATAGTACACTACACGTGCTTTTATGGGGGAGTCACACGCTCCCCCATTCACAACATAAATAATAGCAAATGGCAAAGACTCTTAGAACATCAGGTGATTACACGGTAAAAGCGGGTGCTGGATACGATTCAGGATCTGGGACCAACACCATAAGGTTGGACGCCAAGACGGTCAGGATACCGGGTGACCTGACAGTCGAGGGCACACAGACGACCATAGATTCGCAGAGCTTGACGGTGGAGGACCAGTTCATCGAGGTGAACAGGAACAACTCGACGGCGGGCACGGAGGACTCGGGCATATTCTTCAACCAGGGAAGTTCCAACAACCAGATTTTGTACTACGACGCGGACCAGACGGAGTTCGTCATGGGTTCGACCACGCACGATGCGTCAGTGTCGGCCATAAGCAACATCACACCAGGCAAGATAAGGATTCTAGCAGGCACGGAATCAGACCAAGCGGCCACCAAGGGCTACGTTGACACGACGGTAGGAGGCGGCTTCAGTCTCAAAGTTGCGGGCGATGATTCAACACAGATCACCGTCGCCACAGGCAACACACTACAGTTCACGGGTGGTTCAAACATCAGCACGGCCGGTGCGGAGCCAGACACGATCACGATGTCGTTGGACAATGATCTGACAGGCATAACTTCGATCACATCAGACGCTTCAAACGGTGACCTGACGCTGGTTGCGAATGGGACAGGACACGTTGTGATCAACGACACACTGACGTTCTCGGCGATGGCCACAGACCCAACAGCGACGGCACAGACCAAATTATACAACAAGACGGCGGGCGGTGGAGGCACGGGCCTGTACTTCAGGAACTCAAACATTGGTTCTGGGGCCGTAGGCGAACTGATAAGTAAGAGTAAGGCAACGGCGTTGGCCATTGCACTAGGATAAAATATGGCGATAACAAATTTTCAAGTGGGAACAGGAACAGGCACAGAGGCTTTTGAAGCCACTGCGGACACGGCCGTTACTGTGATCTACATCACCAACAAGACAGATGGTGCTGGAACAGTTGACGTGTACGTGACACCGAACGGTGCATCGGTTAGTGCGAACCATCTCGTGTATTCACAACTGTCAATACAGGCCAGAGACACGTACATCATAGACACAGAGAAGATGATACTAGAAACAGGTGCGAAGATCTACATCGCGGCGCCAGATTCGGCGGCACAGTTCAACGCCACCATATCAACCATAGGATTATAACAATCATGGGTAGATTTGTAAAAAACCCGGTGATAGGAGACAACGCTTCGGGTGTAACAATTCCAAACATCACAACAGCCGACAGACCAATTGGGGTAAACGGACAGATCATTTTCAACACGACCACTTCCACGTACCAGGCCTACAACGGTTCGGCATGGTACAACATCTCTGAAGCATCAAGACAGAAAACGATCACGATAGACAGGTTCCAAGGCGACGGCACAACGGCGACATTTGGTAACGGTGTAGGAAACACAGTAGACGGTTCGACAGCGGCTTCATTCTCTGTTGGCGTGAGTGATGCCACGGACATCATGGTGTTCGTTGGTGGTGTGTACCAGGTCCCAACAACCAACTACTCAGTATCAGGAACAGGAACTTCAGCAACAATAACTTTTGGATCTGCCCCTCCGGCCAATGACGGTGCCACAGGTGCACACATCATCTCAGTAGTCCACGGACTTGCCAAACTAGGCGAATAATAAAATATTTTTTAGTAGATTAAACCGAAAGGTCGCCAGTTACCCGGCTTGCCACCTTTGAGACATACCCAACCCACTGGTTGGTTCAATGCAGGTTTCTCATTCCACACAACAGATCCAGTGTCCCATCTTCCTTCTCGTGGTTCTTGAGACCCGGCCGCAAAAGTTCTCTCTGCGAACTTGATGTTTCCGTCCACGTGTAGACTCTCTGACGGATACTTGACGTTGACTCCTACCCGGCCATAAACATTCATGTTGACCGGTCTTCCTGTCTCTGTACCAACCACCACATCACCGTTCGCACGACATGTGATCCTTGGTGTATTGTCAGTCCCTATGGCGAATGCAACATGGGTGTGTGTACCAACATATGCATTCGACTCTTGCATCGTCGTTAATATCTCATAACCACCTGAGTTGACTGAGAAGTCTGCACTAGGTGCCGTGGTGTTCACTCCCACCCTACCATCGGCAACATAGAATGTGTTACGCACCTGTAAATTTTTGAGTACACCCACTTCAGTTAGATGACTTTTTGTCACACTTTTCCCTAATTCTTCCTTCCACAGCACCTCATTGTGATCCACCATGATCGCTTCCGTCACATTCAGTTTTGGAACCTGTGCTGACACATATTCTAGATTCTCTACTCTTATAGTGCCCTTGACGTTGAGATCTGTGGCCACCTCTACGGCGTCATTTTTTATGACCAGATTGATCGAATCCGCCTCATCCTTTATTCCGGACGAGCTGAAGTTGGTGATGGTGCCGCCATCTATCAGATCCCCGCTCAGGGCGTTTTTGTGCAGATCTATCTGCTGTACGGCTATCCTGGACTTGGAAACTTTCTCAGATTTATTGATAGGTAATAGTGCCATATTATCTATATTTAGTGTGTGTTTCCAACCGTACGACTTATTGGTAAATATCAAAGTAGTAAAGTAGTATTATGGCGTTAAACAAGATAGCAGGCGAAACATTAGAATCGAACCTGATCCGGAGCACGGATCTGTCGTTCAACGACACCCTCCTACATCTGGATGTTTCCAACGGCAGGATAGGGATAGGGACGGCTTCACCTGGTAATTTTAAACTGGACGTGACTGGCAATATGAGAGTGTCTGGCGACCAGACCATCACGGGTGACCTCGTAGTACAGGGCACAACCACAACCATAGACTCACAGAATTTGGTCGTTGAGGACAACATAATAACCATCAACGAGAACGCATCAGGAGATACTGACGCAGGTATAATGATCAACAGGACCGGGGAGAACAACGCACTGTTCATCTGGGACGAGACCGTGGACAAGTTCAGATTTGGAACCACCACACAGGATGGTTCCACAGTCACAGACTTCTCAAATTTAACCCTGGCCAAGGTACAGATAGCAAGTCCAGTAGCCAATGACGACGCGGCGACCAAAGCGTATGTGGACAATGAGATAGCAGGAGTTTCAAGTGGCGGGGTCAGCGGTACTTCAGTGGCACTCGGCACACCCGATGACTCATCATTCGGTGACGGGGCCTACACAGGACTGACCACAGCGACCAAAGTTACAGAAGCCATAGACGACCTGAACGAGACCATGGAGAACATACGTAACAGCACCTATGTCAAAAGCGTGACGTTCACCGCAGACGCAACCAACATCAGCCTGGGAGACACAGTCACCCTGACCATCACTGCAGTGGGGGGTGGGGCAGACAGGTACACCATCACTTGGGGTGATGACACCACGACCACGGCCACGACAGACTCAACACCAAGCCACACCTACAACGATGCCGACAACACACCAATGACCGTCACGGTCAAGGCGTACGCCAATGGTGCGGGCACGGCAGACTCATCGGGATCATTCGCGACATCCACGAGGACAGATTACATCAACGTCGCCACTGCGGCACCGGTCGTGTCGTTCGCCATGTACGCGGCCTCTACAGGAGGTTCGCCCATAACGACGGCGGACACGGGTAGCACGGTTTACCTACAGAACAACACCACGAACACCGCGGGTGCGAACACCTTCGACGTGGACTGGGGTGACGGATCAGAAAACACCATAGCTAACAACACGGCGGCTGGAGGACAGGGCGGTGCGAGGCTGGCCCACACCTACACCAACGCATCAGGCGATGACGGTTCAACCGTGGCAGGTTTGGGTGCGGGAGACACCAAGTACGCAATCAAGTTGAGATTGTTGACACACCCGTCCGCAGACTCATCAACGTTCCCGCAGACTGCGACGAACAACTTCGAAGTGTACTCCGCACACACGGTAGCATATTCAACAGCAGATTCAACGGTGAGGGGGATCAACGAGGAAGCAACGTCAGGCTTCCCGGTCACATTCACCAACGACACAGCGACACTTCCAGGCGCCGACTCTGATTTTTCTGAAACACAACAGTACACCTACAACTTCGGCGAAGGAGACTCCAATCCGGTGGTCGCGGTCGGATCAGGTGGTGCCGGAGACACAGGCGGGACCATCAACAACACATTCAACCTGACTTCAGACAACCAGGACAACGGCGTGACATCAACGTTCACCACCAGCCTTACCTTGGCGAACGGCCACTCGGGATCAACGTTCAGCAAGAACATGAACATCATAGTTGAACCAGACGTCAGGGCCAACATAGCCGGTGCGGCGGTCACCACCAACACGGGCTCGGGAGACAACAGCCTGACACTGTACGACTTCACGGACCTGGACGGGACTGACAGGTCGATAGCAAGATTCACCAACACATCACAGAATGCAGACAACTACGAGTATGATTTCTTCGACGACTCCAGTTCTGTCACATCAGTGGGAGAGGATGGATCAACAGCGGGTGTTGTGGGTGTGACCATAGACAAGGACTACACAGGTACCAGTGCAGGCAACATCAACTTCAGATTCAGGGCATCAGGAACGCCAGACACCTTGTTCCAGGATGACGAGAAAACTGTCACATTCGTCATGAAGGCGACACCAACGGCACCGGACAACCTATCAACCAAAACATTGACCCTGTCAGACGCGGCACAGGGCACGTCACCCAAACTGTGTGCTTCGTTCACGGACAACACCAGTTCGGCGGACACACTGGCGGCGGGCACGTCATTGAGCTCCACCACTGCAAGACGTTACACATCAGGCACGATCGACACGGCAACGGTGTCTCGTTTCTACAACGGTGCTACAGGCACACTGACCGCAGACATCAACGCATCAGCGGATGGTAGCAAAGCATTCTCGGCAACTGAAAACGAGACGGGCACATTCACTTCACTGGTCGTGACAGAAAATATTGATTACGATGTGGAAGATAATACCTATCCCCAGCGTCTGTACTTGGTGGCGAGTGCCAAGATCACCAAGGCATTGACAGGTTATTCCATAGGTTTAAACGCACAGAGACTGACGCACAGCACGACGGGTAACACAGGATATGTCCACGTGTTGAGGGACGACATCACAGCCGCTCCCACCACGGCGATTGGCACAGTGGCAGAGGGAACAGCAGGAACCAAACGTTATATCTCCGGAATACCATACTACAACACAGGATCTCCCACAGTCACGGTCACGGGCACCACCATCGCCAACTTCACGGGACAGGCCTACCAGGACACCGCTTCACCACACGAGGTGGACAACGACACCAACCAAGAGTCAACGTCAGGTGACGTGATAACAGATTCAAATTTCACATACGCACAAGTGGATGGCGCTTCAACAATGCTGTCAAGTGGCATACCTGTAACAGACACAGGCGTCGCGAGTGCATACACCATAGGAGCGGTAACAGTTCCGATAACAGGTTCAGGTGTGAGGTCGATTAAAACGATCAGAGCAAGGAGCAAGAACGCAAATGGCACAGGTTCTTACAACAGTTCAACGACAAAAATTCAAGTGTACACCGACTCATTGCTGACTCTAGACGACGAGGCGGGTGGTATCACTGTATCAGATTCTCTCGGCGCCGGCTTTGATGACGACGCTGTAAGGATAAGTGGATTTGGATCCCTGTCAGGAGACACACCGTCACTAAACGATTCCACAAACGCCAACTACTACACGGATCACGCATGGTCAGGTGCAGTCACAGTGGCGGGGACCAATGAAGCCGTATCAAGATTTGGGACTATCAAACACTTCACCACAGACCTGAGTTCAGGATACCTACCTGTAGGACCTGACTTGAACACATCAAGGGACGGCGGTGAGGCACAGTACTACACCTTCGCTTTCAGGAGGACCACGATGGCAAACTTCAATCTCACGATGTCAGGGAAAGTTTCAGGAATGTTCATTGCGGCACCAGGTACAGCGATCGATGATGCCAGTTCACTGAATGGTTGGCTGGACTGTTCGACCACTTACGGTGGTTCAGGCGTGCCAGGAGCAGACACCGGCAACGGTGGTAACGGATCCAACGGTTGTGCGTTCAACTCCGGAGACAGGGTCGTGGACAACACCACATACAGTGGACAGGAGTTCACGTTCACACTGGGCACAGAGAACGCGACCAACGCCACAGGTAATGTGATATTGGTTAGAATAAAATTAAATTCAGGAGACAGTGTCACGGCACTGGCAATAGACTAATGGCAATAGCTGACGCAAAAAAAGTAGATTATCTCTGGAAGAAGATCGGGTATGGTGCCACGAAGACGGACACCAACGCGGCCAAGAAAGCACCCAATGAAGCCATAGCATCACCATTGTTGTTAAGGGGTGACAAGACATGGAACCAAGCAAACCAGATACCAACAACCATGCCGGGATCAACCACAGGAGTTACAACAGTTTATCCAACAGGCACACCAGACGAGACATCAGCAGATGGGACATCAACCGCGAACAGGACATGGAAAACAGAACTGACCGACTGGATCCCACCGGAGTTTGGATCAACATACCAAGTAAAAGTTTACATACACACTGCAGGTGATGCCGGCAACGCCGCTGGATCGGGAGACCAGGTGTTCGCGACCGGTTCGGGTAACAACGACGAATGGTTCTTTGACTACCAGTCTGGAGTACTGCACTTCATTGGTACCAACCTACCCAATGGTATAAATTTCACGGGTAAATCAGTTTACATATCAGGTGCAAGATACACAGGAACACTGGGATTACACAACAACACTGCAGACACAGGTGACTTCGGTTTCTCTGGTAACACTATGTCCACTGGTTCATCCAACGCAGACATGGAACTGGGCACGTCAGGAACAGGACAGTATGTGTTCACGGCAGACACAGGTGTCGTACTGCCCACAGGTACAACCGCACAGAGACCCACGGCGCAGGAAGGTGTGTTGAGATTCAACACACAAACAGGCAAGTATGAAGTTTCACAGGATGGATCGACCTACACAAATCTAAGAACTGACGTTGACGCCAGCGACGTGACTCAGGACATATTCGCAGGTGATGGATCCACCACAACGTTCACCCTGAGCATAGCACCCTCGGCCGCGAAGAACATCATAGTGTACGTGGACGGTGTGATGCAGGAACCCGCACAGAACTACACCATATCAAACACCACTATTGATTTTGGCGATGCCGCACACGATGGTGCCAGGATCACGGTCTTACACGGTTTCGCTGATTAATCTATTGTGACACCGGTCGGTGTGTACACTATCTCGAAGGTCTGCAGTTGGCTGGTTACAATATTCATCACAGAGATCTCCGGGACTATCTCCCAGTCGAACTCCGGTTGCTTGATTATGAATTCGTAGCAGTCCTGCCCAGACTCGAACCACAACCTTATACCTGACATCATGTGTGTGGCATCCACTTGGCTGTGCTTCCTACATATTATCTTTAAAACGTTGTCCGTCTTCTGTCTGAATTTGTTCATCTGGTCCACAAGGTCAGGTCGGTCCTGCAGTATCTCCACGCTCCTGTTACGGCACATGGCGGGCCACATCAGTTTGAGACTGTACTTGTACACCACGGAATTACTTGGCACGATCTATCAGCTCCTGGAATTTCACGAACGTGTCACAGAATCCATTGTTTAAGTCATCCAGCTGGTAGGTCCTGGGAGGATTGCAGATGTACATGAATTTTGTATCTGGGTTGGCCAGTGCTATGCTCTTCAGTCTGGTCAGTTCCACTGGGTTGGATATGTCATAGCCCACTAGGAACACCATGGTCTGTCTGAGATACACTGCCAACATCAAGGCCAAGGTCTGTGGGCTACATTTCTCAGGATCAATGTCATAGCTCTTGAGTCCTGGGAAGTCCGGCAGGCAGTTCACACCATCGAAGAACACGTACTTCTTGAATAATTTCTCAGGGGCCAGCAGTTCCGTGCCTCGGAAGTTGGCGGAATTAAGCATGTCCTGTAGGTTGGTCTCGGTGTTCACGGTGGCGTAGTCGTAGGTCATTGATCTATTGGCGTTGGCACTGGCTATCACAGGTCCCAAGGCTCGGGCCTGCTCCATGTCGAAGCTTACGGGCAGGTTGCCCACAACTGTTATGTACGCACTTTTCATATGTTCATGGTTATTTAACGGTGTAAAAACAGTCAAAGCAAATAAATACCTACAGTTTTGCAAACAACAATTATCGATAAGGGGAAAACACAATGGCAATAGGACGAATTACAGGACAGATGCTTTCTGCCAACCTAGCAAGGTCAGGCACGGATTTAGCATTTGAGACGACATTATTAGTACTGGACGTAACCAACAGTAGAGTTGGTGTAGGTACAGCATCACCGGCGACAACATTCCACATCAGTGCCACGGACGCACTGAGACTACCGTCAGGTAACACAGGACAGAGACCGGGTTCACCAGCGAACGGTGACATCAGGTACAACAGCACGGAGGCAACCATCGAGGGTTACGCCAACAGTGCATGGGCCAACCTGGCATCAGGTACACAGCTGAAAGACGCTGACGAGGACACCAAGATTGACGTTGAGACAAGTTCAGACGCGGACGAGATCCACTTAACAACAGGTGGGAACCAGACCGCGATCTTCAGAACTGCAACTACTGATCTTGGTGTTACGAGACTATCAAACACGGCATCAACGATCACGGGACAGGTCACGAACGGTGACATCACACTTACTCCAAACGGAACAGGTAGTGTTGTTATTGCAAAAGCAGACATCAACGGCGGCGCCATAGACGGCACAAACATTGGTGCGGCAACACCTGGAACAGGTGCTTTCTCAACATTGACTGCTTCAGGAAATGCTACTATCACAGGTAACTTGACGGTAAACGGTTCAACAACAACTATCGATTCAACAACATTGACCATTGAAGATCCCATGATCACACTAGCGAAGAACAACTCAGGTGGAGATGCCAACACATTCGACCAGGGTCTATTCTTCAACAGGGGATCACTGTCTAACGTTTCAATGCTATGGGATGAATCAGCAGACGAGTTCGTTTTCGCAGTAACGGCAGGAGAAGATGGTGCAACAGCAGGTAACGTTACTATCGATTCATACGCGGCTTTACACGCAGGCGTAATCACAGGTACTGATGTACAGACAGGAACACTGTCAGCGGCAGACGGAACTACAGCGTTCACGATTGCTAACTCGACAGGTAACTTGACTACCACTGCAGACATCATCACAACTGACCTACAAACAAGTACAATCAAAGCAAACGATGCCACAGCGGCGATCACGATAGCTGACTCATCAGGTGCAGTCAAGATCACGACTGCTTTCGAAGTTGACGGTGCAGGTTTCATTTTCAACGAGAGTTCAGCAAGTGTTGACTTCAGGGTAGAATCAAATGGACACGCACACGCATTGTTCGTTGATGGTTCTGAGGATCACGTTGGTATCAAGACTGCCACTCCGGCATATGACTTGGACGTGTCAGGTTCGACTGATGCACTGAGACTGCCAAATGGTACAACAGGTGAGAGACCAACTGGCGCGACAGGTATAATCAGGTTCAACACAACAACTGGTTTGTACGAGGGTTGTTCAGATGGATCTACATTCATCAACTTTGCGACGGCCGGTGACGCACCGACTTTCACCAAGGAATCAGCGACTGGTGATGGATCAACAACTACGTTTGCAGGATTCTTCAGCTCAGCTCCAGAGTCAGCTAACAACGTGTTCGTATACATCGACAACGTCTACCAAGAGCCAACTGAAAACTATTCAGTATCAAGTACCAACATCACATTCACTTCTGCCCCACACAGTGCGGCCAGGATCTTTGCGATAACGGGTGCTGACGGTACTTCATTGGTCACAGGTGGTGTTTCTAGATCAGAGACAAGTTCAGTCAACTTCACTTCAAGTGCGACCAACATAATGACTTTCAACGGTTCCACGTACAGAAGTGCTGAAATATTCATTACGTTACAAGACTCTGATAACACAGAGTACTCAGTGATGAAGGGAACAGTTGTACACAATGGCACTACTGCTTTTGTCACAGTGTTTGGTATCACCAACACTGGTTCAACTGACTTGGCTACGATAACTGCGAACTACAACAGTGGTACAGTGGAAATCAAAGCACAGTCAACAGGTGGACAGACAGCGGCGAAGGTACAGTACTCACTATCAGCGTAGTAGGCAGGCAAAACTAGACCTTACAGATAATTCAAAACGCCCCAAATGGTAAATACTACTGTTGGGGCGTTTTTTTACGACTCAATTTTATTAACACAAATCATATGGGAAATATGGAACTATGACAACAAGAAACTTTAGAGTACATAATGGTATCTCAGTTGGTGACATCGTAATTGATGCGGCAACAAATAAAATAACAGGTGGATCAACGGCGGCACCAAGTGCTGACGGTGACTACTCCAACAAGAAATATGTGGACGACCAGGCGGCGGCGTCACTCACGTTAACAAACAAAACATTAACATCACCGGTGTTGAACACCGCGATCAGTGGAACAGCATTCCTGGACGAGGACAACTTTGCTTCGGACAGTGCTACCAAGGTTGCTTCACAGCAGTCGATCAAGGCCTACGTTGCCACTGAACTGGGTGCATTGTCATCAACGACACTGACATCGTCTGACACAAACTCAACGTTTGTTGTTTCGGACACAAGTATGGTTGCCACAGTGGCCAGTGCCACACAGTTGACGATCACTAACGGTCTGGTAAGGGTACACGG
>Ga0208768_1001617_pt1 | contig 11519 bp, 9 predicted proteins | sample AntAceMetag02UK1_FD_184760 | JGI IMG/M metagenome (GOLD analysis project Ga0208768, IMG submission 184760) | Saline lake microbial communities from Ace Lake, Antarctica - Antarctic Ace Lake Metagenome 02UK1 (SPAdes) (version 2) | ecosystem: Environmental > Aquatic > Non-marine Saline and Alkaline...
ACACAATTGAGGGGATTTTGCCCCCGCGGGGGCAAAATCCCCTCAATTGGAAGTTATGTATTTATAATTACCGAAAGTTGTGTACCGCTGGTTACCGATTTCTCTGTAGTTTTATTTACCGATAACATTTGTCTGTTCATTAAGCCAATGGAGCAGGGAATGGATGCTTACGACTGGTAATTGTTTATAAATTCGATGGTTTGTAATCCTCTCTTTTGCGGGATAGTTTAAATGCCAGTTTAGTGTGCCGTCAGATTTGTTTTTTATAGAGATGGCTTTATTATCCCCCTGCTGAATGGTTTGATTAACTTGTTTTATTCTCTCTTCCAGATGACGTTCAAGTTCATTCAATAATGCTTGTGGTGTTTGTAAAAGTTTAGGCAGATCAACTTGCTTTAATATTTGATTCTTGTTTGCTGTCCAATAATCAAGGGGTATTAGATCCCTATCCAGACTTTGGTTGCGGAAGCTCTCATCGATAAAGATATGTCCCGCTTCGATTTGTCGGTTCAAAGCTTGATAAAGCATCAGTTCATATCGGGCCGGTTGGAAATATCCATCAATATATAAATGAGGTCGAAGATACTTTGGAATGAATTCAAGGGGAAAATCAGAAGCCTTCAAATGCCGAATGGGTTTACCTGTTCTGAGAATTTTCTTCAGCATCAAAGCTGCTGTTGTTTCTGCCTTGGTTTCTGTATTTTGTGTAAACTCGATATGTAGGAATAAATGACGTAAGTTATAACTGATCTGTCGCCGGATTTCTTCATAGTGTTGCCATTTAAGTGTGATTTCATCGATACGGTTTTTGTTGATAAAACTAGTAAGCAAAAGGATTTTCTCTTTATCCAACATATCCAATACTTGCTGTCGGACAACAGAAAACGGAATGTTACCATCAATGTTATCGTTAATGAACAAGGCCAGTATTTCAGGTATTTTGCCTAGTTGCTCATGTGCGTCCAAACGATGTTTATAGAAATACTCTTTGACGATCAGCTTGGCTTGTAACTCATATTTTCTGACATAATATTTAAATGCCTCCACCAATAGGTCATTAATTTTCCGATACCTATATTGGAGATAACAAAGGAGAAAAAGATAGACTATACTTCCCCTAAATTGTTTTAATTCCCCAACCGTGTAATGGTTTGCAAGAGAAGCGTAATAGCGGATATTCTCATTGGAAATGTTAAGGTGTTCTATTACTTTTTTGGCCATTGGGTATAAAGGGCGAAGTACCTCTTTACGCGTTGTCTCCTGTCTGAGTGATCGGGGGTTGAAATTGGGAGCTTCCTGTCCTAACCAGGTCAAGGTGTATAGCCCATCTGTTTTTCCGTTTACCAATTGATCTAACTTGTTATGGAAGTCTTTGGGTAAATGTTGTTGTATTAATCCTTCAAGGCGGGTTCGCTCGATTGCAATTGCCCGACCCACTATATTGCGTTGCATAACGCTATAACCAGGTAATACAATTCTCTTTTGTTCTGACCAATTCATCAAATCCCGAAAAACGAAAATCGGTTGGGCTGAAATCGTTGCTAAATGGCAAGCCCTTTCAAGAAGTTGTTTACGAATAATCTGATCTGTTATTTTGTAATTCAAGAGCTCAAGAATCATCCGTTGTTGCGATAAACGTCTTGGTTTTGAGATTGTGCCAGTTGACGAAAGAGCCTGATCTTGGAAATAGGTTTTTTGTAAATAGGATATATCCTGGGGTACCTCTCCTAGATCGAAGACAAAGAATTGTTGCTTGAATTTGAAATAGGCCAGCTGTAAAATGAAGTAAATTTTGGTCAGGGGCGTTCTATAGTTTTGAAGAAGTCCCAGCTCTGTCGGGGACAAATCAAAATAGATGATGCGTTGCTTAGAGGTCAGTTTTGGCAAACTATAAAGCTGTTCGATTTCCTTTTGCGAAAGGATCATTAAATGTGTTCCCATAGGGCGTTAATTTGAAAAGCCTTAACGGATGTTTTCTCTTGTATAGAATGGTAAGTCTTTCATTTGCAAAAGCTTAGTGAAAGTTTATAAAAATAGACAAAATAAAGAAGTGGCTGGGATTGGGTCTGTCAGGAAGAAATATTTCTAAAAATCTGGGATATGGTTCTTATATCTCATTGAACACTTGCCTGAAAAATAGAAATCCAAAAGCCGTTAAAACACATTGGGATTATTTCGATGTTTTACCTTTTTGTAGCTACATTGATGGATACCCTCATTTAGAGCTAGAAGGAATGACGGGCAACATGGAAATTATCCAAGCCATTGACCATGCCAAATCTATTTTGCTAAAAGGCAAGACATTTATAAGTATCCCGATCAGTGAAATTCCTTGTGGTTTTATTCCTCCCCACCTCAGAAGATACTTTTATAAAAATGGCGTTTTGCAGATCAAACGGTATGAATTCCTGATGTTGCAGACCATCCGGAATAAAATTGATAGCGGTGACATTTATGTGCCCGATAGCTTTACTTTCAAGAGTTTTGACCAAGACCTGATCCCTGAACAATATTGGCAGGACAATAAAGGAACCATACTGGAAGATATTGATGCGCCTAAATTTAAGCAGCCTATCAACGAGTTATTGGAGGAACTGAAACAGAAGGTTGAACGGAAGTTTAAAAAGGTCAACCGATCCATTTTGAAAGGAGAGAACAAGTATGTCAAAGTAAGTGGTAAAAAAGCTGACGGTTCTACCAAATGGCAATTGAAATACCCCAGGGCCAAAGAAAATGTCGGCCACACCCTTTTTAGGCAGTTTCCTTCTATAAACATAGCGAGCCTAATGAATATGGTTAATGAGCATACGGGTTTTTTGAATGAATTCAGCCATATTTTAGGCAAAGAAAGCACCAAAGGAATACCCCATAATCAATTGATTGCAGCTATTTTGGCATTGGGCACTAATCATGGGATTGGAAAAATGGCACAAATATCGGACATGACAACCTATCAATTAAATGCAGCCGTCCAAAATTTAATTAGAAACGAAACATTGGAAAACTCAAATGTAAGAATTGTCAACGCTGCTAGCAGACTACCGATGTTTCAACATTATAATATCGAGGAAGGTGTTATCCATTCCAGTAGTGATGGACAAAAATTTGGCACACATTTCGATAATATCAACTCTCGATATTCCCCTAAATATTATGGATTGGGCACTGGGATATGTGATTATACCAATGTAGCGAACAATGTTCCGATCAATGCCAAGATCATTGGTGCACACGAACACGAGAGCTACTACGTCTTTGATTTACTGAAAAACAACAAAACAGATGTAAATCCGGAAATCCATTCTACCGATACCGATGGTACAAATCGAGTAAATTTTGCTATTCTTGATTTTTTCGGCTACCAGTTTGCACCTCGTTACGCTTCCATTACTTCAAAGGCTAAAATGCTCTACACCTTTGAATCACCAAATTCCTATCAAGATGACAATCTATTGAAATCAAAGGGCAAAATAGACGTCAAGTTGATCGAGGAAGAATGGGTCAATATTCAAAGAATCATTGCTTCATTGGCCTTAAAAACAACTTCTCAAAGTACCATTATCAAAAAATTGTCCTCTTATACCAGAAATAACCGTACCCATCTAGCACTCATTGAGTATGACAAAATTTTGAAAACACTATATATTCTGGAGTACATTGATTCCCCAAGTCTAAGGAGTAATGTACAAAAAGCATTGAATCGCGGAGAAGGTTACCACCAACTAAAGCGGCATATCTTTTATGTTCATGGTGGTAAGTTCAGGGTCCATACTGTACAAGAACAGCAGGTCATCGCCAACTGCACCCATTTGATTGCTAACGTCATCATTTATTATAACACTTGGCTGCTCTCCAACCTATTGGCGCAATACGAAAAAAATAGGGATGGAAAAGCATTGGAAAAAGCAAAAAAAATATCGCCTATTGCCTGGCAGCATATCAATGTCTATGGCACTTACAGATTTACTGTGTCGCCCACGCCAATCAATGTAGCGGAATTACTGAAGAATGTAAAATTGTAGTTTGCATTGCTGGCCTACTTTACCTTTTCCACGCAATGGGCAAACAACCCCAAAATGTTATAGAACCAACAATCAGCACCAACTATTTTAATATTTACTTATTTTTAAAGTATTTGCCATTTTTTTAAACAATCGGTAGATAACTAATGAATTTTCTGACGATTAAGTCAAAATTCACGATTATAGTCCCCACACAATTCCACTTATCCATAAAATATTTAATTATAACTGTCAATACCCTAAAATTTATGGGGTATAAATTATGATACCAATAAAAATATCTATTCATACCCTAAAATAAATAGGGGGTTGTTGTAATTAACATATATTTGGCATTATCAAAAACTTAATCAAATGAAAAAAATTGAGGCAATTATCAGAAAATCAAAGTTTGACGATGTCAAAGAGGCATTACATCAAATAGAGGTTAACTTCTTTAGTTATTGGGACGTAACAGGAGTTGGCAATGAAAAACAAGGTCACGTATATCGTGGTATTTCATACAGCACAACAGACATACAGCGTAGACACTTATCTATAGTACTATCCGATGACTTTCTAGAAAGAACAGTGAATATAATTCTTGAAGCTGCATACTCAGGTAATGTAGGTGATGGTAAAATATTTGTATCCGAAGTACTGGAAGCTTACCGAATTAGAACCAAAGAGAATGGTTTGGCCGGCATCAACTAAAACTTCAAAAAAAACTAACTAAAACTTAAAAGAAATGGACGCAGGATTATTTACAGCAAATAACGTATGGATGATGATGGCTACCGCATTGGTATTCTTCATGCATACAGGTTTTGCCTTTTTAGAAATTGGCTTAACTAGACAAAAGAATACAATAAACATTTTATTTAAAAACATATTTATCATTACAGGAGGCCTACTTCTTTATTATGCATTTGGCTTTAACCTTATGTACCCAGGTTTCGAAGATGGTGACTTAGGATTAATAAAATTTAGCATGGATAGTTTTGGAATTGGAGCCCCTGAAGGAGGAATGACGGCTGAATATGCAGATGGTGGGTATACATGGTGGACAGATTTTCTTTTTCAAGGAATGTTCGCAGCAACTGCAGCTACCATTGTATCTGGAGCCGTTGCTGAGCGAATTAAAATAGGTTCTTTCATGATTTTCACAGTAATCTACGTAGGTCTAGTTTACCCTATAGTAGGTGCTTGGAAATGGGGTGGAGGATTCTTGGATTCATGGGGATTCTATGATTTCGCAGGTTCGACATTAGTACACTCTGTTGGTGGATGGGCAGCTTTGGTTGCTATAACCTTATTAGGTGCAAGAATTGGAAAATTCGGTAAAGACGGCAAACCAAACGCCATACCAGGTCACAGCATACCAATGGCAACTGCCGGTGTTTTAATACTATGGTTAGGTTGGTTCGGTTTCAACGGCGGATCAGTATTATCTGCAGACCCAGAATTAACGTCATTAGTCTTGGTTACTACAAGTTTAGCTGCCGCTGCAGGTGGATTCGGAGCAATGATAACCTCTACTATACTTTATAAGAATTTAGATTTAACCATGTTCCTTAACGGTATTCTTGGTGGTCTAGTTGGTATTACTGCAGGTGCAGACTTAATGTCACCAAATGAAGCAGTTGTAATCGGCTTTCTAGCAGGTATAATAATAGTAGGCGGTGTTGCTTTAGTTGATAAAATAAAATTAGATGATCCTGTTGGTGCAGTAGCGGTACACTTAATCTGTGGTATCTGGGGGACTTTAGCTGTAGGTATTTTTGGAAACTTGGCAAGTGGCGCTCAATTTATGACACAACTTTATGGAGTACTTATAGTAGGTGGCTTCTGTGTCGTAACATCTGGAATAATATTAGGTGTACTTAAAGTAACATTAGGTCTTAGAGTATCTAAAGAAGAAGAAGTAGAAGGCTTAGATATTCATGAACATGGTATGGATGCCTATGCAGATTTTAGAATGAACGATCACTAAATTAAAAAATACGGAGCGCTTTGCAGAGCGCTCCGTTACATAACCTTTCAACAAATTTATTTTCTCAAACTAATTAATCCCTTGTGGGAATTAAAAACAAAATTTATGAAAACAGTTATCAATACAAAATACGTAAAAAATATCTTAGCATCAGGTCTTATGTTACTTGCAACTTCAAGTGTTCTTGCTCAAGAAGAGGAAAAAAGTGCACTTAGCCTTAGTGGTTCAATAGATACATATTACAGAACAACATTCAATGAAGCAGGTGTAGATGAATCTTCATCATTTACATCGTTTGCGAACCAAACAGGTTTTGCTTTAGGTATGGCCAATATAATAGGTACTTATGAAACTGGTGATACTGGTTTTGTAGTAGATTTAGTTTTTGGTCCGAGAGGAACAGAAGCGACATTTAATAATGATGTGTTGAATGGTGTTATCAATCAGGCTTATGCATATTGGAACGTGTCTGAAGGAACTACTTTAACCATTGGTAGATTTAATACATTTTTAGGATATGAGGTTATCGCTCCAGCAGCAAACTTTAACTATAGTGTTTCGCATTTATTTTCAAACGGACCGTTTTCACATGTTGGTTTAAAAGCTGATTTTACTTTATCTGACGATGTTAGTTTAATGCTTGGCGTTATGAACCCATGGGATACCAATGATATCACAGGAACTGGAGAATACTCATTCGGTGGTCAACTAGGTTTTTATGGCCAATTCTTAAATCTATATTATGATAGTGGTAAAAATGATGGATTAGGTTTCGAAATTGATTATACTGGTGGTTTTGATGTATCTGATGATTTTTTCTTTGGCATAAATGCTGCATATAATAAAAACTCAGAAACCGAAAGTGGTTTCTATGGTTTGGCAATTTACCCTCAACTTACAACTTCAGAAACCTTTGCCATAGGTCTAAGAGGTGAATATATGACCTTTACACAAGATGGCCTAGATGATACACCTGTACTTGCTGCTACATTGACTGGTAGCTATACAACTGGTAATTTAATAATCAAACCAGAAGTACGCTTAGATAGCTGGGGCAATGATGTAGAACCTTTTGGTAATGCAACTGACCCTACAAATTCTCTAGCTTCTTTTACTTTAGCGGCAATCTATTCTTTCGATTAAGAAAATAAAAATCAATAATTAATAAAATCCTCTAACAGCACGTTAGGGGATTTTATTTTTTTTCAAAGTCTTTTACCCCAGCCACTATCCTAGAATCAATATGATTAACAGAAGGTACCAAAGGGCAAGAGAACTTTTTATTATAGGCACAATAAGGATTATAGGCTTTATTAAAGTCTAATACAATTTCGTTTCCATCAGGAATCCTTAAATCAAGATATCTACCCCCACCATACGTTTCTTCACCATTAGTAGCATCTGTAAAAGGCAGAAATAAGTAATTTTTATACTTTTCTTGAGTAATTAATTCTGGCGTTTGGTAAATTTCTAATTCTTGCTTTTTCCCATTTATGGTGAATTTAGCAATACCATACACCACTTCAGTTGATTCGCGTTCTGTAGTTGTGGGCATAGAAAACGGCAAAGCTTCAGGTGTTCTAATAAACTCGGCAACTATGACATAATTAGTATCGGGTTGAAAGAAATCTAGTGTTTCGAAATCTATTCGAAATCTATCTGCCAACGGAGACGTTTCGGGATCTTTAAATTCGTCATTTAGCTTCTGCTGAAATTTTAAAATATCCGCCAGTTTATCAGATGTACCCAACGACTTTCTATCATGATTTGTATCATGATATTTTTTTTCCTGCTTACAAGAAAACAATACGCACATTACTGCAATAATTACAAACACCTTCATCATTCTTCGTTTACAATTCAAAAATACAATTTATTCATTGTACCATTTTTGTATATAATCGTACTTTACACATTAATACTATTTTCATGAACTTTAGATACTTTTTTACACTTCTGCTTTTTACTACATTTAGTTGTGAGCAACAAAAGCCCACAAAAGAACCTTTACACGAAGACATAAGAGTCTTGCCAGAACTTAACCTTGAGCGATATAACGTGGCATTTTTAATTATGGATGGCACTTTTAATACTGAATTTACCGCACCTTTCGATATTTTTCAACACACCAAGTTTAGAGAAGGCATTAAGGCGATGAATACGTTTACAGTAGCAAACACCCTTAAACCGATTACCACTTTCGAAGGTGTTCGCATTCTACCAGACTTTGATTATACCAAAGATGAATTACCAAGAATAGATATTCTCGTAGTACCAAGCGCTGAGCATTCAATGGATAAAGACTTAAAAGACACCACCATGTTAAATTTTATTAAAAAGATTGATAAAACTTCACTTTATATGACCAGTCATTGTGATGGCGCATTTCTTTTGGCTAAATCTGGAATACTAGACTCCGTGGCATCGACTACTTTCCCTAGTGATATTGAAAATTATAAAAAAATGTTTCCAAATCTTGATGTAAAGGACAATGTGCTTTTTGTTCACGATGATAAATACATTACCTCTGCAGGCGGCGCAAAAAGTTTTGAAGCTGCATTATATTTATGTGAAATATTATATGGGGAAAAAATTACCGAATCTCTAGCCAAAGGCCTAGTCATTGATTGGGATTTAGAACAAGTTCCTCATCTTACTGTTCAATAATTTCGTAACGAGCATCCTTTAAATATTTCTCAACAAGCAAGTTAAACTCAGGCGTAATACGAAATAAAGCGGTATTTTCAAGTTCATATAGTTCACTTTTGTTGGCATAACCATTTTTCAAAAGCTCTTGTAAACGGTAATTACAAATACATAGAATTTGGTAACTTGGAGTACAGAGTTTTTGGCAACAAGAGTACATAATTAAAGCTCATTGGGGCATGCCCCAATGAGCTAAATTACTGGCTAATCACAACCAGTAAAATATGAACTATTATTTAAACAAATTTATGACTTATTACGAGATTCACCGAATGACCCTCGAGGGACATTCGGTCTCCCAGATCAGCAATCATTTAGTCTTGAATTGGAGGACGGTGAAGAAGTATCTTTCGATGAATGAGCAGGAGTATGGGGAATTCCTCATTAAAGGCTCTCAGAAAAGGAAGCTCCTTTCTCCTTACGAAGATTTTGTCAGATCTAAATTAGAGGTTTACCAGGATACCCCTGCAGCGCAGATGCATGATTGGCTAAAAGAATATGATGCAGACTTTCCCAAGGTATCACCAAAGACGGTATTCAACTTTATGCAATGGGTCAGGACCGAACATAACCTGCCCCACATTGAGCTATACCGGCAGTACGGGATGGTCGAAGAGCTGCCTTACGGGAAACAGGCACAGGTAGATTTTGGGGAATACAATATGCGCAGTAGTACCGGTTATCGGGTGAAGGTATTTTTCTTTACCATGATTCTTTCACGTTCCCGGTTTAAATACGTGTGGTTTACCGACAGGTATTTCACCTCGGAACTGGCCATCATAGCCCATGAAAAGGCTTTTGAATATATAGGGGGAGTTCCCGATGAAATTGTTTATGATCAGGACAAAGTATTCATAGTAAGTGAGAACGGTGGGGATATTATACTCACCGAAGGCTTCCGCGGCTACACTAGGGATCAGTTCTTTACACTTCACTTTTGTCGTAAAGCAGATCCCCAGAGCAAGGGCAAGGTCGAAAATGTAGTAAAGTATGTAAAGCAAAATTTTCTTTACAATAGAACCTATCATAACATAGAGACCCTGAACGATGAAGTGTTGGGATGGATGGGCAGAACGGCCAATATCATGCCCCACGGAATCACAAAAAAAGAACCCTTCCGGGAAAAGACCATAGAACAAGCTTTTCTAAAACCTTATGTTCCTCAGACGATAAAGCCCACACCGGCGACCTATGCAGTGAGAAAGGATAATACCATCTCCTATAAAGGAAATTTTTATTCCCTTCCCCTGGGCACCTTTAAAGGCAGATCCACACAAGTGGGCGTGCACATTAAAGATACTCTTTTGATCATTGCCGATCCGAAAGGTAATAAGGAGATATGCCGTCACCAGATTCCGGCAGGCAAAGGAAATAAAGTCCTTAATAACAATCATAAGCGAGATAGATCGGAGGCTATAAAGCAAATGCTGGAGCAGGTGGCAGCGCTCTTCCATAATCAGGAAAAAGCTTTACAGTGGCTTCAAATGATCCGGTCGGATAAGCCCCGGTACATCCGGGACCAATTGCTTATCATTAGAAATGCTATTAAGGAAAAGGAGCCCCAACAAGTAGAAAGGGCACTGGACTATTGCATGGAGCATAGCATCTCCCGGGCTACGGACTTCAGAAGCATCCTGGATCTGCCATCACGGCAGGAAACACCGCAGGAGAAAGTGGTACGCTTAAACCCGCTCAGTGGAGAGGCTCCCGACAATGCCAGGATCATCCCCAATAAAAGCGATATCCAGGATTACCAAAGACTGCTGTCAAATAAAAAAACAAAAAAATAGTACTAACTGCCATCGGTCCGTTTTAAGGCCGGTGGCTTAAATATCGATATTTATGGAGCACACAGAAGAAATTTTAAACTATTGCCGCCAGTTAAGAATTGGGGGGATAGCAACCCAGTTCAATGAAATCGTGGAAAAATCCGAAAGGAATAGCATAGGGTACCTGGAATTCACCCTGCAGCTCTTGAAGGCGGAAACTGCACATCGCCAACAAAACGATGTAAAAAGAAGAAGAAAGCTGGCAGGACTGCCCAGAAAGAGTGATCTGGATGGCTATGACCATAGCTTTGAAAACGGGATGTCCAAAATCAGGATCAATCAACTCCGGGAACTTAACTGGTTGGACCAGGGATATAATCTGATGTTGATGGGGCCTTCCGGGGTTGGAAAAACCATGTTGGCCGGTGGCCTTTGTGCAGATGCCATTGAAAAAGGCTATAAGGCTTACTTCAGAACGATGGAAGAACTGGTGAACGTCCTGAAACTAAAAGAGGTTACCCGGTCTGCCCTCACAGATTACAAGCGCCTTATCAAGGCAGATCTCATAATTATTGATGATATTATGCTATTCCCAATGGAAAAAAACCAAGCACTGGCTTTGTTCAACTTTATCAACCAGGTCTATGAAAATACCTGTTTTATTATAACCACCAATAAGATGGCTACGGACTGGGCTAAAATGTTGGATGATGAAGTGCTGGCAACCGCACTTTTAGACCGATTATTATTCCGTTGTGAGGTGATCAATCTCAGTGGAAAAAGTTACCGGTTAAAGAATAGAAAAACTTTTTTTGATAATGAAAATTAATCAATGTACTTTTAAATAATTGTGTACTCTTGTTGCCAAAAACTCTGTACTCCAAGTTACCAATTATTATGTATTGTTACTTACCGACTACAGCTGTTACCAGAAAGCAAAAGTGCAGAAGAAATGGCAATTTGCAATACACAAGAATTGGTAATTAAAAATACACAACTCTGTTTCAAAAGTACTAATTTTTTTGGTTTCTAAAAGATGGTTTTTCTGTT
>Ga0208768_1001619_pt1 | contig 11514 bp, 14 predicted proteins | sample AntAceMetag02UK1_FD_184760 | JGI IMG/M metagenome (GOLD analysis project Ga0208768, IMG submission 184760) | Saline lake microbial communities from Ace Lake, Antarctica - Antarctic Ace Lake Metagenome 02UK1 (SPAdes) (version 2) | ecosystem: Environmental > Aquatic > Non-marine Saline and...
ATGCTGGTTTAATTAACTACCTTATGCGTGATCGCCACGGCACCCCTTTTGAGCACAACGCTTTTACGTTCTATGTAGAGGCACCTATCTTTGTGTTCCGCGAGTTTATGCGTCACAGGGTTGCGTCATACAACGAAGAGTCAGGCCGATACAAAGAGCTTGCTCCAGTGTTCTACATTCCTAGCGAAGATCGTAAGCTAATTCAAGTTGGTAAGCCAGGTGCTTACACTTTTGAAGAGGGAACTTATGACCAGAAAAAGATTGTTCCGGCAGACATCAAGATGGCAGCTAAAGAGGCATACGCTGCTTATCAGCGGATGCTAGAAAAAGGTGTTGCCCGAGAGGTCGCAAGGAGCGTTCTACCAGTTGGACTCTACTCTTCTATGTTCGTTACGATGAACGCCCGTACACTGATGAACTTTTTATCACTTCGAACTATGCGTGAAGGAACAATGTTTCCCTCTTTTCCTCAGAGGGAGATAGAGATGTGTGCCGAGAAGATGGAAGACTTCTTTGCAGAGGTCATGCCAGTTACTTACGCAACGTTCAATAAGAATGGTCGAGTGGCACCTTAAGTTATAAGTTGCTTATTTTTTGGGGTACTTGCGTTCTTTATCTGTACCATCAAAGATATAGCCGTCACCGTCACCGTCGCGTGGCAAGTCTTCTTCGGGCTTCTCGTATCGGAAAGGCCAAAAGGTAATCCACCAAGCAATAAGCGTAAACATGATTAAGTTACCAGTGATTGTCTTGGCATCGCCCTCAAGGACTAGCCAACCGATGATAAGTGCTACTAGTGTCCACGCTTGATCAAGAGTGTCCTTTAATAGTTCTTTCAGGAAGTGAAAGATAGTTTTCATTTATAGATTACTTTCTGCTCGTTTTATTTTTAGAAGGCTGAAGTACATTATTTAGCTCTCTTTACTGTTCTGGCTCGGGACGAAGGTCCACTAGATGAGGCGGCTGCGGAAGAAGTGGCAGCGGCGGTTGCTGCAGTTGCTGCAGTCTGTGCGACTGTGCTAACTATGACTGCTGCTACAACTACTTCCTCTGACTCTTCGCGAACTTCTGGGGACATGTCTGCTCCGAGGTTTCCTATGTCGTTAAAGACTTCAAGAGCTGCTGCTGTTGCTGCACCCACTAATGGGATAGCTGCAAGCTCTTTTGGTATCTCGGGATCGTCGGCCTCGGCAACTATCGATAGAGCTTCAAGGGCTGCTTCGTAAACTACAGATCCCTGTGGCGCAGTTTGGAAAGCCTGGAAAGCTGCTTCCTTAACTGAGGTTTGTTGCTCGTTAGTTAAAATCCGGGGATTCTTAATCTGTGCAATTTCTCTAACCGCTGCTTCAATGTTCTCTGCTGTAACTGGCTCTTTAATCTCTACAACAACTGGCTCCTTTGTAGGCTCTGGGGTTGCAACTGTTGTCGCAGTGGGGGTAGGTGTGGCCGTAGGCGTATTAGAAATAGGGGGGACTGTATCCAGAGTGGCTATGGGTTTTGAAGTCGGGGCTGGGGTGGACTGTGGAGTCTGCTCTGTTTTTGTTGGTGTGGGTGTGGGGGTCGGAGTGGGGGTCGGAGTGGGGGTCGGAGTGGGGGTCGGAGTGGGGGTCGGCTCAACAGGATTAGAGTCAGGGATAGGGTCGTTTTTCTTTACTGGCTCTTGAGTATTAGTTGGGGTCGGTGTCGGGGTTGGGGTTGGGGTTAGTGTTGGCGTCGGGGTTGGGTCTGCGGTTTGGGTTGGAGGTTGGAACTGTGTTGGAGGTTGAGTTGGTGTGGGTGTGGGTGTGGGGGTCGGAGTTGGCTCTTGAGTTGGTGTGGGTGTTGGCCCGGCAACTATAAAGTCTGCAGTGGCAGATTGTGGAGAGTAGACAGCGAACGAATCGTTATCTCCGCGAATTTTAAATGTATAAAGAATGTCTAGCCCGCCCGTGGATTCAAACAAAGACTTTGACAGAGTGTAAGTGTTTACATCACCAATGGCGGCCACTGCCCAATTGTTGAAAAATACTGCGTAGCGCTCTACTGGTGTCCAACCCGTAGCCGATCTATCCCAACTAAGAGTTACATCTCCGCTTGTAGTATCTTGTGTCGCTACTAGACTCTGCGGTGCGGCGATTGTTCGATTAGGTAGTTCATATAATGCGTCAGCATTAGCCTGGGTAGTTGCGTTGAGCGATATATTGAAATCTGTGGACGCTTGGTTAAAAGTTATTACTGCTTGATCTCTAACTGTTTCTAAGTTTGTTGTAGTGTCTGGGTTGGACTCGTAATCATAACTAGTAGTTGCGTCAACAAGATTAGAGCCCGCGGTGTTCTTTGCATCGTTAGCTAAGACGACATCAGCATCCAATGAATCAACGAGTGCTTGAGAATCTAAGAAAGTTTGGTAGGCAGCATCTGAGTTGGTGAAGTCTCCGGTGGACGTGTCACTATCTAACGCTGCTTGATAATCGGAGTAGGCAGTATCTCTATCTAGCTCTGCCTGCAAGTAGTCTGAGTAGAGTCCATCGTAAATAACTACTGCATCATCAAAAGTTGTTTGAGCTGTATCCCGAGAACTTAGTGCAGCACTTATGACGAACGGCTGAGCGTTAACCGCTAGCTCTGCAGTATCAGCTGCGCTACCTGTCGAGTCGTAAGTGCTAACCGCTAAAGAGAGAGAAGAGACTGCGGAAGAGAAAGAGGAAACTGCGCTGGTTACTGCGTCAAGATCTGATAAATCTTCGGGGGCATAAGTTTGGTAGTAGGTAGTTACATCGTTTAGTGTTGACTGGTAAGTTGAAAGATCCTGCTGCTGGGCCGATAAGTTCTGCTGGGGTGTCGCACTTCCGGACGCGCTTAGTACTGGCCATAGTGCTGGAATGAAAGCAAAAGAAATTGCTACATAGATGCGTGTCGATATGGCAAACTTACTACGACTACTACTCCGGGTTTTGGTGGTCAATCTGAGGCCTTTTGTGCTTGGCCCTCCCCAGGATTACTGTTTTAATTTTATCAGATTTACGGCTTTTTGATTAGCGCTTGACAAGTCGTAGAGTATTGATAGACTACTAGCATCGTTAAATGAAAGGTACAAAAATGATTGAGATTACTTGGAGCTGGTGGTCGTTCTTTGCTGGAGGACTTGCAACGGTAACCCTTGGTTTTTGGTTGCTAGTAAGTGTAGCTCTTAAGCAGTGGAGGAAAAAGAACTCCGCTAAGAAAAACTCAGATGCAGACTGGGATGAGGTAATTCGTAATTTGGGTAATGACATGGGGGGTCCGGAATCTGGACCTAGAAAGAGCTAACCGCTAAAGGTTGTTAGTTTGACAAAATCAGCACCATGCTGTAATATTTAAGCATGAAGAAATTACAAATATCCTACAGCGACGCCTACCTTGATTGGAAACTAGGTGGCGGAGATGGGTCGCACCCTACTGATCCAATTCGAGCTAAGTTGGCAGTAGAAATATTAGAGCAAGAACTCCCCTCTCTTGGGGTTGAGTTTGAAGTAACTGCTCCGAAGTTTGATCTGTCCTCGGGATCTGAAGACATTAAAAAGCTACTACAGGTCCACTCTTCTGCGCATGTTGAAGAAGTACTAGATAGAGGTACAAGCGGAGAGTGGAATGGCGTAAGTAGATCGAACGCTAGAACTGCCGCCTTAATGTTTGGCGGAACTGTCGGCCTAGTTGATAAGATGCTTGCAGAAGATGACTCTGCGCCTCGTGTCGCTTTCAACCCTCAGGGGGCGAAGCATCATGCGCACAGGGACTACTCGAGTGGTTTTTGCGTATTCAACGACATGGCTTGGGCTGCACTAGAATTTTCGGCTGCTGGAAAGAAGGTCGTCTACATTGACTGGGACGTCCACGCTGGCGATGGGGTACAGGCAATACTAGAAGATAGTAACGTAGCCACCTTTAGCATCCATGGGCATGGAATCTTTCCTAATCTTAAGTACACGTCAACTAGAGGCGAGACTGGCAATTACTTACTTATGAATGCCGAAAAGAATTGGTACAACTACAACCTACAACTTGGGTCGGGAGACTTAGGATTTGAGTGGGCAGTAGACTCTGTTATATCGAAAGCTATGGAGTATGAACCAGACGTTATTCTTCTGGCGACCGGAGCTGATGGGCACGCTAGTGATCATTGGGGGATGAACTACACCTTGGGTGGCTACACTATGGCCGCTAATAAAGTTGCAGAGCTGGCTCTTAAGTTTGATGCGAGCGTTTTACTCGGTGGGGCTGGTGGCTATCAGCCGCATACTTGGACTCCGAGAATATGGGCAGATGTTGTTAAAACCATAGCTACTGCTCTTTAATTCTACTAAGCCTCTTGATCTTCCGGGGCAACGAAATCCGGATCGTTGACCCCCCACGTATAAGTTCGAACGGTTTGCAGAAGATCTAATACTTCGAATGCTAAGTTCTCGGAAGAGACTAAAAGATCTGCCTTCTGTTCCGGATCTGCGGGTCGTTGAAGTTCTGTGTGGATTTCCTGAATGGCATAGTTGCATAACTCTAGACGTCGTAATGAGGTGTCTAAAGAACTCTGAAAGTAATCTGCTGCCATGGATCTATTTTACATTGCGGGGGATATGGGGAGTTGGGAAGAAGGAAAAGAGGGCAGGAAGGGGGACGTAAAAGAAGAGTAAAAGGCCGTTGAACTATAGCAGGGTGGGTCGGTCGGAAGGGGGTTTCTGGGAGTTTTTAGACCGTCCTATTGATAGAAAAAGAAGAGGAAGAGGAAAGTAAAGGGGGAAAAAGGGGAGAAGGGAAAAGGGAGGTAAAAGTTATTTCTGATAATACAAAATGGGGCTATTATCAAGAAAAGGTAGTAGTGAAGGATTTTATTTCTGATAATAGAGGGTTGTAACTGTACAAAGTACATTATGGTTAATTGTTAAAAGGTATACGCGTAGAGGCAAGGGTGGGTGGGTAACCCAAATTACAATTCACCATAATGAATAGACAACAATAGTGTTTTCTGGTAGTATTTCTCTAGGAGAAGATAAGTGGCCATAGTGGATAACCGCTTGACAAATTTCTCGCTTGACATTTGTTTTCGAAGAGAGGAGAATATCTAGATGCAAGAAGAATCTGAAGGAACCCGTGAGCTACCTCCAGCAATAAAACTTTATATTGAGAAATTACGTAGCGAGGGAAAAGAGGTGCTGGCAAAAGACTATGAGGATCTATACGAGGAGCATCAAGCCGCTCGTGAGCAGTTTATTGAGGATCACCTTGGTGGAGATGTTACGACCTTCTACAAGGCTAGCAAGCAGGTTAGGGATAGGTTCCACGATATAGCTTCTGACATTGTTGATCTTCAAAGGATTGCTAATAAAGAAACTAACTACGGGAGAACAGCGAAGCAAGAAGCGTCGGATAACTTAGATTTTATGAACGACCCAAAGTTGGTCTACAGGCAACAGAAAGATTTACTTGCTGGCTGGTATCAAAATGTGGGTACTGAATTGTTTCACTACGACGGAGTCATTTGGGATAAGATCCCTAAAGAGAAAATTAATGAATTGGAGTACCTAGGATGATAGATGAAATTGACCTGCACATAGTACCGGGAGGAGACGAGCGTGTTCTCTATGACGATGCTGGCAATACTTACTACAAAGACGACAAGAAGGGCATCATCCCTTGGGCGGAATTAGTTGAGGGCAACACAGAGAATTCCATAAGGAGTCTCCTTGGTTTAAACCTTGAAGATGTTGGAAAAATTGTTTATGTTCGGGTTACTGAAACCGGCTATCAAAGAATTCTTGGGGCCGAAGCTGCAGGTAGACCAACTCATGGCCAATCTTGGGAAGATCTAGCTCCAGGATTGTCAAGGAACAGAGCAGCTGATTTAGCCGGCAGAGAATCTCTAGCACCAACTGAGAAGCTCGAAGTTCAAGAACCAGAAGCAATAGAGATTGGCTGGTATCAAGATCCTGATGGAAACTTGTATCAGTACGATGGTGACAAATGGGTTGACGGATATGTTTCCGATGCACTGAAGAAAGAATTGGAGTACTTAGGGTGAGTGAAAAAGAGAACGACCCAATGGCAATGCTGAACTTTGATGAGTCAGAGTTTCAACGCAGTGAGACTCTGCATGCAGATGCCCCAAGAGGTCCTAGCGAGAAACGAATTTGTGCTTGTGGGCACAGTGTTGGCCGACACAAGGTCAATCAATTTATCAAAGAGCGAACTGCCTACATTTGTAATCTTCCTAACGGCACTTGTCCTTGTAAAGAACTTAGACCGACAATCAAAGTAAGAGATACTAGATTGTTTGTTCGAAAGACTTTAGGACCTGGAGTTGCTCATGCTTTGATACGAGGCATACAAGCCGTCAAGGAAAAGTCAGATGAGGATTACAAAGCTATCGAGTGGTTGATGTCTCCAACTTGTGAGAAGTGCGGAAGAGAAGAGATAAAAGTAAGTCCCGTCAACATGAGTTTTCAGGGTACATTTACAGAAGCAGGAAATGATGTCACAGTGTTCCTTTGCGACGATTGCAGATATCCTGGCACTTAATCAGTTTCTGTGATAGGATGAAATTAGATCAATGACAATTCATATCAAAATACGTTAGGAAAGAACATGTCAGTAGAATACACATTTGTGGATAAGCTTAGAAAGCTATTCGGATTTGGCCCAACCTCTGCCACCGCTGATGCAATTCACGCAGAAGTTGTAGCAAAGAGAGTTGCAGAAGCAGCAAAAAAAGCTAATGATGAAGAGAAGGCCGCAAAAGCTGCAAAAGCTGCAAAAGCTGCAAAAGCTGCTGTTGTCAAGAAGCCCCCTGTTGCTAAGAAGCCTGCTGTAAAAAAGCCAGTAGCTTTTAAGGAAGGTGCTGTTGATGGAGATGGCGATGGACTAGTTCAAGATGGAACTGCCTATGAGCGTCCAGCAAAGAAAGCTCCGCCAAAAAAGAAGTAACGAAGTATCTGTCCGGAAAGTCACCTCAAGCTGTTATACTACTGGGGTGGCTTTTCTTTTTAAGGAGACAGATGCTCGACTGGGTTAAGATCTCAATGATGGCTAAAGAACTTGGCTTAAGTGACAAAACGATCTACAACTGGATAGCTGACGGCAAGCTTAAAATGGTCCGCCCCGGATTCGTTTCTCAGCTTGAAGCATACGAAACTTGGCTTCACCAGAAGAGCCTCAAATCAGGCCTCGCCATCGAGAGAGCACGGCAAGGTATCAAAAGGGATAGCTACGGACGGTTCATTCATACCCCTAAGACAGGGGAGTAAAGTGGAGCAAAGTGGATTTGTTCTTAGTGTAGGGAGAAAACCCTTCGTTCTCCCTCTCCCCACGCAAAAATTCGTCCGAGCACTAATCAACTAACTTTTCATCAGTGTACAATAGTGCTATGTTAACGGCGTCTATAACTCACAACGGCCTGCCTCCCTTACAATTGACGAGGAAGGCGATCCGTCCACAGACCTCTCCCCAGTTGGACGGGTCGTTTTCTTTTACTAACGGGGGCTTAAGAAGTGGAGAGAACTAATGACCGATAAAAAACCGAGCGGCGAGATAGATTACGTTATCGATGATCCGCTTGCAATCCTTGCTGATCTTGAAGCCCTAGGTATAGAAGAAGTAGACAAGGGTGTTTGCGAAGATACGTTCGCTAACCGTAAGATCCTCCGGAAGTCAAAACTTGTTTGGGAGAATCTTTATTCTGGTGACGGATCAATAACCGGCCTGTTAAAAGTACGTTCAGCAGAATCAACTCGCGAGCGCCGGATCCAATCCCTTGCTGAAAAGCGTCCAATACTTGTCACTCCCGCAGACAACAACTCCGACTACCTAACCGGCCTGGATCTTATAGCCGAGGAAGCTTCCGATTGGTTAGTTCCACCGTGGGTAATAGGAGCCACCAGAAAATGGCTGAAAGAAGTTGAAGCAGGTGGACCGCCTACTGAAAAACGTCAACCCTCACCAATGCCTCACCGATGCAAAGTTATTAAGTTCGACGGTATCCGGTGTATGCTTTGGGGGTCGGGGCGTCCACAAGACGGTAGCTTGTGCAGGGTTCACCTTCGCACTTTAAAGTCTCGAACTTCTGATGACATCGAAACGGCGCGTGCCAGATTATCCCAAGCGGCACCCGCCGCTGTCGACACTCTTGAATACTTGATGGACGAAGCAGAGTCTGAACCGGTTAGGTTAAAAGCTGCAACCGAGATCCTCGACCGCGCTGGTATAAGAGGCGGCGTGGAAATCGAAACGAACGTAAACATTGATCTACGTCCAGCGGCTGATGTCATCCAAGAACGGTTGGCCCGTTTAACCTCTGGAGCTGCAGCCGCAACATTAGCTGCGTCTAAACTTCAGAGTGACGGCGAGATCATTGACGCTGAAGTTGTTGAAGAAGAAGTAGAAGAACCGGCGAGCACTATTGACGAAGAGCCAAAGAAGAAAGAAGAAGAAGAAGAAGACCGGCCCGCAACTATTGACGGACCGTCTAAAGAGTAGATCTCGATCCGGAACCGCCAACCAGCACTAACGGCCTGCATCGAATAGACGTCACTACCCGGTGATAGGATCTAAGAAGAGTTAACGTTTAACGGAGAGTAGACATTGAGTATCAATAGAGACTTCAGCAAAATTATCGAAACGGCGCGCGCTCATTACGCTTCCTTGAAAGCGGACCTTGTCAACACCAAGGACAGAGTAGAACACATACGGATCAGCTCCTTAGCTCAAGAAGCACAGAACTTGGTAACGGACCTTGCTACCTTTGAGATAGGGTTGGTTTATTCACACACGAATAACACCGATGCTTATATTGAAGAGCGCATTGCTGCAGCAAACAATGAACTAACAGTTAACGTAGAGACCGGCGAGATCCTGGATGGTTTTGAACTCCCAGAATTTAGGTCCCCGTACAATCCCAGAAACCTGTAAGATAGGATTATGTTTCGTAAACGCCAGGCACCAGGTGCTGCAGCCGCTCTTCTTGTGAAGACTGCGCAGAAGTACTTGGGTTACACAGCAGACCTAGGCGGAAGAAATATCTTTGGACAGAAAGTCGGATATGATTCTCAACCATGGGCAGGAGCATTCGTTCAGTATTGCCTGAAAGAAAGCGGGATAGACAGCCCGTCATTCGTTTACACTCCAGCGGCGCTCGCAGAATACATCCGGGATGGTAACTTTTCACGAGACCCGCGGCCTGGATCAATTGCTCTCTTCAACTTTTCATCAAACACTGGACATGCCGCGGATCAGTTCGGGATGATGCATTGCGGCGTGGTTACTGATATACGTGAGTTCGAAGCAAGCGGCCGGTTCATAACTGTTGAGGGCAATGTCGAAGGCACAACAACGTTCAGCAAACGGGACGGCGTGCATCAAAGGGTCCGATCGATTAACGACGTAGTTATTTTCTGCCATCCCGCAGCGGCCGGCAAGTCTAACGGCCTGTTAAAACTCTTGGATCGGGGCCGCACAAAATTTAACGGCGAGGATATGAAAGATATAGCCGCCATTGCTGCAGATCCTAAACCGCTCGAGTTAAAAACTGCAGTGCGGCCTGGAGATCGTAATAAGAAGATTGAAGTCATCCAGTTAGCGCTAGCACTAGTAACCGACATACGAGGAGCTGAACTTGGGAAGTGGTGCCCGATTACGATCGCGGCCTGCAGCAGATATCAACGGACCATGGGTTACGTAGGTAAGGACGTAAATGGTTTGCCTGGTGCCGCAGTGTTGAACCGTCTATCAAAAGACACCGGTCTCTTCAGCTTGTAACCGCGAGCGCCGCTTGACTATTACCGTCTGATGTTCTAAGCTCTTGAAGAAGTACTCTACGAATGGAGCATCAAATGACAAACGGATCAATATCAAAGGCCTGTACCGGCTGCCAAGAAGTTCAACCCCCCAGTGAGTTTCATAAGGCTGCCAACTCAAAAGATGGGCACAGGTGGGCGTGCAAATCCTGTTGCAAAGTTTCCGAGAGAGCATATAAAGTTAAGAATGCTGTTGCTGAATCCAAGAGGGGTAAGATCTATCGCTCTAAACATGTGGAAGACATTCGCATCAGGGACAAGGCCTACAGAGAACTGAAGCAGGCGGAACTTGATGGCAGGGCTCAGATCTAAATCTTCTTACGAAGAGTAAAACTCCCGCGGCCGGTCATCCAGAGCCAGATGGAAACCTGCACCAACAGAACTAGACTTTTCATGGAGCGGCGTGCTACACTAAATCTGAGAGATCCTAAAAGAGAGAAGGCTAAAGTGGCTGACGAAATAGATATGACAGAACTACGGGAGAAATGCTTTATAATGTCAGAGTACTTCTTGCCAGTCTTTGAAGACTTCTGGTGTGGGGAAGACAAGGTTGTAACTGAAGATGTGCGCTTTGCTTTATACATGAGTGGACTAACATTTCAGATTGCTTTTGCTGTTGAGCATGACTTGATTAGTGTTGAGGGATTGTCTCAAGAAGCTATTGACGACATCAACGAGGCTCACGCTCACCTAGTTAGTTTGTCAGGGTAACCTGTCTTTCTTCCTGGATGACACACGGTTTATCTTTTAACGGAGCATGAACTGATGACCAGGTAACCCTGGCGGCGGGGATGACGGGCCAGGTTTTACCAAGAGTTGCAAGACCGGCGTGCACTGGGTATCATATACATATGACATCAACTGAATTATTAACCGACCGGCAAGCAGCACGGCTCGCACATGTTTCGAGAGCTACCATTGTCTACTGGTCTAAGACAGAGCGGCTTGCTTATACGCACAAGACCGTCACTGTTAACGGACGACCATGGGGCAAGCTGTACAGACCTGAAGACGTACTAGCAGCCTGTCCATCGAATCGTGAACGGACGCTGAAAGAAGCTAACCCAGGATTGATGACGGTACCTGAGCTGGCTAGCGCTCTCGGGATCAGACCTAACCTTGCATATAAGGTAGCTAAGACCTTCGAGCTCAAGAAGTACTTTGTCGACGGAGTCCAGTATCTGGTTGACTCCCAAGAGTTTCACGAGAAAAGACTTGATGCGATCCCGTCTGCAGGTAGCTTTTAACGGAGAGTGAAAAGCAGAGATCCGATCGCACTCCTCCAGCTTGCGCAGCTCGAGTTGCGTTTTCTCCATCGGGGTGTTATAGTTCTACTAACACGACAAAGGGAGATAAATGATAAAAGAGATCGTAAGCTGCGAACACAACCCGAAGCAGACACAGGTCGATGGGATCTACATATGCACATACTGTTTGCGCCAAATGAGGCCTTGTGGCAGCTGTTACACAATTGAGCTGACCAACAACAGAGCAACGTATGGCTGCTTCGACTGCGCTCCAGAAATGATGGTCGACTAGATGGTGCCCTGCCCCTGCGATGACTATAAGAAATTTAAATGCATGGACTGAAGATAACTGCGGGGGTTTTCCTTTTTCCGACACGATAAAAATTAGTTTGCAAATGTGCTTGCTATTTTTGCAGGGAGATGCTATACTATCTACACGAACGATGAAAGGGACAAAATGCAAGAGCGAG
>Ga0208768_1001621_pt1 | contig 11508 bp, 9 predicted proteins | sample AntAceMetag02UK1_FD_184760 | JGI IMG/M metagenome (GOLD analysis project Ga0208768, IMG submission 184760) | Saline lake microbial communities from Ace Lake, Antarctica - Antarctic Ace Lake Metagenome 02UK1 (SPAdes) (version 2) | ecosystem: Environmental > Aquatic > Non-marine Saline and Alkaline...
ACGCATACCTTCATAAACGGACATTTGGCCTACAAAAACGGTGTATTTTCCGAGGAGCGAAATGCAAAAAGACTTACGTTCAACAGACCATGAAAAAATACCTAATCATACTCACTTCTTTAGCGGTAGTTTCCTGCACAGAGAAGCTAATTGAAAAGCCGGACAACCTAATCCCAAGGGATAAAATGATAGCAATATTAGAAGAGATGGCCATTTTAAGTGGAGCAAGAGAACACAAATCTAATATTCTTGTGCTAAAGGAAAATGGTATAGAACCAACACAACATCTTTTTGAAAAATATGATATTGATTCTACCATTTTTGTGGAAAGCGACAGGTATTATGCCTCCCTTCCTCTAGAATATGTTAGTATATATGAAGAGATAGAGGCTTCGTTAACCAAGCAAAAGGAAGTCATGGATGAAGCCAAGAAGATTAACGATAGTCTAAAAGTGATTGAGAGACAGCAGTTGCGTAAAAAAAACGATAGTATTAAAGAAACTCCTGTAAAGCTTTCTAGTGACCAGAAATAAAGCGATCGGCACCAAGCTGAATTGCTTCATCCAATACTTCAAATTCGAAATTCAAGGCATGTTTTATTTTAGTGTTATTATAAACTTCGGTATGTAGAAGAGAATAGATAGTGCTTTTAGTTAATCTGCGTTCGTTTCCTGTTAACAAATGTGCCAATATATCTAAGTACCTAGCAATGTTTAACTGCCAAACTTGTAAAACTTTGGTTGGTGGTTTTTTGTTCATCGCAAGTGTAATTCTTGTTAGTATATCCTTAAAGCTGCCGTTTTCAGAAACAAGTATAAAACGTTCACCTGAAATCTTTGATGTCATTAAACCCATCATTGTTCTAATGACATCCGAAACGGTTACAAAGCCAGTGCCTCCTGGCGGATAATAGCTATACCCTTTTTTTGCTGTCTTAAATAGTTTTCCGCTTCCGGTATTCCAAAAACCGGGTCCCAAGATAACTCCTGGATTCACGATGACCACGTTTAGATTTTCTTGTGAGCCCCGCCATACTTCCATTTCTGCCGCATATTTGGTACGGGCGTAAACGTTTGTATTTTGATCTGTCCATTCATTGTCTTCGGTAGCTTCCTTTGTAGGTGAACTTCTACCAATAGTGCCTATAGTACTTACGTAGCATAGTTTTTTTATATTATATGCTACACATAGGTTTACGATATTTGCGGTACCCTCTATATTTACTTTTTGAAGGGTGTCAAAATCATTGGGGTCAAAAGAAATAAGCGCGGCCGCGTGGTACACATAATCTACACCATTAAAGACCGTTTCCAATGCCGGGATATCCAAAATATCCGCTTTAACCCATTCAATTTTGTCAACTAAATTTTGGTAGTCAGGAGTGTAATAGGAGAATACTTTTTTTACGGTGTCTAACTTGGATTTCGTTCTGTAGATTGCCCTAACCTTTGTATTGTTGCGAACCAACTCCAATAAAAGATGTGAACCTACCAACCCTGTTCCTCCGGTAACTAAAATCATATTTTCAAAGTTAGGCAATACACTTAAATAAAATCCCTATAAATTCAGGTAGATAGCCTGCAGATTTACTTTTATATTTGCACTATATCTTAAGAATAACACGAATGACTTTGAATTTTGTTAAGGAATTGGAATGGAGAGGAATGTTGCACGATGCCATGCCTGGTACCGAAGAACATCTACTTGAAGGAATGCAAGCTGCGTATGTGGGTATTGACCCCACGGCGGATTCGTTGCATATTGGTCATTTGGTAGCTGCAATGATGTTGCGTCATTTTCAATTGGCAGGTCATAAACCCTATGCCCTTATTGGCGGTGCCACGGGAATGATCGGTGATCCCTCCGGAAAATCTGCCGAAAGAAACCTGTTGGACGAGAAGACCTTACGCCACAACCAAAATGCATTAAAAGAACAGCTTTCCCGTTTCTTGGATTTTGAAAGTGATGCCGATAATGCCGCAGTTTTAGTGAATAACTACGATTGGATGAAGGATTTTACATTTCTTGATTTTATACGCGACGTGGGAAAGCATATTACGGTTAATTATATGATGGCCAAGGATTCTGTTAAAAAACGTCTTTCATCGGAAGCAAAAGAAGGAATGTCCTTTACAGAGTTTACCTACCAGTTGGTGCAGGGATACGACTTTTTACATTTGTATAGGGAGCATAATTGCACCTTGCAAATGGGCGGTAGTGACCAATGGGGCAATATTACCACAGGTACCGAGATGATTAGAAGAATTGGTGGCGGTAAAGGTTTTGCCCTTACCTGTCCTTTAATTACAAAGGCCGATGGCACCAAGTTTGGTAAAACAGAAACTGGCAATGTATGGTTGGATGCCAACAGAACATCGCCCTACCGATTTTATCAGTATTGGTTGAATACATCCGATGAAGATGCCGCAAAGTATATTAAGATTTTTACGTTTATATCCAAGGAAGAAATAGAAAAATTAATAGCACAACATGCCGAAGCTCCGCACCAACGATTGTTGCAAAAACGCTTGGCAGACGAGATTACGGTACTAGTACATTCACAAGCCGATTTGGACAACGCCGTAAAGGCGAGTGCTATCCTTTTTGGGAAATCTACCGGAACTGATTTAAAAGGCTTGGACGAAAAAACCTTTTTAGATGTTTTTGAAGGCGTACCGCAGGCTGAAATTTCCAAAACCGAACTACTTGAAGGCGGACTGGATATGATCGCCGCTCTTGCTGCTCAAACAGGGTTTTTAGGCTCTAATGGAGAAGCACGCCGCGAACTGAAACAAAACTCAATCTCTGTAAATAAAGAAAAAGTAAACGAAGCGTATAAGATTACCACTGATGATTTAATAAACGGGAAATTTGTGTTATTGCAGCGTGGAAAAAAAAATTATTACGTTTTGGTAGTTAATTAATATTAGAGATACGCTCTAAAATAGCTATTGACTTAAAGGGTGACGCAACCATTTTGGATGTTTTCTATCTTAACCAGTATAAACCCATTTGTTTTAAGATTAACAAGCTGTACTTTACCATTATTACTATTCTTATATTAGGTTCCTGCTCAGAACCTGATACTTCATCCTTTGAAGATACGGAGCTACAATTCGTTGACCAAAAGTGGTAATTAGTTCGTATAACCGGAAGCATAGTGAATGCTACAGCAACAGGAGCTGCTATGGAATGGCAGGAGTACTATTTGTTTAGTGCGGACGGTACGTTTCAAAAAATTAGAACAAGGGACAGTGTCGTTACGAAGGCTGCCGGAACTTTTGAAGTAGCGGAATATGAAAATGACGATACCGATTATTTAGAATTAAGTTACACGGAAGGTTTAGAGCTGATAGGAAACTGTTTTGACAATCAAAATGAAGTACTAATGTATAGGTCCGTTACCGAAATTTCAAATACTTGGATGGCCTGTGACGGCCCAGGCTTAGATTATGTTCTTGTAGAAGACTAAAGCGCCATCAAATTACAGCCTCTAATATCGGAATGGTCGAACCTTCCTACTACCTCAAAACTACCATCTTCATGCTTTTTGCCTAAATCTTGAGTAGCAATGAAGGAACAGGAGTTTTTGTTTGCTAAATCGATAATATTAATTCCACCAGATTTTCCATTTGCTTGGTAAGAAAACGGATCTTCGGTATCTCTTACCAGTACTTTCATCCATGGGAGACAATTAAATACCCCGTTTCCTTTGGAGTAGGCTTGGGAGAGCAGTTCTGTCATCCCATATTCTGAATGTATGTGGTCAACTCCAAAACCAGTTTTAAGCATTGCGTGGAGTTCTTCCCGTATAAGCTCTTTTCGCCGGCCCTTCATGCCGCCGGTTTCCATAACCGTAGTATTTTTTAGTTTAAACTGATAGTGTTCGCAAAAATCCAAAAGTGCAAAGGATACCCCGATCAATAAGGTTTTGGTTCCTGATGCTTCTAACGCTATTAAATGGTTTTTTAATCGTTCAACATCATTTAGAAAAAAGCCACTCTTTGGATGACCCGATTTATTTATAAGGTCATTCACCATATAGATTAGCGAAGAGCCTTCCCGCTCCAAATAGGAGGGTAGTAAGGCTAGAATACAGAAAGATGAAGGAGCACCATAGAATTTTTCAAAAGCGCTGCGATAACTTTCTTTGTATATGCTTATATCGGTAACGAAGTGTTTGCTTGTAGTGCTACCGGTTGTACCGCTGCTAGTAAACGTCGCTGCTATGGAATCAGTAGTGCTAACTATTTTCTTTTCTTTGAAAAAATGAATGGGTAGAAACGGAATATCGGCTATACGTTTAACGTTTTGCGGCACTATATTTAGATGTGTGCAAAACTCTTGGTATACTTTATTATGGGCGTATTGAAAATGAAAGGTATCCAATGTGGCTGCCAAGAATTCGGCCTCAGTGTTTATTTGAAACAGGAGGTTTTTACGTGATTCGTTTCCCATGAGTGCAAAGGTAGGTAACACCTATAGAAATGATATAAACTGTACTAAAAAGTTGATGTATAAGCTTAACATTGAATTAGAGCTAGCCTATGCAATAATCCATAGTGTGTTTTAAAATAGAGGTATGCACTATATTTAACGAAAACTAAAGATTAGCGAACCACTAATTTTCGATTAATGGATTTATCGTTCTCTATGACTTGAACCATATATACTCCGGGAGAAAGGCGAGAAATATCCAAAGCCTTACTAGAAATTCTGTCAGTAAGGATGAGTTCACCGAACACATCAAAAATACGTATTTGTTTAACTGCATTCTGTTCAGTGGTCACGTAAACAATATCTGCTGCTGCCGGATTTGGATATAACTTAAAACCTGATATTTTCGCGTTTTTACTATTTGTAATTAGCGCATCGTCTTGAGCATATGTGGCAAGGGAAAAACCTAAAAGTAGGATAAAGTAGATTTTTTTCATTTTGTATTGATTTGGGATCAACACAGTAAAGGTACATTGGCAAATTAGAGTTTGCCTGAAAATGTTGTGAAAGCTAGTATTTTGTAGGTCAACAGAATACGTCTTGTTTTTTATCGATTTTTTCTGCCGATGGTCGAGTGGTAGTAAAATGAAAAGGTAAATAAAAATCTGAAGTAAGCTTACTTGACAATCAACTTTCGTGTAGCAACTTTGTTTTTTTCGAATACGCGAAGAACATACACTCCTGCATCTAGATCTCCAACATGTAGTTCTTTTCCTAAAATCGTAGTTTTTAGAACTAGCGTTCCCAAAACATCGTAAATCATTATTTCTTTGGCACTATTTATAGTAGTAGAAATATAAACCTTTCCGGTAGACACAGGATTTGGGTACATACTAAAACCATCAATGTCTCCATTGCTAGGAACAGATTGTCCATAACTAAAGGAGATAAAAAGAAAACAAATGATAAAGTAGATTTGCTTCATATATAGCTGGTTACAAATGCTATGCCACAAAGATAGAAAAACTAGCGACCTATTGTAAAACTAGGGTGTGGTTTATTGTTTTTTTTCGATGAAACGCAAAAAAGCCCACAAAAAGTGGGCTTTTTATAATTTTTGACCTGTTTCATTTAAACTTCTTTAGATAAACGAGATTTGATTTCAAATTAAAATTGATAACTGTATCCTAAAGAAATAGCTTGTCCTGGATATCTGGAAGAGAACAATTGGTCTGTGGCTCCAAAAGATTGGTAAACACTTTCAATCTTATCGTTTAGAATGTTTTCAAAACGTAAAGAAATTTTACTGTTTTTTTCTTTTCCCAATTCCTTACTTAAGTTAAATTTTAAATTATGAAATGGTAAGGTAAAAACATCTGGAATATCGCCGTTACCAACTATTTCTAAGGTTTTTCCTTGCACATTATAGTTAAGTCCGCCTTGCCAGCCATTTTCGTTGTTGTCGTAATTAAAACCTATGTTTAATAGTAATGGGGATTGACCTTGTAATTGACGCCCATCGGCTAGTATCTCATTGGTTCTTAGGTTGTCTGTTCTGGCTTCCCGTTCATCTTCCGTAAAGGTTTGGTTGGATTCGATTAGCGAAACATTGGCATTAAAGGAAAAATTTTGCCACCCCGGTATAAAATCAAGGCTTCTTCTTACTTCTAGCTCTCCCCCGAGAACGGTTGCATCTCCAAGGTTTAATGGAATGAATTGACCTCTTGCCTCCCTTATAAAGGATAGTTCTATGGGGTCTTCAAAGGTTTTTGCAAATGCGCTTATCGCAAAAAAATTGGTGCCTTCGCCATAGGATTCAAAACGAAGATCGAAATTATTGATGTAAGTTGGCTGTATGTCAATATTTCCTATAAAAAAAGTGCTAGATACAGGATCAAAAATTTGTGCATTGGATGCTTCTTTAAATGAGGGTCTAGCCGTGGTACTTGAGAAAGAAGCCCTTACTTTTTTGTTTGCTTCTTCATTTAAGTCATAAATAAAATTCGCAGATGGGAAAAAGTCCATTTTGTCTAATATGTTCGTTTGGTCAAAAACTTCACCATCTTGGTTTTCTCCTGAGTAAAGCAAGTCGAATTTTTCTAAACGTAATCCTATGATTGCATTTACTTGTCAGAAAATTTAAATTCATCCGACACGTAGCCCGCAGATACGGTAATTTCAGAGTCAAAGGAATCGGATACATTAGAATCACGTCTTACATAAGTCCCCTCTCTCGTAACCGTGCTGTAAATGTTTTCTGGTGCTAATACTAGATCCGCATCTCCTCCAAAACCTAGGCTAAAGTTTCCCTGTCTGGATTGTACAGGATGCGAAAACTGGTCTACAATGAATTCTCGCTGCTTTAGTGTGTGGGCACCTCCAAATTTCAATTTTGCGTCCCTTCCAAATAATTTATGCCTGCGAGTGAGGTCCAGTTTGCCAGCTATATTTATTTCTTCAAGGTCTCTCCATATTCTACTGGGATCGCCAGATTCACTAGGAGAGATAGAAAAATTACCAGTTTCGTCATTAAATCTGAATGGGGTAGTTCTTAGATCTTTATCATATATTTTTGATAAAGTTGGTGAAAGTTTCCAAGAAACTTTCCATGAACCGTCTTCATTTGCATGTTCACCGTTCAATAGGATATTCGTGATGGAACGCTCTGTGTAGGTTAATACATCCTTAAAAATAACATTTGAATTCACATTAAAATTATCCTGCCTTAGATAGGCCGCACTTGACTCCCCATTTTGAATATGAAGTACATTTAATTTATATTTTGAGGTTAGGCCTTTTAAGGAAATACCTGCAAGACCACTTATTAAAACGTTGTTTACTCCCAAATTACCGGATTGTGTACGATCATCTATTAATTCTAGAACCGATCTGTCTTGATCTTGTTTTCTAAAAACCTGTCCGTTAACGATTCCATCATAGAATTCTGTACTATTTTTATAGGTTAGAGAGGCTAAATAACCAATTTTTTTAGACCCTTCGTCGTTCAAATTGTATTGGTTTCCGGCGGTAAAGCCAAAATTGAAATTCATTAAGCTCTGCTCTTCCAACGCTTTTAGGTTTGGTCTAAATAATCGGGTCAATTGTCTGGCTCTGGGCCCATTGTCTGCGGGTATAGGTGTTTCAACACTTTGTGGAAGCACCAAATTTCTCCTACCGCTATCAAAGCCAAGTATATCGCCGGCGCTACCTTCTGAGCTTAAGTAATTAGAATTGAAATGCATGCTGGAATTATATCCAAGTCCTGCCGAAACACTATATTCGGCTCTTGTAGGAAAGTCTTTAGTTACAATATCTACAACACCGCCTGTAAAGTCTGCTGCCTGATCTGCGGTGGCGGATTTAACTACGATGATATTGTCTAGAATATTGGTGGGGAAAATATCTAATTGTAAGGTATTTCTATCTGGATCTAAGCCGGGAACATCAACACCGTTTAGAATAGATTTAGTGTAACGATCTCCAAGGCCACGCACATATACAAATTTACCTCCTTGAACAGATACTCCTGGAACAGCTTTAATGGCGCTAGCAATGTCACTAGCTCCGGATTTCTTTATACTTTGGATGGATAGACCATCTAATAAGGCAACAGAGTTTTTCTGAAGGTTTAGTACCGATGCCTCCGTGTTTTTAGAAACTGTAGTAGTAACAACTACTTCATCCAATGCATTTGCAAGTGGATTTAAAGTGATGTCAATAATTTGCTCCGCGCCTGGTTCTATTAGCACTTCTGAAATTTCTTTGGTTTCATAGCCTAAATAGGAAAAAGTAATGGTATATGTCCCAGGTTCTACCTCTATCACATATTTGCCATCAAAATCAGAAGTTGTTCCCTTTGTTGTTCCTTTAACAAGAATATTGGCAAAAGGTAAAATATCATTGAATTCGCCATCGTTTACCGTTCCCGATATAATACCACCTTGTGAAAAAATATTGTGTAAAGAAAATACTGTTAAACAAATAAAGAGTAGTTTGAATTTCATTAGAAAATGTTGTTAGAACAATTGTCTTTAAATATGTAAATTGCTCGTCTTAAAATTTTAAGACGAGCAATTTGAAATGATTGATTATTAGTTTTGACTTTATTAGAAACCTAAACCAGCTTTAGTATTAGAATAAGTCCACGAAAAAGCAGAAGTAGTAGCTCCTACTGTTGGCATCTCAGGAGCAATTGTTGAGAATGTTTCAGCATCAATTTCGAAAGTGGACTCATCGGTAGTATCGTTGAAGATTTCCTCAGAGGTTAAGACTCCTGTAGGAAGAACCACTTCCCAGTTGGTGAATACCAAAGCGCCAGCAGTATAGTTTGCCGCTACTCCTGCATTATCCAATTCTACGTCCGAGAGTTGTAAATCTGTTCCTACTCCCGTAAAACCAGTTACTAAAATATTATTATTGGTTCCAGTAGCACCTGATCTAAAATCAGCTACTTCTCCGTTTTCAACATTGTCTGCAAGACCTATTAGCGTGGCGTTGGTCAATGTATAAGATCCAGCAAGAGAACCCTCAGGGCCGTCAATTTCTAAGGCATGGTCAGATACATTACCTTGAACAACAATGGCATTATCAATGGTTCCAGAGTACGCTTGATCAATATCTAGACCATCATCACCTACAGCCCATACGAACAAATTCGTTGCATTTACGGTGCCACCAAAGAACTCGATACCATCATCAACATTACCAACAACCTCAACGTTATCAACTATCGTTACTGAACCTACTGCACCTAAAGTAAGTCCATTGATTTCGTTTCCTTCACCAATTAAAGCACCTCCATGACGAATAGACACATATTGTATCGTACCACTATCATCTGTTGCATCAGTACCGCCATATAATCCCTTGTCACCATCGGTATCGGATGGGATACCTTCTATCTGAGCAGATTCTGCATCGCCATCAAAGGAAGCAGGAGCATTTCCTAATACGATAAGACCTCCCCACAGACCACGATCATTCTGATCAAGGTTGGTGCCTGCTGTCTGTCCAAATTGAATATTATCGGACGCAGATGTAAAGATAATAGGGTCGGTAGCTGTTCCAACTGCCTCAATTTTACTTCCTCTTGTAACTACAAGAACAGAAGCGTTAGCACCAGAGCCAGCATTGGCTTTTATTAACGTACCGGCTTCAATCGTAAGTGTAGCACCATCGGCAACAAATATTCTACCATCCAAATTATAAACAGAATCGGAAGACCATGTTGTATTGGTTGTAATATCTGAATCTACTACAATTGTTGCTCCAGTGGTAGGCGCTGCACCGTCATCAACAGGATCGCAAACATCACCAATACCATCACCGTCACTATCTGCTTGATCTGCGTTAGAAGCACCTGGACAGTTATCAATATCATCATTAATACCATCGTTGTCAAAATCAACGTCTACTTCTACTGGGGGGATTACCGGCTCATCGTCGCTACAGGCTACAAAAGTCATAGCGCTACAAATTAGTAGTAATCCAAAGGTTTTTTTAACAAGATTTAGTTTTTTCATTATTCTGTTTTTTTTGAATTCATTTTAATTTTTATCGATTGGTTCTAAATTCCGCTGCAAAGAAACCAACAGGTTGTAAAAGTGGAGTTACGTGTGCGTTAAACCTTTATTTTATTAATGTTAGCTAAATGTTACTACATTAAATCAATGTTAAGGAACTCTTTGGTAAGGGTATTATCTTTACTTTTGAGGAAACAACCCTACCAACAAAGCATGAAGAAAAAGGACATTAAAATACTTTTAGTAGATGATGAGCCAGATATTTTAGAGATAGTAAGCTATAATCTTACTGCGGAAGGCTATGAAGTGTTCACTGCAAAAAACGGATTGGAAGGCGTCGCAAAAGCAAAAAAGAAACAACCCCACTTGGTGATTTTAGATGTAATGATGCCAGAGATGGACGGGATAGAGGCATGTGAATTATTAAGAAAGACAAGAGGATTAGAGAATACTGTAATCACGTTTCTAACTGCCCGCGGAGAGGATTACTCGCAAATGGCAGGTTTTGATGCTGGGGCAGATGATTATATTACCAAGCCTATAAAGCCAAAAGTTTTGGTAAGTAAAGTGAATGCATTGTTGCGAAGACATTTAAAGGATGAAAGCCCTGATGAGGACATTACCCAAGTGGGCGATATTATTATTAATAGGGAAGAGTATAAAATTGTCAAGAAAGGGAAAGAGATTATCCTGCCCAGAAAGGAATTTGAATTACTATCATTATTAGCTTCTAAACCTAGTAAAGTATTTAAGAGAGAGGTTATCCTAGATAAAGTTTGGGGTAACGAAGTAGTGGTTGGGGGTCGTACGATAGACGTACATATTAGAAAACTACGAGAGAAAATTGGCGAGGAGCATTTTAAGACCGTAAAGGGAGTTGGATATAAGTTTGTGCTCTAATGTCTGTAAAAGCTAAGAAATCCTATCGGTTCGCTTTTAGGACGTCCTTTTATATTACACTTTTATCTGCCTTTTGTTTGGGGTTTTTGTTGTGGCAGTTTCAGTTTTTAAACGGTTGGTTTTTCATCTGTTTACTTCTTTTTATTTACCTCATTTCCTTTGCTACCCTACAAGTTCGTATCGAAAAGTTTATCTACAAGCGCATCAAAAAAATCTACGATGATGTCGCATTACTGGAATCGTCTTCTTTGACCACAGACCCTATAACTACCGATATGCGAACGCTTACTGCCGAAATTGAAAAATTCGCAAAAGACAAGAAAATAGAAATCGATACTTTAAAAATTCGTGAAGAATATAGAAAGGATTTTTTAGGGAACGTTTCCCACGAATTAAAAACGCCCTTGTTTACCGTGCAAGGCTATTTAGAAACACTTTTAGACGGTGCCATAGATGATAAAAACGTCAGGAAAAAGTATATTTCGAGGGCAAATAAAGCAGTAGACAGACTCATTTACATCGTAAAGGATTTGGATTTGATTACGAAACTCGAGGTTGGTGATTTACGTTTAGAGAAACAGGATTTTAATATTGTTGAACTCATACAAAGTGTATTTGATCTTTTAGAAATGAAGGCTGCCAAGAATAA
>Ga0208768_1001625_pt1 | contig 11461 bp, 10 predicted proteins | sample AntAceMetag02UK1_FD_184760 | JGI IMG/M metagenome (GOLD analysis project Ga0208768, IMG submission 184760) | Saline lake microbial communities from Ace Lake, Antarctica - Antarctic Ace Lake Metagenome 02UK1 (SPAdes) (version 2) | ecosystem: Environmental > Aquatic > Non-marine Saline and...
TGCCCCAGATCATTATAAAGATAAGATCCGTGCTAAGATTGAAGAACACTTAAAATGGCTACGTCCAATAGATAAACTTAATAGAGCAACAGTGGGATTTGAATCAGCATTAAAGTTTTTAGAAGGCTCCAGTCAAGATCAACTTCCAAAGTTTTGGGAACGTATGTTACAGTTAGATAAAATACGCAATGAAAATATCTTAGAAGTATTACCGGAATTACATGACATCAAACTCTAAAAACTTTTGTGTATTGCCGTGGGTTAGTATTGAAACTAGTCCTATAGGAACATTGCGGCCGTGCTGTCTAGCAGAAGATGAACTAGTGCATGACCAGACTTTAGATAAGTTTAAGATAAACATAGATAGTATAGAAACAGCACGTAATTCGTCTCAAATGAAAACGTTAAGGCAACAGTTCATCGATGGTGAACGACCTGATACTTGCAAGAAATGTTGGGCGGTAGAAGACAGCGGCGGCACGAGTAAACGAGAACACACATTAGACCGACTAAAACATATGGGAATTAAAGACCAAGAGTGGACAACAGACGCCAAGCCGTTGATGTTTATTGATTTTAAGTTAGGCAATATATGTAATCTTAAATGTCGTATATGCGGTAGCTGGAGTTCAAGCACGTATGCCATTGAAGAAATACAACAGTTACCTACTAGTATACGTAAAAAGAGTTTTCCTTACAAAATGATCGACGAAGGAAGGTGGCCCAGACAGAGTGTTGACTTCTGGAAAGAGATGGGAGAGAATGCTTCAAACATTCGTTACTTAGAGTTTACTGGCGGCGAACCATTTATGATCAGAGAACACTTTGATTTCTTAGAAACACTAATTGAAAAAGGTGTAGCTAAAGATATTGAAGTACACTACAACACCAACGGCACTAATTTTCCGGATGCTAAACATATATGGAAACACTTTAAATTGGTTGAAATTGCATTTAGTATAGACGATGTCGGACCTAGGTTTGAATACCAGCGTAAGAATGCCAAATGGGACGAAGTTAACGTTAACATGGCAAAGTTTAAGGAGCTTAAACAGGAGCTAGGCAATATTGTTCTGCAAGTGTGCTCAACAGTTAATGTGTTTAATGTAATGTATCTAGAAGGACTCAGCGAGTGGATTGATCAACAAGAATTTGATTTTGTTTACTGGAACATGTTACACGAAGTGTGGTATCACTCAATAGCCAGGTTACCTGAACAGGCAAAAACACAAGCTATTGAAAAATTAACACATGCTGAGGTAAGTGAGTTTCATAAAGAACAGTTTAAAAACATTATTATGTTTATGGAACAAGGACAGAGCAGTGACGGTCAAGAGTTAGTTAAAACCACACAAAAGACAGATAGAATTAGAGGTGAGTTATTGTCTGAACATCATCCTGAACTTGCAGAGGCTATTGGGTATGAGTAAAAAGATTGCATTAGGATGTAGTCACACATATGGCATAGGCGTAGAAAGAAATGAAGCTTGGCCACATTTACTTGGTGCAACTAATTATGGAGTTCCGGGCTGTAGTAGTGATTTAGTTGCTAGAACATTGCCAGCTATATTACAAAAAGAAACTCCTAAAATTGTTTATATACTTTGGCCGGACTGGACAAGATTTGAATACTTTAAAAATGAGGAGTGGGTGCAGTCATTGCCAACTGATGATGATAGGATTCTTTTTATGGAAAGCCACTCAGAAGAATGGCTACACGAAAATTTTAATAAACAGGTAACTATAGTGCGTGACTTATGCAAGGATATAACACTTAATATGATGACACTATACGATCTAATTCCGCATATTGATCACGCTGATCAATGGCCATTGAGTAAATTAGGACACCACTATGCACCTAAATGGCATCAATGGGTAGCAGATATATTTACAAACAATACAGATTTTCCTTTGTCACATGGATAAACCAGTAAACAGACCTGAAACATTATGTATGGCTCCTTGGACTCATACATATTTAAGCCCGGTCACTGAAAGACGTATGTGCTGTGCTAGTCGTGAAGATGCACAATCGTTTGAACAGTACATAGACACCAAGGCTGGCACTGGAGAATACAAACCAATTACCTTACATGAACACTGGAACAGTGATCATATGAAATCAGTACGTCGTCGTATGATGGCAGGAGAAACCTTGCCCGAATGTGCCGTGTGCAATGATAAACTATTAAACACTGATGTTTACCGTACATATTTCGATCGCTTATTCACGAGTAAATACTATACAAAGTTGTGGGAGTCGACAACCGAAACCGGCCACACTACAATGGAGCCTATCAGTTGGGACTACCGTTTTAGTAATCTATGCAACTTTAAATGCCGCACATGCGGCGACATGTTATCAAGTGCGTGGGAGTCTGAACAAAGACAACACGGCATGATCAACTGGTCAAATCCTAAAAACAACTGGATGAAACCCGATGTCAAGAAAGAAATTGAGAAGTTCCAAGACTCTATAATAGAGCAGGAATTTGCCCAAGCAGTAGAAGACCACCGTATAGAAGAGGTCTATTGGGCAGGGGGAGAACCGTTAATGTATGAGCAACATTGGAAGTACATGAAACGAATAGTTGAATTAGGAGATGGCAAAAATGTTTACGCTAGATACAATACAAATCTTAGCAGAGTTAGGTATCGCGGTATTAATCTGTATCGGGATATACTTAGCAGGTTACGGGACTGGCAAATATGTGCGTCGCTCGATGGAACAGGACAAATTGGCGAATACATTAGGACAGGTCTCAACTATAATGCGTGGCTTGAGAACTTCGATCAGGGAGTTGAGGCTAAAGTACATAGCCGCCAGTTACGTATCGACTTCACGCTCACGCTCCCCGGACTCTTCGAAGTTGAAAATATCCAAAGCCTCGCTAAAGAAAAAGGAGTAGATGTACTAGCTAAAGTAATCTTTAGCTTTACTCCGGATATTATTCTTAGTCCGCTAGCACTACCAAAATCAATATTACACCCTTGGCTTGATGAACTAATTGCTATTAGTAACGGTGCAATGCGTGACGTATTGATACAACTTAAAACACGCCCAACTTTTGAAGAACAATGGCCAGATACTTACAAAGAAAGTCTTGCAAAAGGTAAGGCTCGTGTGTTACAATTAGAGCTTATACGTAAGGACAAGTATATTCTTGCTGACATTTTAAGTGAACGACCTGAGGCATTGCATTGGTGGGAGTCAATTGGAAGTTAAAGTAACACTACGCAATCCGTTAGATAAAGAGGATACATTAGATTATTATATTGTACCTAACGATACCCAGTTGGCTAAAGATTGGATACTAGCACTTAAAGAAATATTAAAACAAAATCTTACTTTAGAAAAATCATTTTGTTTTTTAGGATTTCCAAACTCCGCAAGAACTTTAGAATATCTTTGTGAAGAACTAAATCGTGCAGTTGAAACTATTAATCGTTACGATTATACTCAACACGGTTTAAAAGACTATATTATTGAAGAATGGTTCCATCCTAATACTGTGAGATTCTCTGATTCTTATCCTGTTGAACGTCTTGTTAGATCTGACAGTGTTGAGGCACATCTAGAACGTCAAGAAGATATTGGTCTTAAAACTAAACACGAAATAATGAATACCTTACATAATCATTTTGAAAGATTAGAAGGCACAGTAGAGTCCCCTAGTCCCTACGGACAAGTAAGCCCACCAAATGTTCGCAACGCCATTAGACAATTAAACAATATATGTCATGAACTAGAAAGTCTAATATTAAGTCAACGTAAGGCAAGAATTGCATCTGAATGGATACGACCAAGTCAGATTACTACATTTTTTAAGGCTAAAAGGCATAACCTAACAGACGAGCATAGACAAGGATTTATTGCCAATGGGTATGATCGTAAGTTAGGAAATGTTTATATGCACTGGAATCAGATAGGAAAAACATTAATAGAAGTATTTAGAGATGAGGGAGCACCTGACTTAGATGAAGCCACGTGTGAAGCAATTAATCATTTACAATATTATTCAGGTGAGTTTGATATTGAATGGGGTAAAGATGTAACCAGGCAATCTAATTTTCCTTGGCATAATAGACAACAATTAGAATTTGAGAAATGGTTACTTAAACATGGACTAGATCCAAATGATCCTAAACTTAGTTTAGGATACTTACAGTTAGGACATATTAACCTTGTTAAGAGTTTTGGTACTGAGGATATGTTTCAGATATGGCAACAGTTAGAAACACACCTAGATATATACAGTATAGAAGTAGACGGCGTTAAAAACACATTTGACTATTGCTGGAGCGATGAAAATGAACTGGTTTAAAAAAATAATTGATCGTATTAAATTAGAAATACGATATAGAAAAAAACTTAAAGAACTTAAAAAACGAGATCCTTTTACATACCGTTAGCTGTTTAGTGATAAATAAGTATATGGAACTCGTATACTTAGTTTATAAAACAATTAATTTAACTAATGGTAAGTATTATATTGGAAAGCACGTTCAAGAAGGATCTTCGTTTGATGGATATTATGGAAGTAGTCCGCATCTAAAAAATGCTATTAAAAAATATGGTGAAGATTCTTTTAAACGAGTAACATTATCTGAGTTTGATAACGAAAATGATTGTTATGAAGCAGAAAAACGATTAGTTGGTGAGTTATGGCGGTTAGATGAGAATTGCTATAATAAGCAACCAGGTGGAAAAGGATTTAGTTCCGGAAATAACCATTATACGCAAGGCAATGGATTTACTAACGAACATAAAAAAAATTTAAAGAAATCACAAAATAAGAGACCTCCTCATAGCAAAGAAACAAAACGAAGAATAGGAGAATCAAATCGTGGCGGTAAAAGAAATGAAGAAACAAAAGCCACGATGTCGAAAGCCCAGTCTGGTGAAAATAATCCTATGTATGGTAAAAAACATACAAAAGAAAAGCGTAAAGAAATCGGTGATAAGTTACGTGGGAAATATACTGGGGAAAAATGTTCTTCCTTTAAGGGTTATTATATAACGCCGTGGGGTAAATTTGCCTCTGTTAGGCAGGTACTTGATGAAAACGATATTGTTAAATCTGGTACAATTAGCATATGGTGTAAAAATTCAGAAAAAGTAATTACAAAGCACATGGTTGGAATTTCAAAATATTTAACAGAAGATATGTTAGGTAAAACATTTAAAGAAATAGGATTTAGATTTGAAACAAAATAAAACCATTCTTAGATGAGTATTTTAGGCATCAGTGCAGGGTTCCATGACGCATCAATTAGCGTCATTGATCTAGATGGTAATATAACGTTTGCTGGACACAGTGAGCGTTATAGTAAGAAAAAGAACGACCACACACTCAACGAAGAAATCTTTGCAGACGCAAATGTAGGTTGCATTTCAGATATTGCTTACTATGAAAAACCTCTACTTAAACAATTAAGGCAACTGTATCAAGGTGCTAGTTTTAATTGGGGTCAGATGTTTACTCGACAGGTTTTATCTAAAGCAATACCCCCAAAAGCTAAAAGGTTAATAGGAACAGGCATTCGAACAAAGTCATATCCACATCACTTATCACATGCGGCCGCTGGATTTCAAACATCACCGTATGATAGAGCAACAGTTGTTGTTATCGATGCCATTGGAGAGTTTGATACTATAACCATATGGGGTGCTGAATACGATAAGAAAGGTTTCGCCAAATATTGTAAACTATGGAGTCAAGGATATCCTCATTCAATGGGATTATTTTATTCTGCAATGACGCAACGTGTAGGACTTAAACCAAACGAAGATGAATATATCTTAATGGGCATGGCCGCATACGGAGTGCCGGACTATAATGTGTTTGATGAATTTGTTTTAGATCGAGAAACTATACGATTTAGAAATAATCTACATGCCGGATGCGAAGATTGGGATTCCAACGGCATGAGCGAATTTAACATTGCCGCATCTGCACAATATACATTAGAAGTGTTATTACATAGTGTAATGGACAAAGCCAGAAGATTAAATTGGAGTACAAATTTAGTTTATATGGGTGGAGTAGCGTTAAACTGCTCAGCTAATGAACACTTAGGTGCGTACTTTGATAATACCTGGATAATGCCAAACCCAGGAGATGCAGGCAGTAGTTTAGGGTGTGCGGCCTTGTCGTATGGTAAAAAAATTAATTGGCAACATCCATTCTTAGGAACAAACATACCTGGAGAGTATCCAGTCAATGAAGTCCTGGAAGAACTACTAACTAAAAAAATTGTAGGTGTAGCAAGTGGTCGTGCAGAATTTGGTCCTAGAGCATTAGGTAATAGATCATTGCTAGCAGACCCTAGAGGCAAAGAAATAAAAGACTTAGTAAATGAAATTAAACGTAGACAAAAGTTTAGACCATTTGCTCCTATGATATTAGAAGAATATGTCAACGACTATTTCATAATGCCTGAAGGATTTAAAACAAGTCCATACATGCAAGTTGTGGCAAGATTACAAAACCCCGATGCGTATCCAGCAGTAGTACACGCAGACGGAACAAGTCGTGTACAAACAGTTCCAGCAGACTGCGAAAGTGGGGTTCGACAACTATTAGAAAAATGGTTTGTACTTACAGGTTGCCCAATGCTACTAAACACAAGTTTAAATGTTAAAGGAAAGCCAATGGTTAACGATAGAGATGATGCTAACGAATTTGAAAAACTATATGGAGTTAAAGTTTGTTCATAAAAAATAAACATAAACAGGTCTACTACAGTAACGAGTACCGTAGCACTGACGGAGTTGACTTTTTAAATAAGTGTAATATTACTGTTGAGCAGTTAGGCGTTGAAGACACTTAACCAATTGAGCTTGTTTGTTTCTTTTGAAATGTTCTTGATTGTGGTGTATGATAGGTAACTGTTCTAGATAGTCTAGGTGCAGTTGTTCTAAACTTTTTAACGCAATCTTTCTAGTTTCTTCAAATACAGCATACCATCGGAATCGTACATCACGGATAGTGTCATAGCTTTCGTCTATCCAACGATCAAATGTTTTATAGCCTTGGTCTTTTAATAGAGATAGACTGTTCTCAGTTCCTAGTATTATAAATGCTTGTCCGTGTTTAATTGGTTTTAATGTTTTTTCAGTTAAGAATGCCCCGCCAACAGCATTGATATATGTTTCCATTGCAATGTTCCAATAACTGTTAGTATGAAAGTGATTGACATTTATACTATGATTGTTATGTTCAGCATCTGTTAATTCATCTGCACGTAAAGGCAACACCTCATCAAACATATCAGGCACATAACTTATTCGTTTGGTCTGACCAACGATAAATCCATCATTGATAATATCAAAGTCTCCTTGAGTATCAATGTTTGGAACATTGCCATAACTAACATAGTTATTATTAATTAAATCATTATTCCACAAGTTCCAGACAAATTCTTTTCTATACTTTTTGTGTATTCTGTTTAAGCAAGTGTATTTCTTTTCTTTAGAATTTGCTGTTGCTAGGTCGCTTGCTGTTTTATTTTGTTGCTCATACAAGAACTCGTGATACTGTAGATACCCTTGCCCAATAATTTGATCACTTACAGTATTACCAGTTAGTAAGAATACGCTCGTTCGATCAATGGCGTTTAGATCGCAGAGTTCTTGTAATCGTTTTTCAATTAGATAAGGATCGTCTGGTTCACTATAGATAAACAATACTCTAAGTTTCTTGTTACGAATTTTGTCTAGGGTCAAGTTATCGAAGTAAGTAAAGTAGTCACAATCAAAATTAAAGAAGTATATGTTAACTGGATACCATGTATTATAATCACAATCATCAACGTCTACACGCTGGTAGTCAATCTGGTGCTGGGTTAAAAATGTATCCAATGCACACGGTCGTACGTATGGTGCACTGTACTCTTGACTTTGCTTGTTCTTTAAGTTATAATTACTATTATTTTCTAAGTAAAGTTTAATGTTTGACATATTCATAATGGACATGGGCGGTCACTCCGCTAACCTACAGTATTTAACAGAGCGTTATCCACATGCTAAAGTTTTACGCTGGACCACGCACCTTAACTGTATGCGTAAGGCCGCTGAGCAGTCAAGGACACGTTCATTTTGGTTGATTGGCACGTGCTGTGATTATACAGACTTTGACTTCCTATGGGAACCTGTGCCCTGGGAAGAATATCAGATACACTGTTGGGCTAGTGGAGAACAAAAACTAGGCGATACATTTTTAGGCCCAACCAGTAAGTTTTTGGAACAACAACCTGGACGCATAGATCTTTATCAAGATGTAAACTATCACAGACAGGGTGTTGCTAGACTACCTTGGCAGAAAGTTAGATATTCATCACCAAACTTGGTCAAAGAAATACGATCAACATCCATAGAAACACCATACGCACTGTTTACCCACGAGACCAACAACGAGATCGGACATTATGATCCGGCATTATGGTCTCCTGAGGTTAAAAATATCGTTAGTCTGTCAACTGCAAACAGTCAGACCTTGGTGCCTAGGGAGGCAGGTGCACAACTCAATGAACAGATATATGACTATGAACATCTGTTGACGTTTGATCAAATTGAGGATCCTTGCCAGGATATCATATTTATAAGTTATGACGAGACTAATGCTGATGAGAATTGGGGAAAGTTACATCAGAGATTTCCAAAAGCCCGTAGACTACATGGTGTTGAAGGAATGGAAAATGCTCTGAGAGAAGCCGCCAGGATGTCTACCACCGATTGGTATTATGCCGTGTTTGCCAAGACTGAATTACATCCTGATTTTAAGTTTGATTTCTTACCTGACTATTGGCAAGATCCAAAGCACTATATATTCCATGCGGAAAATCCAATGAATGGCCTAGTCTATGGTCACATGGGAGTTATCCTTTATAATTGCAACATAGTAAAAGGTGTCAAACAGTTTGGCATTGATTATACCATGAGTGCCAAACACACAGTGGTATCAGAGATCAGTGCCATTGCTAGATTTAATAGTAATCCATATCAAACCTGGCGTACTGCATTCAGAGAAGCAGGTAAACTGGCACAGTTCTGTGATGAAAAGGCCAATATTGAAAATGAATATAGGCTTAGAATTTGGTTAAGAAAGGCAGAAGGTGAATATTCAGAGTGGTGCCTACAAGGAGCACGTGATGGTTACTTGTTTTATAAAACTAATAAAGATAACCAGAAAGAACTACAAAATGCTTTTAATTGGAAATGGCTGAGACAGTACTTTACAGAGATGTATAATGATGTGGAACATCCAAATTTAACTGTTCTCCAGCAACGTCAAGAATCTTGGCAACCGCAATAGCGTTATCAATATCAGTTTTGGGTGTCTTCTTTTGATCTATACATTCAATAAAATGTTCAAGCTCCAACTGTAAAGGTGACTTAGTAAGATCTGGAGTATGTGTTTCTACTAGTGCTAATGCACTCAGTCTTCGGCCATCTAGATAACCTTGATACAAATCAATTTTATTAGAGCTATCGTCCCAAACAATAGAACCCTGATCACCAACAATAGTTATTTTACGTACTCTTTCTGGCCAATACCAGCTAGTTACCAGATTAGCAGTTACTCCATCTTTATTCTCTAAGATAAGTTGTATATTATCAGTTTGAACGGTATCTGTGACCTTTGTATGACCTACGTGTGCAACTTTTACCGAACCGAGTATCTCTTGGGCTATAGAGATGTCGTGTGTTGTTATACTAAGTAATGGGGTAGTTTTTGTTTGATAAATCCCCCAGTTTAATCTCTGATGATCCATGTGTTTGATTGTACCAATTCTTTCAATATTTTCCTTAATCCAATCTAATGCTGGGTGGTATAAGAAAATGTGCCCTACCATTACTGTTTGTGTAGTAATAGCCTGTTTAATTTTTTCACAATCATTAGCAGTTTCGGCCATTGGTTTTTCAACATAGCAGTCAAACCCTCTTTCTAATAAAGGTAACACAGTACCTAAATGGTCCCATAATGGTGTTGCTATAATTGCGGCGGTGATGTCAGCATCGATATCATTGATAGTCATACCTTCTTTGATATCAACTACCTGCAGTTTACCTACTAACTCGTGACCTTTAAGGCTTTCTACAATCTTACTGCCCCAATACCCTGCTCCAATAACTGCTAAATTTATCATTGCTTTACAAATTCCTTAACAAGGTTAATAATTTTTGTTTGTTCTTCATTACTGAGGGTGTGATAACACGGTAGACTAACACTAGTCCTACAAAACTCATCAGCATTGGGCAACGGCCCATTGATGTATTCCTTAAATAACGGTTGTTCGTGTAACCCTTCTAAGTAATGTACATTAGTTGCTACACCGTTTGCTTTCATAAACTCAATGAATTCGTCACGACGTGGCATCCTGATGCTGTAAACATAATATGTGTGATAACACCAGTCTGGTTCTTTTGGAATTATAACTAAGTCTTTAAACTCTTGGTTGTATCGCTGACATATTTTTCTTTTTCCTTCAAGCCATTTATCTAGGTATGGAAGTTTTGCTAAAACAACTGCGGCCTGTATGTTATCAATCCTAGCATTAATACCTCGAACTTCAAAAGTCCATTTATTTTGTCTACCATGGTTGTTGTACATCCTAGCTTTTTTTATTAAGTCAGCCCGCCCAGTAATACATCCAGCATCACCGATTGCACCTAAATTTTTAACAGGATTAAAACTAAAACAAGTTAAGTCAGCTAGCCCACCAACTTGCTGTCCTTTATATTTTGTTCTTATACTATGTGCGGCATCTTCTATTAGATACAAGTTATGTTTGGTAGCAATAGCTCGCAATCGATCAATATCAGGACAAGCACCGTGCATATCAACAAACAATATTGCTCGTGTTTTTTTAGTTATTTTTTCTTCAATTTTATCTACGTCAATTTGATGATTGTCGTCAACGTCTACATAAACTGGTCGAGCACCTTGCCATATAATTGCTTCGCTGGTACTAATGAATGTACAAGGAGTTGTGATAACTTCATCACTGTCAGTGATTCCAATAGCCATCATGCTACACATTAATGCGGTAGTTCCACTACCAGTTGCACAACAATCTTCAGCGTCTACGAACTTTGCAAACTTCTGTTCAAACTCAGTTGTTATTGCTCCGGTGATAAAATTACTAGTGTCAAATACCCGAGCAACTGCGGCATCAATGTCATCTTTAGCTTCTAAATATTGTGCATGTAGATCTGTAAACGGTATCATAAGGTCTTCCATAATTGTTTTCTAAGATTTATAAATGGTGTCATGGGCCTTCATCCAGTCAACAAATTGTTGACATCCGTCTTTGAAATTAACTGTAGGATTAAATCCTAGATCTCTAATAGCTCTTGTTGTATCTAATCTACCGCGACTAGGAAAGTTTTGATCTCTATCCAATAGTTCTAAACTTCCGTGACCTACTAGACTAATTGCTGTCAGTGCGGCCT
>Ga0208768_1001627_pt1 | contig 11451 bp, 8 predicted proteins | sample AntAceMetag02UK1_FD_184760 | JGI IMG/M metagenome (GOLD analysis project Ga0208768, IMG submission 184760) | Saline lake microbial communities from Ace Lake, Antarctica - Antarctic Ace Lake Metagenome 02UK1 (SPAdes) (version 2) | ecosystem: Environmental > Aquatic > Non-marine Saline and Alkaline...
AAATTGCGATACCGTAGCGATGTGCCGGTAGCCCTACTCTTAAGTGGAGGATTGGATTCTAGTGCCATAGCTAGAGTTACAGACAACCTGATTACCTCAGGGGAGTTGGGGCAAAATGAAATACATGCTTTTATAGCCGCATTCCCTAACTTTAAGGATGACGAGACCGAGATTGCAAGGGAATTCGTTAAGACCTGTGATCATATAAAACTTCATGAGATTCAGGTGGACTCAAGTCATGCCATAGAAAGCCTGGAGCAGTTGAGCTATGATTTTGACCATCCTATGCTCAGTTTTAATACTGTGGTGCACAACCAGATTATGAAAGCTTGTAAAGAACAGGGAATCAAAGTGGTTATCAATGGCCAAGGGAGCGACGAGGCATTGGCAGGATATGACAAGACAATCTGTGGCGCATTTTTACTGGATCAATTGATTTCCAGAAAGGGCAATTTTCTTAAAGAGTTCAAAAGTCTCAATAAAGAGAATGGCTACTCCAAAAAATATTTGTTGACCCAAATGGGCAAGTCCCTACTTAACCCTCCTTTTGCCTCTTATCTAAGGGCAAAATATCAAGAGAAGATGATCCCGTGTTTGAACAAGGATTTTGTGAAGAACAATAACGGCTACCGTTCCCTATATAAATTTTCGCCAGCGGGCGGAAACCTGAATAATTATTTACTTGATGCCATTAAGAATCAGGATATCAATGCAATCCTTCATTATGAGGATATTTCCTCCATGAACCAATCTATAGAGATCCGTTCCCCATTTCTGGATTACCGCATGATGGAGTTTGCCTTTTCCATCCCCGATTCTTTAAAGCTGAAAGAAGGGGTAAGCAAGCCCATCCTGCGAGAGACCATAGGTAAAGAGCTTCCGGATTCCATCACTAAAAACCGGAGGAAAATAGGTTTTAACACCCCCTTTACCGATTATATCACCAATGATCCCGTTTTTAAGAACTATGTCATTGGCATTTTAGAAAGTGAGAGTTTTAAGAATAGAAATATTTGGGACGCTGAAAAAATGAAGGAAGCTTTTAAAAATCCGTCTGACAATCCCAAATTCCCATATTGGCGTGTGCTGAATTTAGAACTTTGGTCAAGAGTATATAATATTGATAATCTATAGCTTTTTGTTATGATGACAGTCCCAAAAAAAAAAGTTGTTCTTGTTCAAAAAATGTTTGCAAGTTATCGCAAACCTGTTTTTGATTTATTAGCACAGCAAATCGATCTTCTTGTGCTTCACGGTCATAACTATTCAGGCATTGAGACGGCTGAATCCAATTTTTCAAGAAAAATCCCTTCCATTCAATACTGGCATAATGATACGAATGTAATCTTATTTCCATTATTTCACTTATTAAAATTCAGACCTAAAGTAGTCATACTGGAATTTGCATTAGGCCTTATAAATCTCCCACTTATTATCTTGATTTGTAAAATGTATGGAATAAAATGTGCTTTTTGGTCTCATGGCTATGATCGATCCATAGGATTTAAACCAGAAACGAGACTTTCAGATAAATACAGACTTTTATTGATGAAATGGGTGGGTGCTAATATTGTTTATGGAAAAGAGGATAGGGACGTTCTCCAGCCTTATCTAACCAAATCAGAAATTTTTATTGCGCAGAATACCTTGGATACGATATCTGCATCCAAAATCAGAAAGGAATTAGAGTTGGAGGGAAAAGTAGGAATCAAGGAAAGGTTACGAGTGTATCATGAGTTCAATTTAATATTTATTGGCAGGATGATAGCCTCCAAAAAGCCTGAACTATTAATTGAAATGTATGAACAGTTGAAAAGTAAATACAATCTTGTTGTTGGAGTCCATTTTATAGGTGATGGACCGATGTTGGAAAAGATCAAAGAAGAAATACAGGAAAAGTCCATAGAAACCGATTTTTATTTACACGGAGCTGTTTATGATGATGTCAAAAATGGGGAATTATTATTTATTTCTGATCTGATGGTTATGCCTGGATATTTAGGTCTTTCGGTAAATCATGCTCTCTGTTTTGGATGTCCAGTTCTTTCTTTTAAAAAAATAAATGGTTATCCATCGCATAGTCCTGAGGTCGAATATGTTATTCCTGATAAAACAGGTTTTCTCTTAGAAGAACATTCAGCAAGTGCAATGGCCGTAGCCGCTCATAAATTATTTATGGATAATAATCTAAAAGACGAGTTCCAAGAAAATATAAGATTAATGGTAACAGATGTATTTCCCTTAGAAAAAATGGTAGGCGGTGTGGTTGATTGCGTTGATTATTTGACGCGGCATTGATCTAAATTCTTGTTTCGTTCTGATTTTCAGTTTATTTAAAATATTGAAAAAATTATAGTATGTGTGGTATTGCCGGAGTGTTTAATTTTGATTTAGATAATAAAATTGACGTCCATCGATTGAAAAAAATGACTGATGTTATTGCTTATAGGGGGCCAGATGGAGAAGGACACTATGTGAAAAACAATATCGGACTGGGGCATAGGCGATTATCAATAATCGATCTACCTACAGGCAATCAGCCTATGTACAGTAACGACAAATCTGTAGTACTTGCATATAATGGTGAGATATACAATTATATTGAGTTAAGGGAAGAGTTGATTCACTTAGGTTATCAATTTCGAACCAGTTCCGATACAGAAGTGATTATAAAAGCTTATGAGCATTGGGGGATTGATTGTCAAAATAGATTTAACGGAATGTGGGCCTTTGCCCTTTGGGACGATAAGTCCAAACAGTTAATGTTATCTGTCGATAGGATGAGCGAAAAGCCACTACACTATACTTCTTCGGAGCGGGGTATCATATTTGGCTCAGAAATGAAGTCACTATTTGCCTATGGTGTGCCGAAAGAGCTGAATATGGAGTTCGTTGAACTGTATTTATCTCTTGGGTTTGTACCAGCACCTTTAAGCTTTTTTAAAAACGTTCAAAAACTTAAACCGGGCTCATGCCTCATTGTACACGATAGGAAGGTAAAAGAGGTTCAATATTGGGATTTGCCAGAGATTGACGAGAATGAAATGTTGACCAATGAAAAAGATATTTACGAAAATTTTGAATATTTATTTGAAGATTCGGTTAAAATAAGAATGAGAAGCGACGTGCCTTTTGGTGCATTTCTAAGCGGGGGTCTTGATTCTTCTTGTATCGTTGCCCTAATGTCGAAAATAAGCTCTTTTCCTGTCGAGACCTTCACTATGGGTTTTGAGGAAAAAAATTATGACGAAAGAGATTTGGCCAAAGAGGTGGCCGCTCACTTTTCCACAAACCACCACGAAAAAGTAGTTCTACCAAATACTTTTGAGGAATCACTAAAACAAGTTGCGCATCAATATGATGAACCCTTTGGTGATTCATCTGCAATCCCAACGGGCTATGTATCCAAGTTCGCCGCATCTAAGGTCAAAATGGTTTTGACTGGTGATGGTGGTGACGAGGTCCTTTCCGGATACACTCTTTACAGGCACGAAAAATTTGCGGTGCATTACCAAAAATTGCCGAACTGGATCAAGAAAAGCATTCCATCCATCATCGCAGCGGTACCTAATCTTAATAAGGAGTCCTTGAGTTATAAACTAAGCCAGGCAGAGCTGATAGCAGGCTCTTTTAATAAGGATTTTAATGGTAGGTATTTGCACAAGGATCTGTGCGGGAATTTGGACACCATAAAAGAATTGACAAAGAATCTTTCGGTTTATCCAATTGAAGATTTTATGAATGATTTCATGAAAAACTGCCATTTCAAAGACCCCTTTTATAAATTGATGTATTTAAATTTTAAGTTAACCTTACCCAATGATATGTTGGTAAAGGTAGATCGTATGAGCATGGCACATTCGCTTGAAACCAGAGCACCTTTTTTAGATCACCGTTTGATAGAGTATATGGTCAAAGTTGATAAAAAGGTAAAAATGAACGGATTGCAAAATAAAAGTGTCCTGAGGAACACCATTGGTCAACAGTTGCCATCTTCTTTGCTAAAGGCACCAAAAAAAGGCTTTTCTGTGCCTTTGAAAAAATGGTTTCATCAGGAATCTTTTGAACCAAAATTTAAGGATTTGGGTAATCATCTTTCTTTCATAGACAGTGCTGTCCTAAAAGAATTAATTGAAAAAAATAATTTGTTCGGTGGGCAGATCAAAACCGGAAACCTTATCTGGATGCTGTTCGTTTTGGGTAAAATTTATAAGAACTAAATAAGATTTGATATCAAAAAATCATGAAAAAGAAAATTTTATTTATTTCACCGCTGCCCCCACCATATTATGGAAGTGCTATTTCAAGTGAACTATGTCTAAATATTTTAAAAGCAAGTGAAGAATTTGAAGTTTTTAATATCAAATTGAATTATTCAAAGGATGTCTCTGATCTTGGTAATTTTAGTACTTTAAAAATACTGGGATTTTTTTATGTTCTGAAGGATATATGGAGAGTTATGAGGCGTGTAAAACCAGATTTTGTTTATTTTGTGCCTGCAACTTTTGGTGTAGCACTTTTTAGGGATTCTATATTTTTATGGTTCATTAGAAGATTCAAAAATATAGAGTTAATATTACATCTTAGATCTCAGATTAGAGAAAAGGAGTGGATGAATGTTTTTAAAAAGTTCTTAATTAAAAGATTATTGAAGAGTGATAAAATAATTCTTTTAGGATCGGAATTAAAGGATAATTTAAAGTCCTTAGTAAAGGACGAAAAGATATTCTTTCTGCCAAATGCTATTTCAAATACCCTTTCGTCTGAAGATTATTTAGAGATTTTAAAAATTAGAAGAACAAATAAAGAATTGAATTTATTGTTTCTTTCTAATATGCTAGAATTTAAAGGGTGGTTTAAGCTTTTGGAAACCTGCAAATTGCTTAAAGATTCCAATTTGAAGTTTAAATGTCATTTTGTGGGAGGGTGGCCGTCAAATTTTGAAAGAATGAAATTTAATGATTATGTCAGTACAAACTTATTACAAGATTTTGTGATACATTATGGAAAGTTATTGGATGAGCGAAAGGCTAGTATATTTAAAAAAGCAGATATTTTTGTTTTCCCAACGGAGTTTGATGCTTGCCCCAGAGTAATTATTGAGGCAATGGAATATGGTATACCTATTGTTTCTACTCCTATAGGCACAATACCCTCAATGGTTTTAAATGGAGAGACAGGTTTCATAGTTAACAACAATACTCCCAAGGAATTGTTTGACCAAGTTTATAAACTGTCTAATGATAAGCTAAGGGAGGAGATGGAAATGAAAAGTAGAGAGAGATTTCTTAGCAAATATACACTTAAATTGTATAAAGAGCAGTTTTTATCAATTATTCTTCGCCAATATAGAAATGAAAATGATAAAGGGGGCTTTGGTGAGTTATAGAAAAATTCTTCACAATACTTTTGTAAAATTTTTAATCAAATAGATATCTGTAATTTTTTCATTTTAAAGCGATAATGAATCCAAATCTTAAAAAGATAAATTTTTTAGATTATAAATTATTTGGGGATAGCCTTGAGGTATTAGATGGTAATGAAAAAATCTTAGTCAGTACAATTAACCAATATTCCTATTGTATTGCGGAAAAAGATCCGCTTTTTAAAGAATCTTTGGTTAATTCTGATATTCTTCTGCCTGACGGTATAGGAATCGTTTGGGCTTTGCATTTTCTCAAAGGAGAAAAGATCAAAAAAATAGCAGGCTCAGATTGTCATGAATTTTTACTAAGATCTTTGAATAGAAATAAGGGAAGTTGTTTTTACCTGGGTGCTTCGAAAGAAACCCTTCGAAAAATCTCTGAAAAAAATTCAAAACAATATCCCAATATTAGAGTGGGTACCTATTCACCTCCCTTTAAATCCTCCTTTTCGGAAGAAGACAATGAAAAGATGCTGAAAAAAATACATGATTTTCAACCGGATGTTCTTTTTATTGGAATGACGGCCCCTAAACAGGAAAAGTGGGCCTACGAAAATTTTGAAGGAATTGATGCGAAGATCATCTGTTCGATTGGTGCTGTATTCGATTTTTATGCAGGCACGGTAAAACGACCGGGAAAGTTCTGGATAAATTTAGGCTTGGAATGGTTAATCAGGTTAATGAGAGAGCCAGAACGATTATGGAAAAGGTATATTTATTACGGCTTTACCTTTTGTAAAAAAATGTTTTACAGAAAAATGAAGCCGCAATAAAATTCAAGTAGTCCTTAATTTAGAACCATTAATTCTCATCAAGGTTTTGATTACCACCATCCATATCGTTATAATTACTACCTCCGCTTCCTTCTCTTTTTAAAATATTATTTTGGAAGACATTTCCAGAACTTGGAGGATAAATAGCTACGGTGGTTGCATTATCGGCTGTAGTTACAAAGGTATTGTCATGAAAGCTATTATTGTTGGAGTTTTGCTCAATATACAGACCAATTCCTCCATCAGAATAATAAGTATTCCCATAAAATTCAGAATTGATAGTAGAAAAAAGGTGTAAAGCATCAGCACTTATATCATTATTTATGAATTTTGCGCCGTCACAGTTACTGATTCCTAATAAATGAGCACCAGATCCGGATACTGTACCGCTATTTCCTTTAACTACAACATTGTAAATGTATTGAGTGCCCCCCGTAATATCACTTTGGCATGTTATAGGTTCATAGGCGGTATTGGGCGAAGAAAAAGTGTTATTAGTAATTGCGATATCACTCCATCCAGCGTTTTCAATACCTCTATCTTTTGAATCTACAATATTATTGTTATCTAGCAATGCATTTTGTCCTGATCCGCTAAGACTAATAGCCATTCCATAAGGGGACTGTAAACCCATGCGGGTAAATTCACAATTTTTTACCGTAACACCGGTGATTCTCATTATTCCATCATTCATGTGATTCTGAGTTTCAAATGCCATACGTCCAATATCCAGAAATTTGCAATTTAAAATATTGATATTTTTTGATCTCGCACTACCTTCCGAAACAAATTTTAAGCCATTTGCGTTTAGTTGTGGACAAGTGAAGCTACAATTATCAAAAAGAATATCCTCAGCATTGGTTTGATCGAAATAAACGATTCCACCCCCATCCTCCTCTTTTGAAGTGGATGTGGAGTTGAAAGATATGTTTTTGAAAGTGATATTTTTTGCGTCTCCCCTAAATCTTAATAACGATTTTAAATCGCCAGTAATAACGGCACCATCAGCACCCGATACATTGAGGTCATGAATATCCGTCAAAAATATCGTAAAAGGCAACTTATAATTACCAGGAAGCAGATATAAATTCCTTTCAGATACCAATTCTCGGATTAATTCATCTGTATTTTTTATTGTGATTGTTGGAAATTTGTTAGAAAAGCTTTCATCAGGCGTAGTTTCCACTGTTTCTACAGTAGCTTCCTCTTGTTTTTCTTTCAATTCCTTTTCCAATTCTTGTGTTTCAATTTGCTGTTTTTCCGATACGGAGATTGCGTTTAGAAGAATATCTGTATCCGAGGTGCAACCTATTGCTAAAAGCATATTTAAAAATAAGAAATAGTGGGTTAGGGGTCGAGTGAAACTTATCATGATACTTAATTAGGCGTCTAACGCCTTAACGGTTCATATAATAAATTATTGTAGCGTTTATTTATATTCGTTGAACTGATACGTAGTATATCTCACAACGGTCAAATTTAGGCAATACCGATAGCTTGTCCGTAATTAAAAAATAAGAAATGCTTTTGGTTGAAAATTCTACAATGATAGGGGAACAGGGCGCGGCCAAGATACTAAAACATGCGATAGAAGGTTATGGCAAGGATGATCTTGTTCCGCATAAAATTAAAGAAACTACCGTACAATATCCAAAGACAAGGTCGGATTTGGCAAATTGGTCAGCATTCCATTGAGTTGTGCCAAAGCTTTACTGGCATCAATTGTTTTGCGCAATACTTTGGTTGTTTCCAAAGGTGCCTTTGGTGGTAATAGCGGTAGGCTGTTATAGAGTATATTTCTATTGAAATTTTTGATTTTTTATAAAGGTAGTGCTTACATACGTTTGTTTCACGAGTGTAAGTATAGCTATAAATTACCCTCGTATGTCGTATGAGCGTAATTTTTACTTCTATTGTATCGGTTAAACTCAAATACAAATAACAAATTCAAATGCAAAAAATGGCTTTAGGCTTTTGGCTGTAAGCTTTTCGCCTTACGCCTTATGCTCATAACTCATCTCTCATAACTCATAACTCATTACCATAACTCATAACTTCGTACTTCTGCCAACTGCCACTGCCCAGTGCCCACTTTTTATCTACCCTCTACCCCCTAAAAAACCCAAATTCCAACCACAATACGAATCCAATCTTAATTTTTCGGGTATTTTTGTGCCCATGGAAAGCGTCCTCACAAATTACTTGCCCGAACGAGCCGTGGTGCCGTGTATGGAGCTTATTAAGCTCAATGGGGTACATCTAAAAATAGTGAACGAAAGGGTCACCAGGCACGGGGATTACAGGAGGCATGTTAACGGGCAGCATCAGATAACCGTAAATGCAACGCTGAACAAGTATCGTTTTTTGATTACCTTGATCCATGAAATTGCGCATTTGGTGGCCTTTGAAAAATATGGCAGGCGCATAAAGCCCCACGGTCTGGAATGGAAGCGTACGTTTCAACATTTAATGCTTCCCTTTATACGGCCAGAGGTGTTTCCTCCCACAATACTTCCGTTATTGGCAAAACATTTTAGAAATCCGAAGGCAAGTAGCAGTACAGACGCCCATTTATCCGTTGCCCTAAAAAGTTTTGACCAACAACAATCGGATAAAACCTACGTTTTTGAATTGCCCTTGGGGAGCATCTTCCGCATCTATAACGGAAAGCTTTTTAGGAAGGGAAACAAAAGAATAAAAAGGTATGAATGCGTTGAGGTTAGTACGGGGAAAGTCTTTCTTTTTCAGCCCAATGCAGAAGTCGAACTTATAAACAGTTAAGATGAACAAAAATTATTACGCCGTATTAATGGCCGGTGGCGTCGGCTCAAGATTTTGGCCTATAAGTACCAGGGAGAATCCAAAACAGTTCCATGATATGCTGGGCACGGGAAGCACCTTGATACAAAAAACCTTCCAACGCCTAAATAAATTCGTTCCCACGGAGAATATTCTGATTCTTACCAACGAACGTTACAATGACCTGGTATTGAAGCAACTGCCTATGGTAAAGCAGGAGCAGGTAGTTCTGGAGCCCGCCATGCGCAATACGGCACCTTGTATTCTGTATGCCGCACTTAAGATTCAGAAAATGAATCCGGACGGGGTCATGATCGTGGCGCCAAGCGACCATTGGATAGAGGATGAAGCGGCTTTTGCAAAGGACGTGACCGCCTGTTTTGAGAAGTGTGCAACGGAGGCCGTTCTGTGTACCTTAGGTATAAAACCGACCTTTCCAAACACCGGTTTCGGGTATATCGAATTTGATAAATCCGATAATTCCCACATAAAAACAGTCCGCCAATTCAGGGAAAAACCCGATTATGCAACAGCCAAGGAGTTTTTGGCGCAGGGCAACTTTTTGTGGAACGCCGGTATTTTTATGTGGAGCGTAAAAACAATCGTAGACGCGTTTAAAGCACATCAACCAAAGCAATATGAGCTCTTTGCTGCTGGTAAGGAGGCCTATAACACCAACAATGAAAGTAGCTTCATTGCCGAAAATTATCCAAAAGCGGAGAATATCTCTATAGATTACGCTATTTTAGAACAGTCTAAGGCTATCTACGTGCTGGCCGCTACTTTTGATTGGAACGATCTGGGTACTTGGGGCTCCTTGTTCGATAAGCTGGATAAGGACGAAGCCGGTAACGCAATAGTGAACGCCCAAGTGCTGGCCGAGGATGCCGCAGGAAATATGATCCGTTCCCCAAAAGGGAAGATCGTGGTGGTAGACGGTTTAAAGGATTACATCATCGTAGACAAAAAAGAGGTACTTTTAATATACCCCAAGGCAAAGGAGCAGGATATAAAGAAAGTGCTGAACCAGGTAAAGGATAAATTCGGAGATAACTACGCATAACTATGCAGGATAATTTAGGTCAGGATAACATAACGCCAAAAGACAATTCCAACGATAGTGGGGAGAACGTAAAAAAGGACTTCCACGGATTATTGGGAAGCGTTAAAAAGTTTTTATGGGAACTTTTGGATATTCGTACCAACACCGACCAGGAAGCTACCAAGGAAGCGATCATAGCCGATATTCCTTTTAAGGGGCATACCTCTTGGATTCTTATATGTTCTATTTTTATTGCCTCGATCGGACTTAACGCAAATTCTACTGCGGTTGTGATCGGTGCCATGCTTATTTCTCCGCTAATGGGGCCTATCTTGGGGATAGGGATGTCTATTGGAATCAATGATATCGATACGCTTAAAAGGTCTTTAAAGAACTTTGGCGTAATGGTGGTGTTGAGTGTATTGACCGCATTTTTATTTTTTAACTTTTTTCCACTGCGCGATGAATCAAGCGAGTTGCTAGCTAGAACTGCACCGGATATTCGTGATGTACTCATTGCATTTTTTGGTGGCTTGGCCTTGGTAATTGCACGGGCAAAAAAAGGAACCATAGCAAGTGTTATTTTTGGGGTGGCCATTGCGACCGCTTTGATGCCGCCTTTGTGTACCGTTGGTTTTGGCTTGGCCATAGGCAATTGGGACTACGCCGCCGGTGCCATGTATTTGTTTACGATAAACACCATATTTATTGCCTTAGCAACTTTTTTGGTGATAAAACTGTTGCGTTTTCCTATGGTGCGCTATGTGAATTCGGAGCGGCGACGGTTTATAGCCAGAATGGCATCTTTGGTGGCTATTTTGGTGATGATTCCGGCCGGAATTACGTTTTACAATGTTTTTCAGCAATCGCTCTTCAAAAAGGATGCGAAAAAATTCATTGATGAAAAAATAGTAACCTACCAATTTTCTGGAGAAGGTAGGTTTCTAGAGGATTTCAGTGATATTGAATACCGCAAAGGTAAAGACCCTGTTGTAGAACTTGTTTTTATAGGAAACGAAACCATTCCGGATAACGTTATCGCCACTTGGGAAACCCAAATGAAGGACTATCCCATGTTAAGGGGAACGACCCTTAATGTAGTTCAGGGCTCAAAGAACGAAGCTTCGGACCAATTGAAATATGTAAACGAGTTGTATGAATCCCAAAAGAATCAATTATCCAGCAAGGACGAAAAGATCAACTTCTTGGAAGCGGAATTGATACGCCTGAACAAAAGCGCGCGGGGGCAGATTCCCTTTTCGGAAATAAGTCTGGAAGCCAAAACGAACTATGAAAACCTGGCCCGTCTAGGATATTCTTACCTCATTGCGACCGATTTTGAAAAAACCGACACCATACCTGTTTTTGAAGTGTCGTGGAAGAAGGAAGCAAGACGCTCCCAAACGCAAAAG
>Ga0208768_1001630_pt1 | contig 11433 bp, 9 predicted proteins | sample AntAceMetag02UK1_FD_184760 | JGI IMG/M metagenome (GOLD analysis project Ga0208768, IMG submission 184760) | Saline lake microbial communities from Ace Lake, Antarctica - Antarctic Ace Lake Metagenome 02UK1 (SPAdes) (version 2) | ecosystem: Environmental > Aquatic > Non-marine Saline and Alkaline...
AACACCCGCAACACCAGCAACACCCAAGAAGGAAACCAAAAGACAAAAGGAAGCAAGAGAGAAGAGGGAAGCGAAGGCGGCAGCAAAAGATAGGGGGCAAGTGGAGGGTGTGATGAGGGATATGCTGATGGATGTAGAAGAGACCTCGGGGGGAGGATACGGAGGAGGATACGGAACTCAAATTAGAATGAGCGGTCATATGCCCTCTCGTTTCCTTTAATTTAGAACTTTTCAGTTATTTTAAATATGTTGATATAATATAAATGGTATTATTTCAAGCGGATAAGAACAAAGAACCAATACAAATGTCTGTTCAAGAGATGGACGGCGGAGCATCAGCCCAACAGAAAGGAGAAGCCGCCGCTATGCGAACCTACATTAACGAGGGTATCAAAGGGAGAATGAACGCTTGTCTTTTTAAAGATTTATCTTTTATCGTCCATTCGGGAGACAGAAATCCACACGCAAAGGAATTCAACCGTTTCGCCGACCCCACAAACGAATACGACCCACAAGCAGTTCAAAGATTACAGGCAGCAGAACAAAATATAAGACAATTGAGAGCGTTAGCAAAAAAGGGGATTTTTGTGGAGATGGAGCGTCGATGCCCTACAAATCGCCCGAATGACCCGTATGACCCGTATAATTTGGTAGGGAGAGGTGAATATATGGAGGAATTAAGCGGCGGAAAGATGGCGAGTAAATCTATCAAACAATTTTTAGACGCATCTTACGCAAACAAGGGCAAAGCACCACAGAATATAGACGGGTATGTTAGGGACAATTCCCTTTCGGGTGAGAGAGTATCCGTCTATTTTGACCCCGCCACCAAAAAAGCAGTAGTAATCCATCGTGGGACAAAAGACCTGACCGACTGGGGTAATAATCTAAAAATGGCGTTGGGGTTTAAAATGTCCTCGACCAAGCGTTTCCAACATTCCAAAGATATACAGAAAAAAGCAGAGGGCAAATATGGTGCGAAAAATATAACCACTCTCGGTCATTCACTCGGCGGAAAAATAGCGAGTGATGTCGGTGGGGATAGTAATGAAATCATTACTTTAAACAAGGCAACAGGGATTGGTCGGGACGCTTATAATAAAGACTTTGGTCAAAAAGAGAACGAGACGAATATTAGAACCACTCTTGACCCCGTATCAATAAAGGGAGCGTTAGACGCTGATTTTACCATTCCGTCCAAATCACTCAACCTACTTACCGAACACGGCACAGGGGTATTAGATAGAGTGAATACCGAGATAGGAAGAGGCAGAGCCGACCTAACACCCAGCACCCCTACATTCCAACGGAAATCCTACGAGAAATTAACCAAGAAACAACTGAAACAGATAATTAAATCACTACCCAAGATAAGAGATGGGTTTCAATTAACAGGAGCGGGGAAAACTCCTCTCGTAGATTATTTAGAAAAACGGTGTGGAAAATAATATTCGGGTATAGGGAAAGCAGGATTAGCACAACTGTTTTCTAAACTCATTCTTATACATTATCCCCACATTAAAAAAAACCTCCTTATTTTATTTAACTTACACCAAAATCCTAAATAATCTAAACTATCTATCTCTAAACACTCATCTCTTCTTGTTGTTTGTCTTCTGCTTTTTCTGCTTGGGTTTCTTCTCCTCATCGTCCCACTCTGCGAGTAATGCGTCTGCCGCCTTGTCTGCCGCATTGTCTGCCTTCTCCATTTTGCGTTTGCGGACGAGTTCCTTTGCGGCATTAAAGACGCTCTGCTTGATGGCTCGTTCTCCCATCACTTTCATCGCATTAGGGACTTCTGCGATACACATCACTCGGCTGTGGTTTACGGATTTCTCGTATTTTCCGTCAGCACTCACTGCGTCCTTGACTATCCACTCACCGTATTCGGTGTTGTCTAAATGACCGAAGAACCAGAACACTGTGTCTACTCTTGGGCGGACAATCCCAGCACAACCGAAACGGATACGGCATTTGTCCTCGCCACGAACAACCCATTCGCATACGGCATTTTGGAGACAGTCAAATCCAGTGGAGAGCATCGTAGCACGGTTGACCCACATCTGTGTTGCGACACTCTTGAACCGCTCCTCGTCGGTGCGAGAATCCAACTCTCCGCATGTGTTTTTACCCCAAGATAACAGTTTCATCTCCAAATGGCGTTTGATGATTTCCAGCTCCATATTTGCGTCAGGACAAGGTTGATACACGACAAAATCTGTCTCGGCATTGTAGCGATGAGGGTTTTTGAAACACGGGAGATTGTGTTGATAGGTGCTGAACCCACAATCGCTCACCATTTTTCCATTCAAGTCCTCAATCCAGAAGTGTCCGTCAATACGGTCATTGTTGGTCTTGGTATTCATTTGTGAATACAGGATTGTGGTAGAACCGTCAGGGTTGGTGATGGTGTCTGTAGTCATCATACTCCTTTTCTTCTTGTCGCTCACTTCCTCCTTCGCCCATGCGACATACTCGGCGGAATAAGGATTGTTCTGGCTCATTTGTTCGTAAGATTTCATCATCTTTTGTTGTTGTTGTTGCTTATAGAAGTATAGTATAAAAGAGAATCAATTTTATACAGAATGATACGATGGATTTAATTAAAAAAATAGGGGATTTATTATCTTTAGGGTTAGTATAGATGTTGGCTGAAGAGAAGAAGGGGAATGAATGGACTGACTTTGTGAAGGATTGGGCGAAGAAGAACGACACGACTTATATGGTCGCCATTAAAGACCCCGCCATCAAACAAGCATACAAGGATAGTAAAAAGACGAAGAAGAAAGGGGTAATCGTGGATAATTTCACAAAATTAAAAGACGACGCAGTAGCGATGGCGGAGGCAATAGACCCTCCCGCAGAGAAAAAGAAGGCGGGTCGCCCCAGCAAGTATGCGACCGACGAGGAGCGAAAAGAAGCGAAAAGGTTGAAAACCATTGCCTCTAACAAGAAGAAACGAGAGGAAATGAGTAAAAAAAACAAGGAGGGGACGATGACCGAAGTTGAAAAGGAAATATGGGAACACGATACAGACCTGAATGTTATAAGGACGACCGAAATGAGAAATAGAAACAGAGCGGCGGAAATTGCGAGATTTACACTTATATACAACAAATTAAGGAACTATATAATAGACAACGAGAAGGAGTATTTAAAGAACTTTGAGAAAGACCCTTACGAGATAGGCTTCGGGAAGAGGGAGGAGAGTTTTGAGCCGAAAGGGAAATATCAAGAAAGAGCCGTTGAAATATTCGGGAAAGACCCGCCCACATATGAGGGACTGGAAACGATAGAGAGAAAAGTATTAACCCCAGCGGAATATGAGTTGTTCCGCAAACCGAAAATACCCAATTTTGTAGATGGGATAAATGAAGCACGGACTGATATTGAAGGACTGAAAAAGAAATTAGGGAATAAAGTGAATAAGGCAATATGGAAAGGGCGAGAGCGAAGAGGAAAAGAAATAAGGGGTATGATGGAAGACGACCCTTTTGAAAAGAGACAGAGAGTGGAAAAGGAGAAAAGAGACAGAGATGAAGCAGAGGCGAGAAAAAGACAAAGGGAAATGGAGGAAAAGGAAAGGGACGAAAAAGAGAAGAAGAGGAGAGCGATGCTAACAGCGACAGAACGAGCGAGGGAGGACGCAGAGATTGCGACGCTGTATAATAATATGATTTCGAGATTTAGAGTTGGAGGAGGGTTGGCGGGTGGAGGAAAAGGGGACGAAACACCTACTCCTGATAACCCTGAATTATACGCAAAAGCGAAACAATTAGCAGACAAAAAATATTCTAAACCGAGTGCTTATAAGAGCGGGTTTATTGTAAAGAAGTATAAAGATATGGGAGGGACTTATAGCGGAAAGAAGCCGAGCAAAGAGGGTATTGCGGGTTGGTTTAAAGAGAACTGGGAAAATATAGCAGGGGAAGAAGATTATCCTGTGTATCGACCCACGAAGCGGGTAAGTAAGAACACTCCCTTAACTCCTGACGAGATTGCCCCTGAAAATCTACGGAAGCAGATACAATTAAAGCAGAAGATAAAAGGCAATAGTAATTTACCCCCGTTTCAAGGTAGAGGTAGATTTGTTAGTTTAGTGGATAATGGCTTTTGGAATTAATTAGATTATTTTTTTCTCATTATAGATTATAATGGAAGAAGGCAGAGATTTAGGCAAAACAACAACGATTTCTTGGGCGTGTGATTTCAAGGGGGAGGAACTCGCCGTGAGCGAATGGTATAGCAAGTCAGGTTGGGATTTCGTGGGTTGTGTGGTGGATATACAACTGAAAAACAAAGACGGCTTCTTTTTCGTGAAATATTTAGGGACGATTGAAGGGGTTGAGGAAGACGATATTGAGGAGGTGTGTAAATCAGGAGACAGAAACATCTACCATTTTGGAGCGGAAAAGTTCAGCGGTCGTAAGTTGCTGTTCCGTGCTTGTAATATCTACGCCATTAGACCTCATCATTCCGCAAAGTTGGAAAAGGATAGAAAGACCGCCGAGAGCGTTTTTGGACTGGCGGGTGATGTTATCACGCACGATATAGTAAAAGAAATCTCGTTAGAGATGAAGAAGGAAGAAGAGAAGGAAGAGAGACGAGAGGGGTCATCATCTTCTATCTGTGTTTGACTGCTTGGGTGTTTTCGTTCGTCTTACAAAAGTGTAAGGTGTAAGGTGTAGGGTGTAGGGTGCTTATAATGTTTTATTATACAGAATGGGCTTGGGAGGCTGTCTCAAATATAACTAACTAAAACAGACCCTACACCCTACACCTTACACTCACGGATAATACTTATATATAAACCACTTAAAGGAATAATTATATAAGTATATACTATAAGCGAAAATATGGAAAACGAAAATGAACCCTTGCCGTCCCCCCTTCTTACTGCTGCCGAAAAGATGTATCAGTCGCATTTAAAGAATGTGGCGAAATACCAAAAAAAGAATAGTGAAAAAATGAAAGAAAAACAGACGAGATATTTAGCGAAAATGAAAATCGAACCCGACCGATACGACGAGTTCCTCAAAAAGCGTAGGGAATACTACAAGGAGGTATTGAAACCCCGCAAAGAACAAACAATAGAAACTTTGAGAGAAATGCGACCAAGCACTTTGGTTATTTAGGGATTTAAAATTTAAAACCCAACAAAACTTTTACTATTTAGGAAATCCTGAATAGTAAAAATTAAGGGCAGATTTCCCCTATTTTTATTTACTTTCCATCGTATCATTCTAAACAAAATTGATTTATAAATAGACAATACTTATATAAGCAAAACAACTTAAAAGATTATCTTTATATAAGTATATACAATGACCCACTTTCTACATGCTGAAGGAAAACTTAACCTCGCCTTAATCAACTCCGCAGACTACTCCGCCTTCCACGGCAAGTTCCACGAGGAGCTTGACCCTCATTTAGCCAAAATTATCCTTGACGACAACACCTCTATCAAAGTTCCTGACTTGGAATATGTAGAGGTTGATGGCGACTGGATTACCCAGCAAAAGAAGAACGAGAATGGAGAATGCCTGTTTATCAAGAATGCTGATGGGACGGATTTAGTTATTCCCCGCTTCACTCCTGAAAGCAAAACCCTACTCAAAAAAAGAATTAGATTGTTAAAAAACGGAAACGACCTTGAAATCATCTACCATCAAAAAAAGGGAGGTCTTGGACGGTTCTACTCTACTGAAAAACTCTCCCTGACTGAACTCGCCAGAAACATTCGCAACACCCTCTACCACTATCAAGGGTGGGTGGATTACGATTTCGTAGCCTCTCACCCTACGGTGCTGTCGCAACTCGCCCTCAAGTTGAGGATTAGAACGCCCAAATTGGACGCTTGGTGTAAAGACAAGAAGCCGATTATTAAAATGTTGAGCGACCATCATTCAGTGGCGGGTTGTCCTCCCCTTGAAAAAATCCACATCAAGAAACTCATCTGTGCCTCCCTCTACGGAGGAGGTTTACAGGGCTGGGCGACTGGAGGAGAAGGCGAGGATTACGATGCGGGAATTACAAAGGGCAACCCAGCGAAAAACGAAATGCCGATGAGTGTGCGTAATGTGGCTGATTACAACGAAGGTCATTCGTGGTGGAAAGGATTGAAGGAGGAAATCAAGAAAATCAACAATAAATTAATTGATGCGAATCCTGAACTGGTTGAACTGATTGCCCCCACCTCTCTTGGTCTTCCTGCTTGGAAAAGACAGAACAAGACGATTTCCTACATTCTCGGGGTGTTTGAGAACGAGTGCCTACATGCGGCTTATCTGTATGGATTGGAAAACTCGCTCATTAAACCACGAAGACTTGCCCTCGCCTTTGACGGGTTCACCACTCCTTCTCCGCCTCCTTATACAGACCACGCATTCCATATTAATGGAGTGAATGAGTTCATCTTTGAGAAAACTGGTTTTGCGATGAGAATGGAGGTAAAGGAGTATGAGGAATGGACGGTTCAAGCCGATTTGATTGACGCTCGTAGAAACTTGGTGGTTGCGAATGCCGTTGCGGGAGCAATGCCTGTGGAGGGGATTGTCGCAGAGGGCGAGGTGGCGAACGCCGTTGAGGAGGAGGAGGACAACCACTACCCGCAAGAGTATCTTCTTTGGAAAACCAACCACGAGAAAAAGCACACCAAAATCGTTGATACGAACAACTACTTTAAAAAGTTGTTTGAGATTGATGAACTCGGTAATGAGAACTTTCTTGGATACAAGGTTTTCAACAGAACAGACTTGATGGGTGCTTACGAACACGAGTGGTTTTGGAAAATCAACGACGAAACGGGTAAGAGAAAAAAACAAAAGTTCATTCTGGAATGGATTGAGGACGCTGGTATCCAACGCAAGGATAGGACGGATATTATTCCGCCACCGATGTATTGTCCGCCAAATGTTCTCAATCTTTGGAAACCAAGCGAGTTTGAGGGTAGAATGAGGGAGGAAACTGATGAACGCTACAACAAGACCGCTGTTGATGCTTGGATTAAGCACATTGGGATAATCTGCGACCACGATGCTCTCGCAGAGGAGTATGTTCTCAACTGGTTCGCTCATCTGCTACAAAAACCCGCACAGAAACCAGAAACATGTATCGTTATTACAGGGCGTCAAGGGACAGGTAAAACGATAATGCTTGACCCCATCAAGAAGATAATGGGAGGCGGGTATTTTGAGAGTTCCAATCCTGAACGAGATGTGTGGGGCAACTTTAACCCGATGATGGCGAGTTCCCTTTTGGTGGTTTTGAGCGAGGTGGATAAGCGTAATGCTTTTGGAGCTGACGGTAAAATCAAGGCGTTGAAAACCGACAAGGAGATTACTATTCGCAACCTTCACCAAGCCCCGTATGTTATCCGTTCGCATCACAGATTTATCATTCCAACCAACCACCCCGACCCAGTATTCTTGGAGGAGGGACAGCGTAGAGATATGATTATCAAGATGAGCGAGGAGATGAAAGGCAACGAGGCTTATTTCAACACATTCGGGGCTTACTGGGAGGTGGAAGACAACCTGATTTCCTTGTATTCCTACCTGATGAAAAGGGACATCAGCGAGTGGCGATTTAGAAAAATCCCCAAGACAGACTACCAACAGGATTTGGAGGGGTTCAGCAGACCCTTCTTGGATATATTCTTTGAGTGGTGGGTCGCCCAACAAGTCATTCAAAAAGCAGAGGTTGATGACGATGGCTGTATGACCCGATTTGGTGGGGATTTGTATACTGCCTTTCGCACTTGGCGTGATGAAAACGGAGGCAAGTATGAATTAAATGGGGCTGGAGATTTGATGAAAAAGATTTATACTCACCTACATCTACCAAAGGGGTGTATTGCGAAAGGGCAGCGAACCTCCCAAGGTACACGGACTCTATTCCATCTTGGAAACCTGAAAAAACACTACAAAATTGGAGAGTGCTTTGTCCCGTTGTTGAATGCCGCTGGGAGTGGGAGTGATTACGACAGCGGGGGGGAGGTTGATGTGGAAATCGGTGGCGTGGCGGTGGCGGAACTGGAGGCGGAACTGGAGAATGATGATTTGGAGGACTGTTTGTATAACGAAACAACCCATCAAGCGATTTCGGTCGGCGGGAAAACACTGTTGCTTTCAAGGCGTTAGGTGGCTGTGGTAAGCCATTACGACTGGTGTATATTGTTGTAAGTCATTACGACTGGTGGATTAGTGTAGGGTGTAGGGTCGCTCCCCCTTGGCTACGCTACCCTACACTTTTAAACAAAAAAAAAATATAATTATTTGACTGCTTAACCAGTCTTGTTTTTCTTTTGATGTTTCTAATATGTATGTAATAATGCTGGGTGTAGGGTCTGTAGGCAAAAAGACAAGTTTCTATATATAAAAAAGCCAAAGCCAATTCTATATTTATAAAGTTTTAGCCACCCTACACCCTACATGCCTACACCCAGCCTACACCCCGCCACCACACTTCTATAAGCAATACCGACACACACCCACAAGTGGGAACTACATTCTATTAATAGAGTGAATTAATACAAAGACAATATAATACAATATAGTATAAAATGCCGAGATTACCAATAGACTACCAAAAAACATTACATTATAAAATAGTGTGTAATGATTTAACCGTCCAACATGTTTATAACGGAGCAACGACCGATTTCACGAGACGCAAGGCACAACACAAAGACTACTGTCGTAATGTAAGCAATAAAACAACGAAACTCTACAATATGAAAATATACACTATTATTAGAGAACACGGTGGCTGGGATAACTGGACGATGGTCTTATTAGAACACCACCCGTGTAATTCAAAGTTGGAAAGTTCTATACGAGAGCGATACTGGTATGAAGAACTCCAATCCACAATGAACGGACAAGTCCCAAGCAGAAACCGAGCAGAATATCGCACAGACAATATAGACAAAGCAAAGGAACAACGGGTAGAATACCAAGCAGCCAACAGAGATAAAATCAACGAACAACAAAACAAATGGAAAGCAGCCAACAGAGATAAAATCAACGAATACCGAGCAAACAACAAAGATAAAATCAACGAATACCGAGCCGCATATTATCAAGCAAATAATAAATAAATAGACCCACCCCCCACACCATCTTATATAAGTATATACAATCGCTATATTTATATAATTAATCAATCAATCGTCGTCATCGGGGTCGTTTAAAATAAAGGCGTCCTTGTCTGCTATAACGCACATCGGGTATCCTTTCTGGATAGAAACCCAACGAGAAGGCAACTTCTTGATTCTTTTTATTTGGTCGGCGGACAATCCAAAATAATTATCCAGCAAGTATTTAATACTGCGTCCCCCAAGCCCCGACGGGAAGATAACAACAGATTTACATTCGTTCAAAATCCTCTTGGTAGCATGTCCGTCCGTAGCAAGGTGCGATGTATATATGACCTCACAATTAAAATGTCTGCCTGTTTCAAGCAAGGAGTTCAGCAACTCTTGGACTCGCATTCGCAATCGTTTATCCACGAGGCAATCCGTGTCGTCAAAAATGATACAGCTGTCTTTAAAATCCTTTGCTGATAGGTCTTCCGTAAGGAGTTTTTCCAGTTTAATCCGTTTCAATCCCTTTATCTTATCAATAGAACTATCTTCGTTGATGGAAGATATGAGGTAAACCTCTCGCTTGGGATACAGCTTCTTGTATTCATCAACATACATCTTTGTATAATAAGATTTCCCTGACCCACTCGCACCAGTGATGTAGGTAATACTCCTCTCCATCTTTTTATCTGGAGCGGGTTGAAAGTGGAGCTTTGGTTTGTTTTTCAACTTCACATCACGGAACGCCCCGCCCCGCACCTCGTCAGCTTTGTCGGTGAGAAATAGTTTCTCCCATTTTTTGCGGTCAGTAATATCGTCGTCCTTTAGGTAGGCAAGAAATCGTCCTTTTTCCTCAAAGTTCATTATACAGTAGTAGCAGATTAAAAAGTCAAAGCATGTGTTCCAAAAACCCTCGTGAGTGTTTATTAATAACCTCGGTAAAATACTCAACCAAGTCGGTTATTCTCGGCAAGGCGTTCTTCTCGGTCATATCATCTATATCAGCGAACACAGTTGAATTGATTGGGATTTGGTATATATTGGAGATTTGTTCTTTGATATACTGGAGGTTTTCTTCCACATCTTTCCAAGCAACCTTCCTAAAATCCTGTTCCAAGATGGCTACGAGTATTTTGAGTTCGTTTCTAATCTTGTTTAGAAATCCAACCTGACTGTTAAAAAAATCCACCAATTGAGCGAGTGCTTTTTGGTGAGTGTCTGCCCCGTCGTGCTGTAGGAGAGAGAAGAGGCGTTTGAGAGCCTTGAAACTGTCCTTGCGAGAATAGGCTTGGATTTCCTCTTCAAAGTCTTCCTGTATTTCTTGGGGCGTAGTCCTCACGGTATTATTCAACCCATCTTGGGTCTTGATGGTGTAGTTCTCGCTCACTTCTACGAATTGATTACCGACCTGACCCAGAAGGTCAATCTTCAGTATTGTTTTGTCTAAAACTGCGTCCTTTAAACAGCGGTGTGTTCCGTCAATCATCTTCACCCAGCCCTTTTTAACATCTGCTGGTTTCCAGCGTAGAATGAATAAATCCCTGATGAGTTTGATTTCGTCCTCCCCTGTCGCCTTGCGGATTGCTCTTGCTTTTGCCTTCGGTATAAGGTCTTTGTGGGATTTCAAGTATTCCTCCACCGATTTCTTGGAATAATCCCCTCGGTATATCAAGCGGTCATCGTGTCCTGCTTTCAAGTCGGTAATCCAATAATCGGGGTTTTTCTTTGCTGTCTCGTATGCTTTTTGGATTGCTTTTGCGACCTTGTCTCCTGTAGTGCCTTTCAACACGGTGGATATATCGTAATCGCTCCCATACTGGATAGCTCGTAGTGAATTGCTCCCAATTAATCTAACCTTGCCGTTGAGGGAAAAAACATCAACTAAATCGGCGGTTTCATCATTCACCATTTCCAATGTTTTTCTTTTCATCTTGCTATAATATAATGTGATATTATATTATACATGCCTGTTATTATAGATGAATTAGTTTGTTCTAAAAGACATCACAAGAGGTTCAAGATTGTTATACGAGATGGGGCAGAGAAGAAAACATTTCATTTCGGTTTAGAGGGCGGAGAAACCTATATAGACCACCAAGACACCCAGAAAAGAGCCGCTTATTTAGCAAGGCATTTAGGAAATAAAACCGAGAATAGATTAATTAGCAACCTAATCCCATCGCCCTCGCTTTTCAGTGCTGCCTTGCTGTGGGGAAACCACGCCTCTCTGTTTGATAATCTCGTTGAATTACAGAAGGCGTTTAATAGAAATCATTAAAATAAAATCCAATTATATAGATGGATAACGACCTGATGGATAAACTAAAGAAGGAGGATATTTACCCTTT
>Ga0208768_1001633_pt1 | contig 11410 bp, 17 predicted proteins | sample AntAceMetag02UK1_FD_184760 | JGI IMG/M metagenome (GOLD analysis project Ga0208768, IMG submission 184760) | Saline lake microbial communities from Ace Lake, Antarctica - Antarctic Ace Lake Metagenome 02UK1 (SPAdes) (version 2) | ecosystem: Environmental > Aquatic > Non-marine Saline and...
TTAGTCCAACTAAACTTAAGAGCTTCGATAAGTTTCATGATAAGTACGGGAAGTACATACTAAAAGCAAGTCAGGGATAAATGCGTACCTTTAAGGTAAGAAAGACAACAGTGCAATGGAATGCACATCCAAAATTCCTCTACTGTATTGAATTTGATAGAATTAGTTATCAGCAGGCAGTAGAGGACTTTGCTACGGCGCTGGATTGGTGTTGGACTACCTGGACTAGCTCTGTAGATTTGCAAAGTTGGCTTCACTTACACAAACGACTGATAAGCAATCAATATTGGTGTTGGGATAATCAAACCAGTGTTCACAGTAATAGAATATACTTGACATCAAGTAAAGAAGTTGATGCATTTTTGTTGAGATGGAAATAATGGATGATAAACAGAAATTTTTTCTATTCAAACAATCTGATAGCTTTTGTTCTGTACCATGGAATCAGATTAAAGTTGATATGTCCGGACAAGTTAGTACTTGCACATATGGTAAAGACAGTCTTGGGTCAATTATTGATAATCAGCTTGAATCTGCAATTAAAAAAACTATTCCAATTAAAAGACAATTACTCAATGATCAAAAACCGGATAACTGCACTCAGTGTTATGACTACTCTGCTAGCGAATTAGGATATAGTTCTTTAAGAAATCATTATAATAAACTTTTCGTAACGGGCGATATAGATTATAATGATACTGATAGTTTTCAACTAAACGCCATTGATTTGCATTGGAGTAGCCTTTGCCAACTTAAATGTATCACTTGCTGGCACGGACAAAGTAGTAGTATAGCAAAAGAAGAAGGTAAACCAATTAATCACACGTCTAACAAAGACGCTGACAAATTAATAGAACAAATTGTTAGTAATCAATATCATTTAAAAGAAATATATATGAGCGGCGGCGAGCCAACTCTCATTGATCATAATCTTAGATTATTAACTCAATTAGATAAAAGTATAGACTGTCAATTCCGAGTTAATACAAATATGATGTTTGACGAAGATAACAAAATTGTCAATGAATTATTAAAATTTAAAAATGTATTATTTACAATTAGTGTCGACGGGATGACTGGCCGTTTTGAGTATATCAGAAGAGGAGCAAGTTGGACAAAGTTTATCAGCAACTTAGACAGACTACAAAATACTCACATTACCTGGAGGGTAAATTCTGTATTCTTTGTAGGTACAGCTGATATTTTAGTTCCTCTTCAGAAGTTTTTCCGCAGTAATTATGGTATCACTGACTTTACAGTGAATCAGGAAAGTATGGGGCACGATAATATACAAGCCAGACATCTAGATTCAGACCTTAAAGAAACAATAAGGAAAGACTATCGAAATTATATGAACGAATTTCCTGACGACATTGGTGTTCAGGGTACCTTTAATAACTGTCTTAAAGAATTAGACTACCCAAGCACCTCAGACTATTCACTATATTTCAATAGTATTGATGAGAAATATGGATCTAATTGGAAAGAGGTCTTTACAGAGTTATGAAAGCATTAATAATAGGCTCTAGCAAAGGATTAGGCTTTAATGTTGCTAACGAGCTTAACAATCGCGGGTGGGAAGTAGAAACAATTTCTAGGCAAGGAACATGTACTGTTGATTGGGAGACAGTCAACCAATCAACTTTAGAAAAGTTCTTAAGACAATTAGGTAAAATAGATTTGGTATTCTTTTATCAAAACTATCCTTCATTAAGCAAAGGATCGTATACAGATGATTTAGGTCTTGCTGAGTTATGGAAATTAGAAAAGAATTGGGCACAAGGGTATTTTGTTAGTTCTATACTTCCATACCATATTATTAAAACAGTACAATGCAGTAAGGTAGTATGGATGTTAAGTGAATCATCAACTAATCATAATAGTAGTACCTTTGCACACGGAGATTACGTAGGGCACAAGTATCAAAATTATGTAACTATGCGTAATTTTAGTTTAAATACAAAAGGATGTTATTTTGGATTAACACCTGAGCTATCGCAAGATTTAGAAATGCCAGCAGTTCACACTGTTGACTTTATCTTAAACACTCCTAATGAATTGTTAAATGGTAGCGTGTTTTATTTAGACGGTACTCCGGTTCCAAGTTTTGGGATATTTAATTAGATGGAAATGACCATTGACATAGAGAATGCTGGACCAGATGATCAACTTATGATTATTAGGTTAGAGAAACCGTTGGATACTACTGAAAAAATATACCAATGGAATGATCGCATGGGGCTAATAGAAGAAGATCTTAAAGATGTCCAGTTTGCCGAAAGAATAAGTTACGATAAATGGAAGTGGTCAAGTAGCCACGAACTTAATAGATACCTTACGTATTACTTTATGAGATTTGAAGGTAATGAAAGTTAAAATACCTAACAAGTTTAAATTCGTAGACACTATATTACATAATGTTGCGGAACCTTTTGACTTCACAAAACCAGAAAAGAATATGCACCTGGCATTGAAAATGTTAGAGTTCATGAAACAATCAAATGGAATTGGTCTAGCGGCACCACAACTTGGTATTGGTTGTAGACTATTTGTTATGCAAACTAAATTTGGTGTTGGCGACCTAGCTTCGTTTTGTTTTAATCCTGAGATTATTTCAACTGGTGATATTACAGCCACCACAGACGAAGGTTGTTTAAGTTTCCCTGGAGAAAGTGTTAAGGTTACAAGACCGACCTATGTGCATGCGGCATACTGTAATCATAAGGGAGAAAGAATAGAGACACGCTTATGGGGATTAGAATCTATCTGTTTCCAGCACGAGTTAGATCATTTAAATGGCATTGTGATGCACGATAGGGCAGTTAATGAAACTGAGTAAAACATTAGCGGGTTGTATAGATATATGGGAAGATTGTTGGGAGTATACTGACAACACAGTCACACTAGTTGAGGCTACCTGTATGGATACAGAATTACCACATATACGTTGGAGGCCAGCACCGTATATAAGCAAACATTCAAAAAGACAGACTGACTTTTTAAATTTAACTGATATACATAGGAATCATCCTCATCCAATTACATCTAAATTATATGAAGACTTTCATATGTTAGTAACAGATTCTGCACAAGAATATATGGCACGTTATGGTATTAGAGAAAATTGCTATAATAATTCTGACTATCAACTATTACGGTATAAAGAAGGTGACCAGTACCCTAACCACTATGATGGTCCTACAGTAACTGGAAGACACATAAGTGCAATACTTTATATCAATGATGATTATGAAGGTGGTGAATTAGTGTACCCTTTACATAATATCTGGATTAAGCCCAAGGCAGGAACGTTAGTGTTATTTCCTAGTAGTTGGGCATATCAACATACAGCTCAACCAGTAACTAAAGGTACGAAGTATGCTATCGTTACTTGGTTACATGATAGACCTGATGGATAATACCGTTAAGATATATTGGAGAAAGGGTGATACTATCCAACATTGGAACGAACAAATGGCTTGGGTAACTGAAGAATTTGGTCTACCCGGTGATCGTTGGCATGCAGATGTTACCACAAATCATATGACAATATTCTTTAAGCATGACTGTGACTGCGTGTTTGCTAGACTAAAATTAGGTTGACATTTAAATCAAAAAGTCATATAATACGTGTATGACTACAGCAACCACAACACAAAACAAAGACAAAGAATTAGCAGATACATTTGCAGACATTTTAGGTCCTACAGACCGTGCAGTAGATCTTGAAGCACGTGAGCGTTTAATCACTGCTCGTATTGGTCTACTTCTTAAACAACCTTTCTTTGGTAATCTAGCAACAAGAATGAAACTGGTAAATGCAGATGAGTGGTGCCAAACAGCGGCAACAGATGGTAGAAACTTTTACTACAATTCACGTTTTATTATGATGTTGTCAGGCGAAAAAGAATGCGAATTCTTGTTTGGTCATGAAGTTCTTCATTGTGTGTATGAACATATTGGCCGTCGTGTTGACAATGATCACCAAGCTCAATTAGCAAATATTGCCGCTGACTATTGCGTTAATGGTGACCTAGTAAAACATAAGATAGGTGAAATGATTACCACAGTTCCTTGCTTACATGATACAAAATATTATGGTTGGAACTATGAAAGAGTATATGATGATCTTTATGAAAATGCAGATAAGGTTGATATTCAGGAATTAATTGACCAACTGTTAGATGAACATTTAGAAAATGAAGAGTCAACTACTTCTGAGAGGCCTGAGGTCGAAGATGAGAAAAAAGGTAGTGGTCGTCCTAAACTAACAAAACAAGAGCTACAAGAAATTAAAGACGAATTAAAAGAAGCAATAGTAACTGCGGCTAAGTCAGCAGGCGCAGGTAATCTTCCTAGTGGTGTTAAAAGAATAATAGAAGACATTACAGAACCTCAAATGGATTGGGCAGACCTTCTTAGACAACAACTAGAAAGTACTCAAAAAAGTGATTATACTTTTGCTCGTCCTAGTCGTAGAGGGTGGCACTTAGATGCTATACTTCCGGGAACCAATCACGAAGAAATGATTGATATTGCTATTGCTTTTGATGCATCTGGTTCAATGTCAGACAAAATGTTAGGTGACTTCAAAGGTGAGGTTAAAGGTATCACTGAGGAATTTAACAATTACAGAATACATATGTTCTCATTTGACACAGAAGTTCATAACCCACAAGACTTTACAAGTGACAATTTAGATAATATACTAGAGTATGACATAGAAGGTGGCGGCGGCACTGAGTTTGATTGTATGTTCAACTATCTTAAAGAGAATGACATTTCACCAAAAAGATTAGTGGTATTTACAGACGGTTATCCCTGGGGAACATGGGGGGACGCTAACTATTGCGAAACTGTATGGATCATACATAGCAATGATCACCCTAATCCACCGTTTGGTCAGTGGGCACTCTACGAACCAGAGAAGTAAAAAATTTACCCATGCCCAGTGTAGACCGTTAAATATTAATAGAAACTATTCGAATAGGAGAAATATATGGCTAAGGCCAAAAAAACAGAAAAAGTAGCAGAGGATATAGAAGTGCAAGACACTGCTGATTCTCCTACAAAAGAGACACCTGGACCACAATTAACGGTTCAGGACTTAGTTCAATTACGTAGTTGTATTGAACTAGGATCACAAAGAGGTGCTTGGCGTGCTAACGAGTTAACAGCCGTTGGTACAATATATGAAAAGCTATCAGCTTTTCTAACCACACTCTTACCACCAAAAGACGCAGGGGCTGACGAGCCTGTTGCAGATAAAGGAGAAACAAAAAATGATTAAGCACGTTGGTAGACATAATGAACGTAAGATTATTATCGTTTATAGAGAAGTTCCAGATCAGGCCCACATGGCACTAGTTGTATATTCAGATGTGTTGCCTGGTGGTATTCACAATCCTCTTATGAAAGTTCTTGAAGTAGAAGGACAACAAGAGAAATCATTAGCAGATGCATTTCATAAAGCTACATTACCAGATGGTAGAAATATGCTTGGTGCACTTCATAGTGAAGGTTATCTTAAAAAAGTGCAGACGAATCAGATTGTTGTTGTGGCAAATGCAACTTCAAATGTTCGATTAGACGAGCTTAATAAGATTGTTAACGAAATGGAAGCCGGTGCCGATGCAAAAGCCCGACTACAAAATTTAGATAATAATCGAGGACTAGTTGATCCAACAGTTGGCCGTGAATTAGGTGCCCCCCCTGAAAGAAATGTACCGCCTGTAACTGCTAACACTAATACTGCGTTAAGTGATTCAGATATTGCTAATAATCTTTTGAAACAAGCTAATGAAATGGAAGTTAGTGCTAAATCAATGCTAGCAGAATCAAAACGATTAAAAGCAGAAGCTAAAGAGCTAACACCTAAAAAGGCAACACCAAAAGCAACTGGCGTTAGAAAGACACTAGCTAAAAAGACCGTAGCTTAATTAAGAAAGGAATATCATGCTCCTCAGTGAAGAATTCCTCTCTCGATGGGAGGATCTAGTAGAAGGTGTTGAAAAGTCAAATGTTCCGGTAGAGTGCATTAAAAGAGTTGTTATTAAACTTAAAGATGGGCGCCGACGATATCTTAATATGTCAACTCTTCGTAAGAAAGGGATGGACATATTCGAACTTGAAGGAGTACTCAATCAGAAACTTGAAGAATATGATAGAGATATTGAGAATGTTGACTTTTTTGTTGATGTTGATCAAGTAGCTGAACTAATACAACCTGAAACGGATAAGATACTAGGTGGTCTATGAAGGCCATCCTGGCATGCGACAACCAAGGTGGCATTGGAAAAGATAATAAGTTACCTTGGGAAAGATTAGAAGGTGATTTACCTCGCTTTAAAGAACTAACAGAAAATCAAATAGTAATTATGGGACGAAACACCTGGGAAAGTTTACCTGAGCAGTATCGCCCCCTTCCAAATAGAACCAATATAGTAGTTAGCAGACAACATCTAGATCTGCCAGAGGGCGTAGGGCTTGTTAACGATATTAACATTATAGAATCTAGTCAAGTAGTTTGGTGCATCGGTGGTGCAGAATTATTTAAAAGTTTATTACCTAAAATTACGGAAATACATCTTTCACAAACATGGGACAAATATGATTGTGATACATTTATTGATATTGAACAACTTAACCAAGAATTTGATTTGCAAAATGAAGTAATACACGAAGGACATACTTATAAGGTGTTGACCAGAAAATGAAACAATATCTAGAATCATTACAATATGTTTTAGACAACGGAGAGAAACGAAGTGATCGTACAGGAGTTGGTACATTATCAGTATTTGGTATGCAACAACGTTATGATTTATCAAAAGGGTTTCCGGCTGTTACTACAAAAAAGTTAGCATTTAAATCGTGCTTATCTGAACTACTTTGGTTTATAGAAGGTAGTGGTAATGAACGTAGACTAGCAGAAATACTTCACGGCACTAAAGACCTAAGCAAGAAAACTATATGGAGTGCAAATGCACTAAGTCCCGAATGGCAAGACCGTAAACAAGTAATACCCAAGACTCCAGGAGTCGACGTGTTAGTCAACAGTGCATATGGTGAAGTAACTGATGAGATTACTGCACCTGATTATGACCTAGGACGGGTGTATGGAGTACAATGGCGTTCGTGGCGTAGAAGTATAGAGTTTGCTTCATACAGTCAATTTGAAAACACAGCACAGGAATTTAAACGAGTACCTAATCCTGATTATCATGTAGACCAACTTAGTAATCTTATTGAAGGTATTAAAAAGGACCCTAACGGACGCAGACATATTCTGAGTGCATGGAATCCTGGTGAGTTAGACCAAATGGCATTGCCCCCTTGTCATTGTTTTGCACAGTTCTATGTGACATCAACTGGTAAACTATCATGTCAGATGTATCAACGGTCATGTGACATGTTCCTAGGTGTTCCATTTAACATTGCATCATACAGTTTATTAACACACATGATCGCACAGTGCTGTGATCTCCAAGTTGGTGAGTTCGTACACACTCTAGGCGATGCACACGTTTATACGAATCATATAGAACAAGTTAAAGAACAATTAGAAAGAACTCCAAGAACATCACCAACATTATGGCTAAATCCAGACATAAAAGACATTGACAAGTTCACCATGAATGATGTTAAACTACAAGATTACGATCCAATGGATTCAATTAACGCGGAGATGGCTGTATGAAGTTAACTAATAAACATAGAGTAAGATTTGCCCAGCATTCTGAATATAAAATTAGAGATGATGACCAGATTTTTTGGAAAGTAGCAGACAAGTTTAAAGAGAATGCAGAAAAAGCACAATGGGTAGAACGTAATGCAATTACATTACAATATGAAATGGATTATTACTTAGGTAGACATGGTTTCATATATGCTGATCTAGATGATGAACAGTATACCGATTATGTATTAAAATTCTATGAACATGAAACAGAGTGGAAATAATTAGTTGAAAATATTAATTAGTGGTGGATTAGGTTTTATAGGGCACGAGACAGTTCGTTGCTTATCGAAAGACCACGACGTTTATGTTATGGATTCAATGACTAACTATAATTTTATTCCGTTAGATCAAATGATGACATTGTTTAGACAGCGTAACGCTGATCATCGTAATCAAGTTCCTACTAAGATCGGTGACATTAGAGACTGTGTATTTGTTAACAACACTGTAGAAGAAATTAAACCAGACGTTGTTATACACCTAGCAAGTTATCCAAGACAGAAAGTAGTATTAAAAAATCCAAGCATTGCCTCAGAGGTTATGTCAACAGGATTAATTAATCTATTAGAAGCATCGAAAGGAATTGTTAGTAAGTTTGTTTATATATCTTCAAGTATGGTATATGGTGACTTTGATGATATGGTTGAAGAAACGCATGCTTGTAACCCACGTGGGCAATATGCCATAATGAAATACATGGGGGAGAAACTAGTAGCTGACTATCAAAAACATTTTGAGTATGCTATCATCCGCCCGAGTGCCGTATACGGTCCTAGAGATGTTGAAGATCGTGTGTTATCAAAATTTGTATTAGGTGCGTTACGCGGTGAAACTCTAGAAGTTAGAGGAGCAACTGAAATATTAGATTTCACATACAGTACTGACGTTGCTGATGGCATTGCACTGGCCGCAACAAAAGCATGCAAGTATGACATTTACAATATTACTAAATGTGAAACTAACCCTATAACACTAGAAAAGGCCGCACTAACAGCAATTGACCTAGCTGGCCGAGGTAGTATCAAATTAATGGAGAGAGATTGGGACTTTCCTAGTCGTGGAAGGTTAGATAACACTCGTGCAATTAGAGATTTAGGACACAAGCCAATAATTAATTTTAAAACAGGTTGTAAGCAATATGTTGACTGGGTTAAAGCTCATTTAAATATTTTTTAGCATAATAGTCGTCACACCATTTCCATTCGTAACTTAACTTTAGTTCATCAAAGTTGCCGTTAACTACATCATAATATTCAACAGCATCTTGACTAGCTTCTATGCTTTTCTTCTTGCCTCTAGTTAACCAAGTGCGTAATCTATACTCTGTTTCTATATCAACTTTTTGATCTAGATAGTGTTTAAGTTTAATAACTTCTCTAAATGTTGTACGCCAGATTACTTGATCATCATCGCCTAAATTAGCAGTTCCACTACGCAAAGATACTACTTCGTGAGATTGATTTAATGTATAATCTAATCCAGTTCCGTCATTGGTTAACATTAGTTCACGATTAAATGCTACCATAGCCATGTGACCATATTCTAGTCCAGTATCAGTATTTAAACAGGTAAAAACATAATGTTTTGGTTGTTGCCAATAGTCTGGTTGCCACATAAAATCAAAATTTTCATCTATTTTAAGCTTCGCTGTGACAATAAAAACCCAATCGCTACTAGCGATATTACCTGCTTGGCTAAAAGCGGCTACACGACCCTGTACGCCTGTTATACGGTGCAATTTATTGTTCTTTTTCGCTAGTATTTGTGATAAATGTTCATAATTTTCGTCAGCAGTTGCTTCTCCATTGTCAATAAACACCACGTCCATTGGACAGCTAGGATACACAGGAAACTGTTTGAGATAAGGGTAATCATATATCTGTTTAGTAATCTGACTAGTTGATTGCCTAGGTATCAAGCTAATTGATTGACTACGATTAAGACTAACTATACAAGGGTCTTTCCATAATTGAGGATCATATTGAGTAACAGCTGGTATGTTAGTAACTAACGCATACGGAGTTTCGATAGATGTTTGTACTGCCGCCACTAGATCACTACCTTCGTATTTGATATATTGAGGAGGAAGTCTTTTAACTCCGTTGCGTTGCCAGTTGATATCTTGATATAGATCAATGCGTTCTGGATTCTGTTGTTTAAAGTGGCCTGTGGGAACTAAGAATGTATCTCCAAGTTTTTGCAGTCCACTAGACCAACAATGTATTTGATAACTTTCCCACGGTACTGGTTCCCAACCAAAATTAAAATTAGTATAGTCACAGCAGGTAGAAATTAACCAAAACTTTCTTGTTCTACTCAGATCTGCGGCTTTACGCATTGCGTTCAGATGTGTGGTCCAACGTAAAACTTTAGCATGTGGATAACGCTCTGTTAAATACTGTAGGTTGGCACTATGGCCGCCCATGTCCATTATGAATATATCAAACATACAATTTTGTTTAGAGAATAATAGTTATTTTAACTTAAAAAAGCACCAAAGTCAAGAGTATAGTGCACCATATGTAATGCCTATGACGTTACATAAGTTTTTAGGTAATCACAATATTAACTTTGAAGTAACTAATTTAGAATCTTGTAACTATGATTCCTGGTATCCTATTAATCTATACTTCTTTGACTTTGACTGTGACTACTTTACTTACTTTGATTCAGAGGTACTGGATAAAATTTGCAACAAACAGCTACGGGTATTGTTTACATATGGCGAAGCTGATGATCCATTTGCTATTGACAAAAGATTACACAAGCTAGCAAGTACACATGGAATAGATAGAGAATCAATATTCTTTATTAGTGGAAACACTGTAGCAGATACTATAGAAGGTATGTCATACTTGTGCGAAAGCGAATATCTATTTGAACAACAAAATAAAACAGTTAGTAACCTAGCAACAGCGAATGCTAAAGAAAAGAAATACACTTGCTTAAACAGAATACACAAACAGTATAGAAAAGAATTTGTCTGGAACTTGTGGAATAATGATTTAATTGGTAACAATTATGTTAGTTACGGTAATGTTCCAAACCTTGATGTTCGGGGTGACTTTAATATTATCAACGACAATTTTATTACGGATCAAACCAAAAGAATAAGTTATGTGCCTAACGGATTTGATGTTGTCTTACCGTTACGTGCAGATGAATTAACAGATGCCGAACATAACAATCATAGTATAAATATCAATCACTTTCATACTAACAGTTATTGGAACATTGCAATGGAAACATATATTGATGCTGTTGGCGGAACATTCTTAACTGAAAAAACATTTAAACCAATTAAACACGGACAAGCATTTATAATACTAGGAACTGAGAACAGTTTAGCTCTATTAAAAGACCAAGGCTACAAAACATTTGATCGTTGGATAGACGAAAGTTACGATACTGTCCGTGATGTTCGATTACGATGGTATGCTGTATTTGAGGAAACTAGAAAGATTGCGTTAAAAAGTTTAGAACAACTGCACCTAGACTATCTAGAACAGTTACCTATCATACATCACAATCAAGAACATTTCAAAAGAAACAAACAAGCTCAGTTGGTTAAGTGTCTTCAACGCTTAACTGCTCAACAGTAATATTACACTTATTTAAAAAGTCAACTCCGTCAGTGCTACGGTACTCGTTACTGTAGTAGACCTGTTT
>Ga0208768_1001634_pt1 | contig 11407 bp, 13 predicted proteins | sample AntAceMetag02UK1_FD_184760 | JGI IMG/M metagenome (GOLD analysis project Ga0208768, IMG submission 184760) | Saline lake microbial communities from Ace Lake, Antarctica - Antarctic Ace Lake Metagenome 02UK1 (SPAdes) (version 2) | ecosystem: Environmental > Aquatic > Non-marine Saline and...
CGAGCCGATGACGGCACGGTTGTGCAGGTACGATGGCTCGGTGTATCGAACGGTTATTATTCCGAGTTAGTTTATTTTGGCCGAACCCAAAAACCAATAAGGATTGATCCACATGAGTGATTTCGAAAAAGAGATCCGGCGAAGGATTGGCACACCACTCAGTTTCGGCGACTCGCGGCGGCGTATCGCAGCATCATTCAGCGGGGGGCGATCGTCGGCCCTAATGGCATATATCCTGTACCTGCTATACGGAAAGACACATGAGATAAAAGCATGTTTCACGAACACTGGATTTGAGACAGAGGAAACGCTGAAGTTCGTGGATGATTGCGACCTGCACATTTTTGGCGGTGAGTTAGTGTGGCTTGAGGCTGTGATACATGGGCCGGGAAAGGGGCCGACGGCTAAGGTCGTGACGTATGAGACAGCCAGCCGTAACGGTGAGCCATATGAAGCGGCAGTGGCTAAGCATGGCATTTTTTGCCGCACTCATCCGCAATGCAACAGCCGATTAAAAACCGAGCCGATGCAGTGGTGGCGAAAATCCGAGGGCTGGGATGTTGGCACGTATGACACGGCGATCGGTATTCGTGCCGACGAGATTGATCGATGCAGCAGCAAGGCAAAGGAGAATCGATTTATCTATCCGCTGGTCGAGCATGGTATGCGAAAAGAAGATGTCAATAGGTGGTGTGGCCAGTTTGATTGGGATCTAAAAAATGCTGGCGATCACATGGGAAATTGCGTGGGCTGTTTCAAAAAGTCGACGCGAAAACTGATGACGATTGCAAAGCACGAACCGGAACGATTTGATCGGTGGATTGAGCTAGAGGAAAAATATGGGCACATCGACAATGGCACCGTGCAGAGTGGCGAGCGTCGTGTATTTTATCGCGGGCGGATGTCAGCGGCTGAACTGGTTCAGAAAGCTCAAACGGAGGAGTTCCGCGAGTACACGGATAAACCAATCCAACCGGAGCTATTCGACGACCTAGATGTCGGCGGCGGGTGTGGAGACTCGTGCGAAGTGGGGGCTGATGAATGATGACTATAGCGGCAGCAATATCAGTGGTGACAATCATGTGTGTATTAGCGTGGTCTGCTGTGCAGATGTACGCGATGTTATGGGAGTTATTTAATAATGACAAAACAAACAATCACGATTGAGGTAGACGCCCCACCTGCGGACCTTGAGTACACAGGCGAGTACAGACGTGCCGAGCCAGAGGAGCCTTACATATATTTCGGTGAATTGGCTACGTCGGAGTTGGGCACGAGAAGTGAGGTTCTAATCCTTCGCAAAATCGTGCCACTATGGGTGCCACCCAAAGGCGTTTATAGGCAGGGGTGGATCACGCGGGATGAGGGAGATACTGAATTTTGGTGGCACGAAGAAGATGCTGAGTATGATGACGTGGCGGGAGAGTGGGGTAACGGAAGGCGATCGGTGCTATTATATGATGGCATCCACCCGGACAGCCTTCCGCCGTTAACGATCCCGGCTCACCTGTGCAAATTTAGAGTAGGAGACGAATAATGACAAAACAAACAATCACGATTGAGGCGGCTGATCCACCTGAGGGCCTTGAGTACACAGGCGAGTACAGACGTGCCGAAAAGGGGGAACAGAGCATACTGAATGGTTACCATTATGCAGGGCCTACGTGCGGCTACGCTTTAATCCTTCGCAAAATCGAACCGCTATGGGTGCCACCCAAAGGCGTGTTTAAGCCGGGGTGGCTCACGCGGAATGATGGATCGTCGAATTTCCGGTGGAACCAAAAAGATCCTGAGTACGAGGCCGATGAGGGAGTATGGGTTACCAAGGGGGACTCAATGAGATTATTTGCCATCCACCCAGACAGCCTTCCTCCATTAACGACCCCGGCTCACCTGAGCAAATTTAGAGTAGGAGACGACACATGAGTGAAGATAAAAAACATTTCCGGTATGGACCATCATCAGCTCACCGCTGGGTCAAATGCCCGTCAAGTCTACAGAAGCATGGAAGGGAGGATGGGGTCAGCGATATCGCCGGTGAAGGTACGATAGCCCATAAGGTGGTGGAGCTTACGGTAGGTAAGTCAGAGGATGAGATCAGGGCCTACCTTGGTGTACTCATGGATGGGTTTACCATTGACAATGACATGGTTGAGGGGGCCATTCTATTCCATAAGACTGTGGCGGAATACTGTGCCACCTTCGACAAGAGTGTAGCGTACTATGAGAAGTTCCTAGATGGGCGTTCAACATTCGGTGTGGATTTTGGAGGGACTCCCGACTGCCTTATCTACGGGAGCCATAAGGATGGCTCAACCGATATTGTGGTTATCGACTATAAGTTTGGCTTCAACCCCGTAGAGGCTACACGGAATCTACAACTACTGTCCTACTGTATCCTTGCTGAGACCGTGGCAGCGGGGTACCAGTATGGCATGGAGGGGGTGATTGTCCAGTTGCGGGTGGGCCACCCGGAAGGGGCGGTCAGACACTATAAATTCACCGAGAATGATAAGGAGGTATTTCATCTGGATATGGACAGGGCCATCAAGGCTGACAAGAAGGGGCTGGACATCTTCGAAGTAGGCAGTCATTGCCAATACTGCCGAAGGCAGGGAAACTGTCCAGAGCTAGCGGGCCGTATCATGGAAATACCAGTGCCAACAGGGAGTGCGCTGCATACGATCGATATGACCCCAGAAAAAACAGCCCAGCTTCTGAAGATGGAAAAGCCTATTATGGGTTTTTATAGTAAATTAAAGCAGCACGCTGTTGACTTACTGGGGTCTGGGGTTCATTATGTACCCGGGTACAAGTTAGTTGAGACCTATGGAAGGCGTAAGTGGTCCGTCACTGAGGAAGAACTACTAAAGCTGGCGAGGAACCGAAAGCTAAAGAAGTCTGATATGTACGATCAGTCGCTGAAGTCCCCGTCTCAAGTGGAGAAGATTGCCGGTAAGAAGTTTACCGCCGGTCTTACAACTGTAGAAACTACCGGGGTCGCTGTGGCACCGGAATCTGATAAGCGAGTCGGAGTAGATATCCGCTCAATCTCAAAGGAATTTAAGAATGTCGAAGCGAGTAGTAACCCCAGAAGCGATCTTGTCCTACCCAGCCTTGGTAACTCCACGGGCAATGAATGAAGATCAGGAGCCTAAGTACAGTTGTGAGTTGATCTTCCCGGTGGGAACGGACCTAAGCATCCTGAAGGAAGCCGCACGTCTTGCAGCGACGGGGAAATGGGGTGAGTCAGTACCTAAGGCGTGTAAGTCCCCCTTCCGGGACGGTGACATTGACCGAGAGGGTAAGGTCGGCTACGAGGGCTGCACCTTTATCTCAGCACGTTCGAAGGCTAAACCTAAAGTCGTTGTGGGTAAGGACATGCAGCCATCGATGGATGAGGATGACCTATACTCTGGCTGCGTTGTAAGAGTGAGTGTAACCGCTTTTGCCTACGATAAGGGTGGCAACAAAGGGGTAGCCTTCTTCCTCAACAATGTATGGAAGATCAAGGACGGCGAACGTATTGGCGGCGGAGCCTCCGCTCAGGAGGAGTTCTCAGCCGTGGATGTGGACCCTGCATCGTTTGGGGAGAACACGCCTTTCTAACAGGTGCCCCCACTAGACCTACCACATAACCCATAGGGCACGTTTGGTGAAATCCGAACGTGCCCTTTTTTATTTAAGGGCTGCTATGAGACTCCTATTCATTGACTTTGAAACACGTTCGGAGTGCGACCTACCAAAGAGGGGGCAAAGTCCTTACTCGAACGACAAGACAACCGACGTGCTTTGCATGGCATGGTCCTTCGACGGGGCGACTACGGGCCTATGGCTGCCCGGCCAGGACCTTGATGCAGAGGTAGTGGAACACATAAAGGCTGGTGGCGAGATCCACGCCCACAATGCAGCCTTTGAAATATCCATCTGGAACAACCTGTGTGTTAAGCGGATGGGATGGCCGCAGGTCAGCCTCGCCCAGTGGCACTGCACAGCCGCTCTGGCCGCAAGTTATGGGTTCCCCCGCTCCTTGAGTGGGGCGGGCAAAGCGTTGAAGCTGGATGTCCTGAAGGACTCTCACGGCAATAAGGTGATGATGAGCCTTGCGGTCCCGCAGGCTATCACAGGGGAAGGCTCCCTGTTTGGTCGGCAGGTTTTCTGGAATGAAAGCAAGGAGGACCTAGAGATCCTGTACAAATACTGTAGGCAGGACGTGCTGGCTGAGTGGGCCATTCACCACGCCCTGCCACCAATGAACACCTTCGAACGTAAGGTATGGTTGGCCAATGAAGAGATCAACCAGCGGGGCATACCATTAAGTATGGAGGATGTCAACAACGCACGACTGATCGTCGATGAGGAGAAGCGTATGTCCAACATGGACGTTCAGATTCTCACGGGCGGCAAGGTTAAGACGTTGAACGAAGTGAAGAGCATCCTCGACTTCGTCGCCAGCAAAGGCGGTTCACTGCCTAACCTACGTAAGGAGACCGTTGAGGCGTATCTGGAGCAGCCCGACATACCTGCTATCGTTCGGAGGGTCGTTGAGCTACGGCGGGACGTAGGGTTAGCCAGCCTGTCAAAGCTGGAAGCTATGGCAGCGACGGCGGACGAGGACGGCAGAGTAAGGGGGGCAACCCAATACTACGGTGCTGCGGCAACGGGGAGGTTCTCCGGCAGGGGCATGCAGCCGCAGAACTTCGTCAGGGGCAATCTGGATGTTGACACTATGGACAAGGTGTTCGAGATGATGAAGGGCCGCCACCCCAGACACCTAACCATGTATGGCCCTCCGATGCACGTTATATCCAACTTACTCCGCAGTATGATATCCGAAGGCGATGAGCCACTATTCATAGCCGACTATGCCTCTATCGAAGTCCGCGTACTGGCTTGGTTGGCCGGAGAGCAGGAGGTTCTCGACATACTAGGTAGTGGAGGTGACCTGTACAAAGAGAGGGCCTCGAAGACCTATGGCGTACCAGTCGAAGAAGTTACAGATGCCCAGCGGTTCGTGGGGAAGACTGCGGTTCTTGGATGCGGGTATGGCATGGGCTGGAAGGCGTTCAAGGATGCTTGCCGAGTGATGGCCGGGGTTATCATCACCAGCCGAGAGGCTAAGAAGGTGATCAAGAGTTACCGAGAAGGTCACCCTAACATTCGTTCGTATTGGAGGGAGGCTAACCAATCCTGTATCGAGGCTGTTAAGACGGGGTCGCCGCAAGACCTAGGAGACCTAACTGTAGGTATGTGTGATGTAGGGGGTGGGCCAGCTATGGAGATTAAGCTGCCATCGGGGCGATCGCTGCATTACCTACGCCCTAAGGTGGTTAAGGTGGTGGCCCCGTGGACAACCGGGATGCAAGGGACCATTGACTTCGGCGGTAAGGATACCGTGCTGGCCGGACTGGAAGACCTTGGGGTTGACTTCGATGAGGATAATATCCGAGACGGTGTACTGTACGGCGTTCGAGTCCCGAACGGAGTTACAATTCGGCGGTTATCCACTGTGACGGGTATCACGCAGACGGGCCTCATGGCACAGGAGCCTGAGCTGATTGAGCAGATTGAGTTTCTAGGCCTTGTACAGGCTGGTGCGGGGCTTACTGCTAAAAGGCTATATGGTGGCCTAATTGTGGAGAACATCACGCAGGCGGTCGCGAGGGACCTTCTGTGTGAGGCCCTGATAAGGATGCGGGACGCTGGCTACCCAGTTGTGCTGCATGTGCATGATGAGATAGTCGGGCGTAACAAGATGTTCGGTGGCGGCAGCATCGAGGACTTCTGTAATGTGATGGACGAAGTGCCCCCATGGGCGACTGGATGCCCAATCGATGTGAAGGGCTTCGAGTCGGCGAGGTATCGAAAATGACAGCACTGGAAAGGGTGCTGGAAAACCAGTTTGTGGATATCGTTGAAGCTGACGGTAATCTGTGCCTGAAACTCCAGCAGGTGGGTCGAGTAGGTTTTCCAGATCGAACGGTCATTGCGGGGGGTAACGTCCTCTTCATTGAGTTCAAGCGTTCGGGTAAGGATAAGCTACGACCCGGTCAGGTGAAGGGTATTGCGGAGCTAAGGGAAAGGGGGGCCAACGTACTGGTCACCCATGACCTTGATGAAGCTGTAGCGTTCTACAGGAAATTCCTATGACTGGTATTTACACGATCAGGATTGCCCATTACTATTACTTTGGGCAAAGCGTTTCAATCCCTAAGCGGGTGAAGTCACATCTTCTGTACCTGCGGAAGGGAATACACGCCAACCAGAAGATGCAGAACATATTCAACAAGTATGGGGAGGACCAGTTCACATGGACTAAGGACATTGACTGCCCGCCGCAGGACATGAATCGGTGGGAGTCGTACATGATAGCACATTTCTTTGACGACCCCCTGAACATGAACCTGATCAACGGGCAGGCTAAACCCGGTGGGGTCTACAAACCGGCTCATGGCAGGGACTTCGCGTTTATATCATGGGAAGGCCGGTTGACGTTGTACAACCGGCACAGGGATGCCGCCGATGACATTGGCGTATCCAGAGGAACTGTTTCAAACTGGCTACTCGGAACACGTTCGTGTAGCAAGGGTATCATCTACTACATAGGGAAGAAGAAAATGGAAAAATACACAGAACACGTTGGAATGATAAATGGGATAAAGAATGCCCTTAACAGCGAGGGAGATCAGGTTAGAATAGCCACCGTGGGCTTGGAAGTGGTTGACTTACTGTTACGGAAGAACACCGACTATGGAGGTTCTGCGTATCAGCGGCCAATCCTTGCACCACATCTGGACCCGATGACGGCAATGGAATGCCGAATGTCTGATAAGATAGCAAGGCTCATCACCTTGTGCGAAAAGCCCCGAGGGGCTGAGTTGGTCGACGAAACCCTTGAGGACACTTACCGGGATTTGATTGGCTATATGATTCTGTACATTGCTTTCAAAGGAGCCTAGGAATGTCTTATTATGTTGGAACAAAGTGTGAATGCCCGCCCCCAGCGAACGGAAAGCCACGGGAGATAAAAGTTAAAAACCGGCTAGGTTTCGTAGGCCGTAATGGGGTGTGGTGTTCGATATGCCTTACGGAGTGCAAGGAAAAGAGACTGGTAAAAGAAGAGACCGCCGACCCAACCTGCAAGGTATGCCATGGGGAGGGCACTTACGCAGCCCCCCATTGTGGTGGTAATACCTATACCCCCTGCCACTGCCTTAGAAGAAATAGGGGGCCGCAAGTTGTGGAGGACCCCCTTAGCCCCAGGCCTGCTGACCCAATACAATTACAAGAGCACGCACTTCAGTTATTAGATACGCTGCCCGAAGAAACGCCGGTATGGCTCACAGCACGATGGGAGGGGCGGGAAGCATGGTCCGCATCAATACTAAGAGCTTTGGCGGTACTAAAAGCCTCGTCAGTGATAAACCCCCAAGCGGAAAAGGAAGGGAGTCCTGAGGTGCCTGTGGAACCTTCACCATCCCTCCTAGAATCACAGTCAGGGGTATCGTGGACCGCAGAGTGGACCACGGTATCGGGGTATGGAAGGCCTCCCAAATTGACCGTGACATATTCACCCCCACTCCAGAATGAGGAGCCATCTTGAAGTTCCAACCGCACGCCTATCAAGTTGGCGGGATCAATTTCCTGAAGGACAACTCCCATAGGGGGGCAGCCCTGCTACTTGACCCCGGCCACGGCAAGACAGCCATGTGTCTTACGTGGATTTTAGACAAGGACATCACGCCAATCATCGTTGCACCACCTAGAGTGGTGCAGACGGTGTGGAGGCAGGAAGCTGCCAAATGGGACGACTTCAAAGGGATGAAAATTGTAGCTGTTGAGGGCACTCCAAAGGAAAGGATCAAGTTACTGGGGATTCCTGCCGATGCTTATCTTATCAGTTGTGATCAGATGAAGTGGCTACTGGAGAACCGGGACTTAATCTCAGAGCATGTAAATGGGTTGATCGTTGATGAATCCACGAAATTCAAAACGTGGAAGGCCCAGCGAACGAAGGCTCTGGTCAAGCTATCCAAGACGTTCGGGCACAAGGTTATTCTAACGGGCACCCCTGTGCCAAACACGTTGTGTGATCTTTATGCCCAGATGTATATATGCGACGATGGGGATTCACTGGGGAAGTACATATCCCACTTCCACAAAAAGTATTTCTATCAGGGGGGTTTCAAAGGATACGATTGGCTCCCACAGGTCAATGCCAAAGAGAGGATCGAAGAGGCTGTCAGGGATCGCTGCTATCGCATAGAGGGCGGGGTTAAGCTACCAGACCTAACCATCAACGACATTATCGTACAACTCCCTAAGGAGGCTAAGGCGACATACAGCCAGCTTCACCGGGATATGATGGCGTCGATTGATGGGGAAGACTTCATAGCTTCTAATGCGGGTGCGAAGTATGGTATGTGCAGGCAGGTGGCTAATGGTGCCCTGTATTCCGAGGACGGGTACAACACTATACACGACGAGAAGATCAAAGTGGTCGACAGCCTACTTGAGGATCTAAATGGAAAACCCTTGCTTGTGGCCTATCAATTTCGCCACGACCTGAGTAGACTACAACAGGCGTTCGGGAAACGAATGAAGGATATCTCTGGTGCCACCAAAGGCAAGGATGCCGCTAAGATCATTGAGGATTGGAACGCCGGTAAGATCCAGCTACTGACGGTGCAGCCTCAAAGTCTTAGCCATGGGGTGAACATGCAGGGATGTGGCACCCACATAGCATGGTTTGGGCTGACCAACAATCTGGAGACCTACATTCAATTCAACGCCCGGCTGTACCGGCAGGGGGTAACAGGGGCGGTTACCCTACACAGAATTTTAGCCGACAAGACTGTGGACCTAGCCATCCGCGAGACCATCGAACGTAAAGATGTCTCGCAGAAGTCTATCCTAGAAGCATTAAGGAGAATATGATGAGCCTCGACCCAAAGCAAAACCTTATCGCCTCGCTCGCTGCTGAGGGTTTTCAATACGATAGTAATAGCCGGCGAGCACAGTGCCCCCACCACGGGAGCGCTGATTCCAGCTTCAACCTAGCATTAAACGAGAATGAAAATGGGGACTTACTACTGCACTGCCACTCGCATGGATGTTCCGCTTCGCAGGTATGCCAATCTCTGGGGATTGCTGAGTCAGAGCTATTCGCGACGGATGAGGTTAAAGCCCGCAAACAGTCCGAGGCTAAGAAGCCCGGAACGAAGATTGGAGCGTCAGACCCTCAAATCCTCATCGACATGTACGAGTCCCGGCTGGGAGCATGTGGAAGTGTCTACTCTTATGATGACAAGGCAGGGAAGACGTGCGGGATGGTACTACGTTTCGATTCTGAGGGTGGTGCCAAGCAGTTCCGGCAAATTAGCTCAACGGACAATGGATGGGTATGTGAGGGCATGCCCTCCCCCCGGCCTCTTTACAACCTGCCGAACGTCATTGAGAGCGATTTTGTCGTGGTTGTGGAAGGGGAAAAAGCCGCTGAAGTAGCCAAGTCACTTGGGTATAATGCAACCACCCCCACACAGGGCTGTAAGTCACCCCATCTTACGGATTGGTCCGTACTCGCACGTAAAACCGTTTGGATTCTACCAGACAATGATGAGCAGGGCTGGGCGTTCGCCGATAAGGTTCTCACCCTGCTGCCGAAGTCATGTGTGGTGGAAGTGCGAACCCTAAGCCGTGAGTTTGAGTTACCAGAGGGTGGCGACATAGCCGACATTGTTGGCAACCCCGCCGACATAATCAAAGCCATATCTCGGATACCCCCAACGTACAGTCGGGTTCCATCCGAGGAAGAAATGAATGGCCGCTTCGCCGGTCGGTCTGTTGATGAGCTATGGGATGCAGCGGAGGAACCCCTCGACTGGTTGGTCGAAGGGGTATTCGTCGCTGAGCAGCCCACGGTCATTGGGGCTAAGCAGAAGTCCCTGAAGACGACCCTATTGTCGGACCTTGTTGTAGCACTCGCTACAGCAACGCCGTGGATAGGTAAATTCCACGTCCCTAAGAAACGCCGCGTGCTATTCATCACCGGGGAATCATCCGAACGTGGTAGCATGAAGCGGATTATTCGTGCGGTGGAATCGAGAGGGTTTGGCCGAAAGGACATCGGCGACGGGCTACGCATTGAAACGCGAGCCTTCCCGAATCTACCAAGTGCATCTGACTGCCTTGATCTCAGCAATGTTGTTCAGATGTTCGGGATCGAAGTAGTTATTGTGGACCCTCTGTATATGGGCCTTCAGGGCATCAATTCGAGTAACCTAATGGAGGTTGGGCCAGCCCTACGTCGATTCATGGCGTGCTGTAGGCCCGCCTCAATGGTCTTGGCTCACCATGTGAAGAAAACAGCGGACTATACCGATGCACCAAACCTAGAAGACCTGTCTCAAGCGGGCATCGCCGAGTTTGCAGGGAACTACTGGCTTATGGGCCGCCTGAGCGAATACGTTGGCGATGGCAAGCATGAACTGGCCGTTCGGCACGGTGGTCGCGACGACCAGTTTGGAAGCTATAAGCTGGACTTCGACGAGAGCGAATGGAAAGCCGACTTCACGTCACTGGCGGATTGGAGAGAGCAGAAGAAAATGCAGGGAGAGGTTGACAAACAGCAGCAGCACCAACGTAAGGTGGACGATAAAGTCCATAAGGAAGAAGAACTCTACACAGCCAAGCGGGATATCGTGATAGGCATGGCCGCTGATCTCGGTACTTTCACCTCAAATCAGGTTTGTTCTAAAGGGAAGTACAAGCTAGCCCTTGACAGAATGGCGGGAGAGGGGTATCTTGAGGCTGTCAATCCACTAACAAAGCTGGGAACACCCGGCAAAGTAACTCATTACAGGCTAAAGGAAAAATTATGAACACAGTTGAAGACCACATCGGCTTGGCTACTTTCTTCGCCAGACTATACTCGAACGATCTTTATATTGAGGACACTGAGGAGTATGCAGAGGCGTTGATGGGCATCCACGATGCTTGCCAGACGTTCGATGAAGAACTGGGAGTGCCATTCTCCTCATACGCATGGCGGGCGATGGGCAACAGAGTCCTCAACCTGAAACGCAGCCGTGAGAAGAAAAGCCACATCTGGCCGAAAGACTGTGTATGGGGCGGCATACTGGAAGAAGGTGTAGAGGACCTACACAGCGATGAAGATTTCCAGTGGAGTGAGGAGGCTATGAAGAAGTTGGTTAAGGTTATGGCCTCCCAGAGGGTCCTAACATCAAAACAAGAAAAACTGATTTCTTTAATGATGAAGGGGTTTACAGACAAGGAGCTACGTGATACAATGGGTATCACGAAACAGGCTGTCTCTCGTATGAGAGGCGATGCCATTAAGAAACTTCAAGAACTTGTTTAAGGGTAAAGAAAATGATTTTGAACACAT
>Ga0208768_1001641_pt1 | contig 11375 bp, 7 predicted proteins | sample AntAceMetag02UK1_FD_184760 | JGI IMG/M metagenome (GOLD analysis project Ga0208768, IMG submission 184760) | Saline lake microbial communities from Ace Lake, Antarctica - Antarctic Ace Lake Metagenome 02UK1 (SPAdes) (version 2) | ecosystem: Environmental > Aquatic > Non-marine Saline and Alkaline...
AAGGTCACTCGGAATCACAAGGACGCCCGCGAATTCTGCCACTACGATCCGACACCGCGAACGATCCGCGAGCAGCGTCATTCGAGCGTGTGTTATTACGGCTTCAGATATTACATGCCCGAGACTGGCAGGTGGGCGAGCAGGGATCCGATCGAGGAGCGAGGTGGTTTGACTCTTTATGGATTCGTCGGGAATAACGGGGTTAGAGTGGTGGATGTCCTTGGGTTGACGAAATACGAAGACTGCGTTGTAACACTGTTGTTCGATCATGGGGAACAAGGCGAGCGAGAGCTTGAAGAATGGAAGACTGATGCAGGGCGGACATTCTCTCCGAAAGGTGGTCCTCTCCCGCATTATGCTGCTATGGCTGCGTTGGGTTGCCACGTTTGCGTGAGTGAAAATATCACGCCACACTGTTCGAAATTCCCTCCGGCAGGTTATGATGCATGGGTTGGTTGGGTCGATGAAATTACTGGAAACGAATGGGACATCAACCCTGCTTGGAACGGCGGGCTAAATATACAGAAAGAATCTACATATAATATTTCCAGTCAAATCGTTGTCTACGCCAGATTGGTAGCGGAGAACTGGAAAATTGGTCTTGATAGAGGACAAGAGTTTGCCACCTCCTGTAATCAAGATCCTCTATGTTGTTGTAGTTCCATAAAGGTCCGTTTGGAATTCGGCAAATCACCTTATTGGGCAGGGAAAGTTCGTTTTCCGTCGGCGAGTGAATTGATATTGTCCGCTGCTGAACACATTCGAGGAAAAGGTTTAATTAATTATATTCAGCAAGGGGAATATACGAAAGCCGATTTTCCAAATCTGACTAAACCTACCGGTGGTTTATCTCATGATCAGAGGGTTATGAAAACTCCGTTTAGAAAAGCTGTTGCGGAATTTAAGGTCGAAATCGAATGAAATTTCAATTAAATAGAGTTCATTCGATAGGTCTTTTTGTATTTGTTTTAGCTTTTACTTCAAATGTAGTGTGCAGTGAAGTCGAAGTAAGAATTTTAGAGAATGTTGGGGATCATGAATCACAAATCGATAAATATGATTACTTTTTCATAGTACAGCCAGCGGAGTTGAGAGATATAGTGGATGTAGGGTTTGTGAACAGGATTGCCTTACCGGAGAAAAGTAAGTTTAACGTTAAGGACAGTGATTTGATCGTTCTTGATGAGTTCGCAGAAAACTCTAGATTTTTTGTAATCCAAAGACCAGGGAAAGAAAATGCGATACCATATAAAGTGGTACAGAAAGGCGTTATTGGTGATCTGATTCAGACTGGTATCCTCCAAATTTGGAACACTTCGCTAAGTTTTTCTATTCATTTGAAAGGCATTGCTGATAGCAAAGTGCTCAAAGACTTGGAATTAGAGCTTGGCAAGCAATCCAGAATTGAGCTGAAACGTGGAAATGAAGCCCATAGTTTCATTGCTGATGGAGTTGTTGTGTCTGTTGAATCGGAACACGGCGTAATGCAATTTGATGGAAAGCTGCAGGGGGCATCCCCGGGAGTCCACTGGTGCAAAATTGTCGCTCCTGTAAACGATGTAGGAAAACGTCAACTATTGCATTTAGATTTTCTATTGATATTAAGCGAGGAGGATGTGAATCGTGGCGACTTTCAATTTCATACGAATAAGATATTTAAAGCTTCCTATGAGTATTTTCCTAAAGCGCCCGGTAGGTTGTTAGAAAAGGAAATCAAAGGTGTAGAAAAGTAGAGGTGAAAAAGGTGGTTCTGAATAGGGAGCTGAGCCTTGTCGGGTTTTGAGAGAAGACCGTTTTCCTGATTTGAATTCGGCTCGCGGCTGCTAAAAGTGCCTGAAAGCTGAAGCCATGGGACGGCCTCCTCCAATAATTCTTGATTCGTGAAACAGGGGCAGTTAAAAATTCTTGATTAACGCAATGATAGTCTGATTTCGGCGATCAAGCCCTGTCGGTGAGTTGGAGGCCACCAGTCAAAGAGCTAGGGACCTGCGCCATAATTCGGTCAGCGGTCGAGTCACCATCGGTCGAGCTTCCTCCTCCGCTTTCGTTCCTTAGCGGCGTAGGTTCGCATTCGACCTCGGCGCCACGCCCTTCGCTGCGAGTGGGTCCGATCTTCCGCTGCTCTTTGGTCTGCTATCGCATCCCCCGCAGCTCCATCCCTCGTGCGCTTTGGCGGGAATGGGCGGTGGGCCGGCCTGTCAGCGCCTAGTGTTTTAAGGGACTGTTTTAAGTGTTTTAAGGGACAGACAAATAAGACACGATAAGAGCTTGGGGGGATCGCCCCTACCCGCTACGATTTGAGATACGATGAGCATCGGATCTCCCTTCCTCAATTCTTCACCATGTTCGTTTCAACGATCCTGGTCGATTCTCGCGCCGCGTCTTCTTATCGCAAGGATCGTAGTCATAGCTCTACGATTCATCTATTCTCATCTCGCCGCCCTCGGCATCGTAGTGATACCTCGAGAGGGGGGCGCAATGCACTTGGCACGATTAGGTCGAAAAAGGAGGGGCGAAAGGGGCTCGTCACAACACTACAACGACAGGAAGTGGTCAACCCAAGCGCGTGAGCCAAAATGCCACAGCCCCGGTAGAATAAAGAAAGCACCACGCGAATCCAGGGCCAAGGTCACTCGGAATCACAAGGACGCCCGCGAATTCTGCCACTACGATCCGACACCGCGAACGATCCGCGAGCAGCGTCATTCGAGCGTGTGTTATTACTGCTTCAGGTATTATATGCCTGAGCAGGGACGGTGGGCGAGTCGGGATCCGATTGAGGAGGACGGTGGGATGAACCTTTATGGGTTCGTTGGGAATGATGGGGTTGGCGGAGTAGATATACTCGGCAAAGCCGGATTTCACGACTTTAATCCAAGCTTTCAAGGGAATTACGCGGTACGAGGCGTCCCCCAGAACGTCCATTTTAACTAAACTCGCGGAGCTCCGTTATCTGAAGTGTGGTTTAGGAAATACTACGGACCAATAAAGCATGGGAGAAATATTTTAGGATATGATAGGTGGGGAACTTCGGATGTGGTCGATTTTTCAAAATCAGGTCTCTTGAACTCTTTGCAGCGAACCGTCGCGGATAAGCACTTAGAGTCGATTTCGAGAGATGCTCAAACCGACGCGATGAATTATATTCAGAAGTTTGGTGGTGGGATCGGAGAATTTCATGGAAGGAGTGGGACTATCAATACGATCGGATTGGCGTCCGAGATCGCGTTGCGCGGAGCTATTGGCCAGTTTTCAATGAGTTGGGAGTATGACTGTAGTGTTTGCTCAACTGGGAAATCGGTTAAGGACGCGACCTTTCAATGCGACTTTAAGTTTGAAATGACCGATGTTTATGACTTCGCGGGACCTAGGTGGCAAGATGATCTCATCAATTTTGTTCTTGGAACCGGCGGCGATGGGTGGGGAGGAATTCCTTACTGGACAATCGCGAAGTGGAATGGTTCAGGCGGTGGAAAAGTCATAAAAGGCATCACAAAGAAACGGTTTAATCAGTTTTTGGGGGGGAGAATAAATGATTATTTTTATTATTAAAATTTTACTAGACCTCATAGTGTTTACCTTTTTGGGTACGCTGGTTCTGGCCATGTTTACATCTGAAATCGAAGCATCAGATACAGATGGACGGGCTTTGGCTGGATTTTTAGCTTTCGTTATTGGGTTTACATTTCTGCGAGCCCGTAGGCGGTGGCTGAAACGCAAGGAAACGGAAAAGTGAAGTTGTCCCTTGAATGTTGCCACGTGTGAAACGGGGTCATGAAACGGGGTCAGCCACTAGTAGGGGGGCAGGCAAAATTCCTTGACTCTCACAAAGCCACAACTAAACCAGTTCGCCCATCAAACCCTGTCGGTGTATTGGGCGCCACCAGTCAAAGAGCAAGGGACCTGCGCCCTAATTCGGTCAGCGGTCGCGTCACCATCGGTCGAGCGGGTGGCTGGCTGGCGCCTCGCCACTTCGCCTTCGACCTCGGCGCCGCGCCCTTCGCTGCGAGTGGGTCCGGTCTTCCGCTGCTCTTTGGTCTGCTGGTCGCATCCCCCGCAGCTCCATCCCTCGTGCGCTGCGGCGGGAATGGGCGGTGGGCCGGCCTGTCAGCGCCCTAGCGGCGTAGTGTTTTTTGAAGTCGCCCACTCCCGCCTCCGCTATCCTCGTTTTAAGAGGTGGCTGGACGATAGATCGGGGCAGCCATCCGAGAGCGGTCATGCCATAAAAAGGTGTGCTGCCGTAGGCAGTATCTCAAGTGCTACGGCCTCCTGGTCGGCAGCATGCTCCCGGTGAATGCCGCCTTTGACTGTTTTAAGGGACAGACCAATAAGGCATAAAAGCTTTGTCTCTTAGGGACTTTGCGTGAAACACAATCATGCGGACTCGCACAAAGGCACTAAGCCACAAAGCTCTCTGGGGGTGTTTTAAGGGACAGACAAATAAGACACTCGGATTTGAGCCGATCCCGGTCAATCCTCAACGAGGTCACTGCCTTCTGCTTCGTGGCTTCGTGCCTTTGTGCGAGACTTCTCTTCGGCTGCGGCACGGGTTCGCTGGGTGTTTTAGGGACATGTTTTAAGGGACAGACAAATAAGACACTCGGATTTGAGCCGATCCCGGTCAATCCCCAACGAGGTCACTGCCTTCTGCTTCGTGGCTTCGTGCCTTTGTGCGAGACTTCTCTTCGGCTGCGGCACGGGTTCGCTGGGTGTTTTAAGGGACATGTTTTAAGGGACAGACAAATAAGACACTCGGATTTGAGCCGATCCCGGTCAATCCCCAACGAGGTCACTGCCTCTGCTTCGTGGCTTCGTGCCTTCGTGCGAGACTTCTCTTCGGCTGCGGCACGGGTTCGCTGGGTGTTTTAAGGAACAGGCAAATAAGAGACCCGGAGAGACACACCGGGCCAATTTTACGGAGGTGCTGCTGCTGCCTATTCTGCGGGAGCAGTTCAAGTTTATCAATCCGTGGCTGGAGGACGATCAGGTGGAGGATGTGGTCAAGCAACTGACGGCGATCTTCCCGGGGAGTTGCACCCCATCCGAGGGCCGCAAGCGGCTTGAATTTTGTCCTTGAATAAGCAAATTCCTATCATTAAATTTTTTGAACCAAGGTAACAAGCGACTTCAAGTAATTGAAAACACCTACGGTATTTCAAATCCAGTCAGTCCAGACGTTGGACAGACAAAGCAAAAAGGAAGACCTTTGCGATCTCGATACACTTTTATGAAGCCACTCCGTTGCCTCACTGTCGTAGTCCTCGGGTGTATTCTATCGGGCCCTGTCTGGAACAGTGCAGAAGAATCCACCGACTGGGTGATCGGAGAGGCGACTGAAGCAGGATTCGACGAAGCGGCGCTGAATGAGCTCGTTGCCGACATCGAGAGAGGTGACTTCCCCAATACTCATGCCGTGTTTATCGAACATGACGGCACGCCTGTCTTCGAACGCTACTTTGCGGGTTCGGATGAACGATGGGGCACGTCTATAGGAATTCGTACCATGGACGAGAACAGCCTTCACGACATTCGATCACTATCGAAAAGCGTTACATCGCTTCTGTTGGGAATTGCTCTCGGAAAAGACTTTGAACATGCCGTCGAAAAGCCCTTGAGCGAATACCTTCCGGATTTACATTTGGAAGGACCGCAGGGGGCGATCACGCTGCATGAGGTGCTTACGATGACTGCTGGCCTGGAGTGGAACGAAATGACCGTTCCTTACACCGATCCGCTCAACGACGAGATCCGTCTCGACCGAGCGAGTCATCCGGCCGCATATGTTCTCAGCCGTCCGATGGCGTCTTCTCCCGGAAGTAATTGGTACTATAACGGAGGTCTCTCGCAAGTCATTGCGACGATTATCCAGAATGTTACGGGGTTACCCATCGACGAGTATGCTCGCATACATCTTTTTGAGCCTTTAAATATTATCGATTTCGAATGGCTTGGTCCCGACACATGGATGCCGAGGAACCCGGCCGCCGCATCAGGACTGAGGCTGACAACCCGTGACCTGGCGAAGGTCGGCTCTATGGTGCTTCATGGTGGGCGATGGAACGGAAAGCAAATCGTCCCCGAGGGCTGGATTGAGCGTTCAGGAACACGCATCGTGGAAGAGATCGGGGACTGGAGTAACAACGGGCTGTGGGGTTACGGGTATCAGTGGTGGGTTGGTGATCTGTCGTCCGGGATACGCGTGATCGCCGGCGTCGGAAATGGGAACCAGCGCCTCTTCATCCTCCCCTCCGAGAAACTGGTGGTCACAATCCTAGCCGGTGAATATAACAAGTTCGAAGGCCACAGCGAGCGAATCCTATACCGTGTCCTTGCGGCTCGGCGATAGACGTCCAACCGGGCGGTTGAGGAGAACGGTGGGCATGCCGCGCCGTTTACTGATTGGAATTTGCTTTTTCAAAGATTTTTAACCCTGCGTCGGTCCGACCGAGTTTGAAGGAGGCAGGGTTCTAAGGGACAGACAAATAGACGGTTTCCGGCAGAAAAAATCCCCACTCCTAAAAGCTTTGTCTCTTAGGGCCTTGGTGTGAAACACAATCATGCGGACTCGCACAAAGGCACTAAGCCACAAAGCTCTCTGGAACGGGAGTCCTCGGATTTGAGCCGATCCCGGGCAATCCTCAACGAGGTCACGGCCCTCTGCTTCGTGGCTTTGTGCCTTCGTGCGAGACTTTTCTTCGGCTGCGGCACAGGTTCGCTGGGTGTTTTAAGGAACTGGGTGTTTTAAGGGACAGACCAATAAGGCAACGAGGTCACGGCCCTCTGCTTCGTGGCTTTGTGCCTTCGTGCGAGACTTTTCTTCGGCTGCGGCACGGGTTCGCTGGGTGTTTTAAGGTGTTTTAAGGGACAGACCAATAAGACAATACTGCACCCCATCCAACCCGAGGGCCGCAAGCGGCTTGAATTTTGTCCTTTAATAAGCAAATTCCTATCATTCAGCGACGGAACACTTGCGGGACTCGAGTGGGCGTGAGTATGATGCGACCACATTCGAACGAGCAATGACAAGATTCCTGAAGAAACAATCAAGGCCGCATACTCTGCTCATTGCGGTGGCGGTTGCCGCTGGGATCCTTCCACAGGTTCTCATTTGCGGGGCAGCCGAACCCGAGCCAGTTGCGTGTTGGGTTCAAAGTTATGATGCGGGTTACCCGGACGCCAACGGGGCTTGGGCGGGAGGTTCCGAGATGATGCACCTCGCCTCACACAAAGGGATGCTCTTCGCATCCAACGGCTACTGGGTCGATGCCCATTGGGTCATCCCACCGGAGGGGCAGCGACAATCGGCGCAGGTATTGCGACTCGATGCCCCGGAGGGGCAATGGCAGGTCGACTTGGACATGGGCAAGTCGAACGACGATCTCGGCCTCGAATACATGAAGGGCAACATTCTCAAATCGGTCACCTTCACCCGTGATGCGAAGGGGGAAAGACTAGACCAACCCGAGACCCTGCTGATAATGGCGGCGGGCGCGAACTTCGAGCGCGGTGGAGCCGTTTCGGCATGGGTGCGCGACGACGCCTCCGGAAAGTGGACGCACACCTTGGTGAGGCACGGTTCGAGTGCCGGAGGGGTGCGCTGGGTGCCCCGTGACATGGAGGTGTATCGCGACAAGGTGACTGGCACAGAGCGAATCTTCATGTCGCTTGGAAATCCCGGAATCATCTCTGGAGTTTACGATCCCTCAGTCCCCGGCCGGATACGTTGGGACCGCAACCTGGAGCATCCGTTCCTCACCGACGGCAGCTTCCGGACACGCCCCCTGGGCATTATTCAGGCCAACGGCTCGCTCTTTTTCTCCGAAGGCGACTCGATCTACCAACGCATCGATGGCGAGCGGCCACGCTACCGCGAGATTTTCGAACTGTTCGAGGACACCGATACCGACGTGGGTGGCATTCGCGGACTGACACGTGTCCCCAACCCGAATGGCGCGGGCGATTCGCTACTCTTCATCTGGGCGCCGGGCGGGCGTTCCGCCAGCGAAGTCAAGCGACTCGATCCCGATGGCAGGGGCGGGTACACGCTGCATGACGAAGTGCGGATCATTGATCTGATGAGGGAACACCTCGGAGTTGAAGTCACCTACACGCTCGGCGCGCACAACATGATCTATCCATTCACTGACCCAGCGACAGGTGATACCGTGCACATCATCGGATTCCAAGGGAATATCAGCGGTCCGAAAAACCATCTCCGTTGGAAGGGCAGCGCCCTCTATGCCGGGGCTCCCTATGCGGTGCGGCGGGCTGACCGGAGCTATCGTGTGCTGGAGGTGAACAATCGCTACGAGGTCGGGAAGCAACTACTGGTTTCGCCGCGCACCTTCTGTAAATCCCCCTTCGGCGATGACGAAATCTACATCGCGGGTCACGATGCCAGTTTCAAAATCTCCGACAACATGGCGTGGATCTTCCGCGCCCCTGAGTCGGTGGTGCTAGGCTCGAAACTTGCTCGCGATGCCCCACCACCCGGGCTGGAACCAAAACCGGCCCGGCGTCTGCTGGAGGGACCGGTCTACGAGTTGCGGATCTATTCAGCCAACAAAGATCGTCTGCAACATCTGGTAAAACGATTTCGCGAACACACCGACCGTATTTTTAAAAAGCATGGACTGGAAGCGATCGGCTATTGGATGCCCACCGAGGGGCCAGCGAAGAAACGTCGCCGCTTCATCTACATTTTGAAGCATCCATCGCGGTATGCCGCCTATGAGAACTGGATCCGGTTCAATAACGACCGCGAGTGGGAGGCCGTGCTCGACCAACCGGAGTTTCAAGGGCTGCTTGCGGAAAAACCGACGAGCCTCTTCATGAAAGAGACCGAATACTCGGCCCGGGTTCGCAACGCAATCGGCCAAGCAGGTGGGGTCTTCGAGCTCCGCACCTATGTCACGAAGCCGGACATGCTCGATCGCCTCAACCAGCGTTTTCAGAATCATACTGCGGCGCGTTTCAATCAACATGGCATGCAGAACCTCGGCTACTGGACGCCATTCGACGCCCCGGATTCAGCAAACACGCTTATCTACCTCATTCATCACGCCAACCGGAAGCAGGCGGACGCAAACTGGAAAGCCTTCGACGCAGATCCCAAGTGGCAGGAAGCGAAACGGAAGTCCGAAAGCGACGGAAAGATTCTCGCCCGAGCGCCCGAAGCAATTTTTCTGCAAGCGCTGGACTTTTCACCCAATGCGCGAGTTCGACCGGCCGGCGAAAAAAAGTAGATTAATTATGATGCGATGAACGACACTCTGCTTACTGACGGGACTGCTTACTTGCGGTGAAGTGGCGCGTGCGGACCAATCGCTGAAATCCCACCAACCATTCCTCAAACAGTACTGTTTCAAATGCCACGGGGCCGAGAAACAGAAGGGCGACTACCGCTACGACACCCTCGGGACTCACCTTACTGACCTGAATACCCTTGAAATCTGGCAGGGTATTTGTGCACCCCCTCAATCCTGGCAGGACCGACGCCCCGTTAAAAACCCTTGTTTTAATGTTTGTTTTAAGGGACAGACAAATAATATTATCTCCTCTATTAAAGGTTCTTTGAAAGAAAGCCAAGCTTCACACTTACCGTGACGGCGTCGCTTCGGCCTGGAACGGGATAAATCTTCCGGGTGCCTTCACGGCACTGACATCTGATCCAACTGTTTGGAATTACGATCCGGCTACGGGCTTACTTCTCCAGAAACTGGACGCAGCCGGGCATGGTCCGTCTTACACGCATGCTCCATCGGGTCAGGTGGCGACGCGGACCTGGGCGCGTGGTGTCGTGACAACTTACTCGCATTCGGCAGTAGGTGATTTTACGGGGGCTAGCTACAGCGATGGCACACCGGGGATGGCTTGGACCTACCGGCGGGACGGCAGTCCGGCAACAGTCACTGACACGGCAGGAGTGACGACTTTTGCCTATGGAAATGCGGGCGGCCAAGCCAGTGGCGAAAGTGTCGCAGGCGGCTTGCTGGATGGCTTAACCTTGAACTACCCAAGTGCCAATGGGCAGAGGCAGAGCTTTACCGCGAGCCTGAAAGGGGCTACCCTCTCAGGCGTGGGATACGGCTATGACAATCAGGGAAGGCTCGGAACGGTGAGCGATGTGGGCACGGGACTTGCCGCGACTTATGGTTATGTTTCCAACTCAGATTTAATCGGATCGATCACCAGCCAAAGCAATGGCGCAACCGTGCTGATCGGGAGCCGACTCCACGATAATGGAGGACGTTTGGGGCAGATCGCTTATGCGAAAAGCGGTGGAGCGACGGTGTCGAGCCATGCCTACACCTACGACAATGCCAATCGCCGAACACAGGCGGATCGCGAGGACGGTTCCTTTTGGCTCTACGGATACAACAACCGGGACGAAGTGACCTCCGCTAAGAAACACCTCCCCGGCGGAGCGCCATTAGCCGGGTGGCAGCAGGAATTTGATTTCGACAACATCGGCACCCGTCGCTGGATGCGCGAAGGTGGCGATGCCAACGGAGCGAACCTGCGCCAGACGAATTACCAGCCGAACGAACTCAACCAATATGTCTCCATAGCCAAACCCGGAGCCTTCGACATCACTGGCAGGGCGAATCAAGCCGCAACCATCAAAGTAAATGGTGAAGCCGTAGACCGTCAGGGAGACTATTGGAACAAAGAAATTAACGGACTCGACAACGGATTTGGTTCCGTTTACCAAGACGTCGAAATCGAAGGCACCCGGACCGGAGCCGGAGTCGATGGCGGCGATATCGTGACCAAGCGAAAAGGCAATCAATACGTTTCCCCACTAGCCGAAACCATCGTCCACGATGATGACGGCAACCTGACAAGCGACGGGCGATGGATATACACATGGAACGGTGAAAATCGGCTAATCCAGATGGAAACCGCTCCCGGAGCGATTCGGAGTGGAACTCCTAAGGAGCGATATAACTATATTTACGACAGTCGAGGCAGAAGAATTAGACAGCAGTTGGAAGAGTGGGATGCGGCCACGGGCGCTTACGCGTTAAAAGGCGATGCACGATACGTCTATGATCGTTGGAATGTGGTCGCGATAGTCGACGCAGCCGGAGCCGTGGCGAAGAGTTACGTGTGGGGAACCGACCTGAGCGGTGGCTCGCAAGGAGCAGGTGGCGTCGGAGGATTACTGTTCGCATCTGATAGTGGTACCTCACGGTCATGGGCCTACGCTTATGATGGGAACGGGAATGTGTCAGCGGTCGTTGATACCGTGACCGGGGCAACAGGAAATTACGATTACGATGCCTTCGGGAAGACGATTGCGATGTGGGGAGATAGGAGCTTAGCGAGTGCCAATGGCTACCGGTTTTCGACGAAGCCGACGGATGGGACGG
>Ga0208768_1001646_pt1 | contig 11331 bp, 14 predicted proteins | sample AntAceMetag02UK1_FD_184760 | JGI IMG/M metagenome (GOLD analysis project Ga0208768, IMG submission 184760) | Saline lake microbial communities from Ace Lake, Antarctica - Antarctic Ace Lake Metagenome 02UK1 (SPAdes) (version 2) | ecosystem: Environmental > Aquatic > Non-marine Saline and...
ATTACAGCGTCTTAATATTTGGTGCACCGTTGGAGAAAACAGGCAGTACGGCAAATATGCAATAGCAGGTGCCGTCGCAGGCGCAGAGTATGGATCTTTAAATCAAGATAACCTAATAGCACTTAAATTGATAAATGATTTTAACTGGTTAAAGGAACAGTTTGATGCACAATACAGTTAATCTATTAAACGGTTTAGAATTACTATATCCCGAAAACACTTTTATTCCACAACTAAAACGGACATTGGATATGTTTCCTGAGAGTGAAATTCCTATGCAGGATGCACTTAGCTTGGGTCAGTTAAGTAGCAAATTATGGTTAATAGAAAAGTTGCCAGAAAATTTAGGAACAGTTTTTATATGTGCAGGTTGGTATGGAACATTAGCAGCACTGATGTTTGAAAGAGCTAGATCTAAATTCGACAAAATAAGAAGTTTTGATATTGATCATACATGTGCTCCTATTGCTGATACAATGAATAGACCTTGGGTAATGGATGGATGGCAATTTAAGGCCAGTACACTTGACATATTAGAAATGGATTATCCAACAGAGCATACTACATATAGAGCAAACGGCACAAGTTTAGAATTATGTGAAATGCCAGACACTATCATCAACACAAGTTGCGAACATATTGCTGATTTTGTAGGATGGTACAATAAAATTCCAGTAGGCAAACTAGTAGTGCTACAGGCCAACGATTACCACGAAGTAGAAGAACATGTAAATACATATAACACACTGGAAGAATTCACTGCAAGTGCGCCAATGACTACGATTCTGTATGAAGGCGAGTTGAAACTTCCAAAATACACAAGGTTTATGAAAATTGGATTTAGATAAATTAAGTCTTCGTGAATTGCAAACCGAAAGTGCAAGAGCACTAAGTACTATGCAAGCCACAAATGACAATATTTGGCAATTTAATACACAAGCACATCATGACAGTCAACGTTGGTATGCTGCTGTGATAGAATGGTATGTAGAGCAATACGGAGACTTGCCTAGCAAAACCGGTCCAGGTAAAGATATAAAGTTAGTGATGGAGTGATTATGATAAATTCATTAGCAAACGAATCAAACAATTGGCAAAAATATGCATCTTTACGTGTTAATACATACAACTGGAAAGACGATGTTCCTGATGTAGAATTAATCAAAACTATAATTGGTGAACTACATAACTATTCTCCGAGCAAACAATCAATAGTAAGATATCACATTGATGTATACAGAAATAACAACAAAGAAAACTGTAAAAAAATTTATCGTGGTCATGCTGCTTCCTTAGAAGAAAACGCAAGACATAATCCGCAAGTATTAGCGCCTTGGTTGTTATTTTTTAGAAAAAGAGAAACAGCAACAAAAAAACTTGATTTTAGAATAGAAGATTTTTATATAGATTTGGGTATTGCTGCAAGCAATATAATTTATAGTGCATCATCAAAAGGTCTAGACACCGGATTATGTAGATGTGTGAATTATAAGCAAGAACTGATAGATGTAATAGGATATGTTCCTGAATTAACAATTGGTATTGGCTATAGAAATAATGATATTAAATATTTTTGTCCCTACTATAAAAAAATAGTTAACATTCCGGGACCAGATAATCCGCCTAAGCCTCAAATTAGTGAATATGTGACTTATGTATAATTACAAAGATATAAAAACAATACACTTAGAAGTCACGCAAAACTGTCAAGCCAGTTGTCCTATGTGCGATCGCAATCAAAACGGTGGCGCATTGAATCCTCACATTGATTTAAGCGAACTCTCACTCGATGATTGCAAGCGTATATTTGAACCAGAGTTTATTGCACAGCTTAAAACCATGTACATGTGTGGTAACTTGGGTGATCCTATTGTAGCAAGAGACACATTAGAAATATTCAAGTATTTTAGAGAACACAACAAAGACATGTGGCTTAGTATGAATACCAACGCAGGCGCAAGAGATGCTGCATGGTGGACTGAACTGGCAACGACATTTGGAAACTCGGGTACTGTTATTTTTAGTGTAGACGGACTGGAAGATACCAATCAAATATATCGTCAGGGTGTTGTTTGGGACACTGTCTATCGCAGTATGAAGGCATTTATTGCAGCAGGCGGCAGAGCACGTTGGGATTTTTTAATATTTGAACACAATCAACATCAAGTGGATGAAGCAGAAGAACTAAGTCAAACAATGGGGTTTGAAAAGTTTGTTGCTAAAAAGACCGGACGCTTTGTTACTGCTACAAGTGAAAAGAAAGAAAGCCACCAAGCTGTAAATCGCAAGGGCGAAAAAACAGCAGAACTTAAAAAGCCTGATGAAAAATATGTAAACAGTGCATTAAAAAAACAGACGCTGCTGGAAAGTAAATATGGTAGTATGGATGCGTATTATGAACAAACTCCTATCCGTTGTAAAGTAAAAGAAGAAGGAAGTTTGTTTATAACAGCAGAAGGATTAGTAATGCCCTGTTGTTGGACGGCTGGTAGAATGTATAAATGGTGGCATAAAGATCCTAACCAAGAACAGATATGGAAATTTATAGACTCTGCTGGTGGCAAAGATGCTATAAATGCTAAAATTCATGGACTAAGGAAGGTGTTTGAGACAGATATCTTTGATCTTATCGAATCATCCTGGAATCAACACAGCTACAATACAGGAAGATTAAAGGTCTGTGCTATGAAGTGCGGTACTGAATTTGATCCTTTTGAGGAGCAGTTTAAATGAAAATAATTAAACATTACACGCCGTGGAATTATTTTGAAGTTCATGATTTTTTATTACAAAATGATTTTAAAAAATTAAAACTATATGCAGAAAGTCTTCCTGTAACTACAGATCGAAATATGACAGTTTTAAGAAATGGAAATATTTACAATATACTATCATCAGCTATGCTAGAATTATGTAATCATATTGACTATAAAATTCCAAGTAGTTATGATATTACAGTGCAGTTGGATTCTATAATACCAAACTGGAAGTACAATAAAATTCATAACGATAATTCAAAAAAGTTCGTAACCTTTGTTCTTGCTATATCTGACAACGGAACTGGCACGCATCTTTATTCTCAAAATAAAAAGGATTATATAAAAACAACAGATTGGATTCAAAATGGAGGAAATGGATTTATTCGTACTGATAACTCTTGGCATGATTTTGATTCAGTTGAGTTGACTGATATTAGAAGAACTGCAATTATTATGCTAGCCGAAAAAGATTGGGATATGTAAAGTGTACAAAGACAGTAATACTAGAACAAAGGATTATCTTGAAAATTTTAGCAAAGATAAAATAATTAGACATTTAGTAAACACAGAAACACCTGTAATATTCGATGTAGGAGCAAATGTAGGACAGAGTGTTGACAGGTTAAAAGAAGCATGGCCAGATAGTACAGTACATAGTTTTGAACCAATGCCTGAAGCATATGCAGTGCTACACGACACAGTAACAAAATATAGTAATGTTTACTGTTATAATACAGCTCTTGGTAAACATAATGGAACACAGAGTTTTAACGTCAGCAAACATCAGCCTATGTTGAGTAGTTTTTATAAATTAAACCCTCACAGCAAAGATAGTATTGCATTAAATGATCCACAGCATGATCATACTAATTTTTTAGATTCTTATGTATTAGATGTTAATGTGAGGACCCTAGATAGCATTGCTGAAGAATATAATATTAAACATATTGATTTATTAAAAATGGATGCACAAGGTGCTGAAGAAGAGATATTAGAAAACGGCAAGGAAATTTTAAAAAATACAAACATCATTCTTGCAGAATTAATGTTATACGATTTGTATAACAAGCAATTAAGTTTTTATGATTTAGAAAAAACATTAATTCCGTTGGGATTTAAATTGTTTAGTATAGCACACATTAGTCAAAACCCACTTAACGGAAGAACGGATTGGGTTGACATAATTTATAAGAGAGAATATAATGCTTAATTTTAACTCGATGATGTTAGAGTCCAATACGTTTAGGTGGCATAAGTTTTATAGTTTTTTGCATCAAGAAGTTTACGATCAGTGTGTAATTGAAGCTCGACAATATCCTTATTTTAAAATTGAAAAAACAAGAACTAGTAATACAAACAGAATATGGCTGAATCAAGAAAAAGGCACGCTAGGTAAACTAGGTAAGTATTTTGATAATATAGAGACTAAGAAAAATCTGTCTCAAGTATTAGGTATAAATTTTGATAGCGCATCGACTCGTATTGAGTTGTGCTTAGACAATGCCGGTAGTTGGCTGGAATCACACAAAGATGATTCTGCCAAAATGATGACAATGCAAATCAACTTAGTTGGTCGGGGATTGAGCACAAAAATAGAAGAACATAATACGACTTTTTGTGAAAATTCGGCCTGGGCATTTGACAATAAAGACCAACCGATCCATAGTCTGAATCCTTTAAAATTTGATAGAACAACAATTATCGTTAATTATGTAAATGACAAATGGCGCGACAGGAGTGTGCTGATCAAATGAAATTAGGTATAGTAGGAAGTAGTTTTAGTGTTGGAAATCACAACAACCCTAATGTTACAGAGCCATTAGCACTTCCGTTTGAGCACTGGTTCAATGACATCGAAGTATATAATGCAGCATGTGCATCAAAGGGGACAGAATTATATCTAAGTAAAGTAGTATATCTTAAAAAACGATATGACATTGACACATTGCTAATGGAATCTGTTAATAACCGATCAATGCTCAATGTAAAGTCAACATTGGAAAATTATCAAATAATTAAACAAGAATCAAATATAGAAAATATTGTTAACGATGTATTATACGACAGTGATTCGATGTATCAGTATCAACGTTATTTGCACCAGCACATTGACTTTCAGCAATTTGGAACAAAGAAATCCTTTAATCATTGGATAAAATTCCAAGAGCAAATTGCAACAGACATTAAAATGAATGAATTTTGGGCAATGGTTGATATGTCTCAAACAATTGATTTATGTAATATGTTAGGAATTAAAGTTGTGTGTTGGGCGCATCACTGGCATATGGAAAAGTTACCCTCATTTAATAACATGATAAAAAATCATACATACATAAAGTTTGGTAACTTTATGAACGCAATCGATTATTATTCTGATAAGTATGGTAAAGAAAATATAATATGTGATTCACACCATTTTAACGATAGCACTAATAAAGAAATGGTGAGTGAATTTATAAGGCCTGCATTATGTATGATTTTAGAGTAGTTAAACTAGATAACTATCAAGAATTTATTAACTTAACACAAGAGTTTGATATCGAAGTTGGTACAAAAACTGGAATAATGATATCTAGTCTTTCTGAAATTAATAATAAATTTTTTAAAAGAAATATACAAGAATCGTTGAACGAAATTATTCAAAGTGTATTTGCTTATAGAAACAAAATACTTAGCACAACAACAGAAATAGATCCTGATTTTATTTCTAAAATTTATTCTTTTTATCATATTGTAAGAGATTTACAAAATGGCAGAGGACTACTTCATCCTCTGAACTTGCATTATTTTGGCAATAGAAGGGTTGGCCTACATCCCGGAAATACACGAATCAATTTTGCTGAACAGTACAGTAAACCGATGCATTTGATTATCACGTGTTATCAAAATGCTAATATTGAATTGTTAGAGTTAACTGATACCGATTTTGATGTTACTGACTTGACGTTTTTTACAAACCGTGCAACAAAAAAAGATGGGCCACGCAGTATATACCGCAACGCCAAAAAAGAAACTTATTATAAAGAGTGTAAAGATATGTCAACTATGCACTGGGGCTGGAACTGCATCAACGAAGATCCATTGGAGTTTGCATTATACAACAACACAGTATATGTTGGAGAGGAAAAAATAATAGAAAAATTAAACAACAAATGGAGGTTTTGCATCTAATGGATTCTCTTTATTTCAATGAACGCAACATGTACATTGACTGGCAACTAAGTGATGTTTGCAATTTTAAATGCAGTTATTGTAATTTTACAAGTATGGGTGGCATACATGGCTGGCCCACAATAGAACAAGCTAGCGGCCTTGTTGACAATATTATTGCGTTTTCGGATCACGAATATAGAACGTATAACCTTTTAGGCGGAGAACCTACGTTGTGGAAACATTTTGGAGAATTGTGTACTTACATCAAAGAACATGATAATAATTCAACGGTTCAAGTTTTAACCAACGGTAGTCGTACACTAAGATGGTGGGAAAAATATACTTCGTACATGAATAAAGTTATAATTAGTCACCATTCAAACACTGCTAGCAAAGAACATACATACAAAGTTACAAAAGTGTGTCAGCCCTACAATTCTGTTAGTATACAAATGCTAATGGATGTAGACAACTTTGCCCAATGTGCCGAACACTTTGATTATCTAATAGACAGGTTGCCAGGTGTAAAAATTAGTCCTAAAAAAGGCGAAACAGAATTGGGTAGCGGAGAATGGATGGGATACAGCCAAGAACAAAATGATTGGATAAACAATGCGCTTGTTCGTAGTAAACAAAATAATAAACTAAAACCGGATATAGAACGTCTTAAGGATCATAAGCCAGCGCATTCTAGAATATTCTACGCTATGAGCAATGGTGAGAGCTGGGAAACAAGTAATAAAAATCTTATTCTAAATAACGAAAATCATTTCAAAGGCTGGGAATGTAATATCGGGATTGACATGCTTTGTGTACGTTCGGACGGCACACTCAAACCATCAAGTGCATGTTTTAATGAAATAAATCTAGGAAACTATAAACAGAATAGCATAATTAAATGGCCAAAGTCACCAATACGTTGTATATACAATAGTTGTTTTTGTGGCGCCGATATAGAAATAGAAAAACATGCCCCTAAGTAATAGCATATAAATATAAGAGACATTATGACAGATAAAAAATTACCAAGCGAGACATTCTGCCTTCTTCCGTGGGTACATCTTAGTACAAGACCCGATGGAAGTATGCGAGTTTGCTGTACAGCTAACGCCAGCAGTGTTGGGCCTACTAACGACAAAGCACATGGCGGCCAAGTTGGCATTCTTAAAACCGATGACGGCAAGCCTAATAATTTAAATGTAAGTGATTTTAAAACGGCTTGGAACAGCAACTATATGAAAAATGTTCGCAAGCAAATGCTTGCAGGCGAAAAGCCTCCTAGTTGTTTAAAGTGTTACAAAGAGGAAGCCGCCGGACATCGCAGCAAACGCATGTGGGAAACACATTATTGGAGTCAACGAGTTGATCTTGACAAGATACTAGCAGACACCAAGGCCGACGGTGAAGTACCTCCTAATCTAGCATACATTGATTTACGTTTTGGAACCAAGTGTCAGCTAGCATGTGTTATGTGTAGTCCGCATGATAGCAGTGGATGGATCAAAGATTACAAAAAGATTTTTCCTGCGGTAAAAAATGAATCATTAAAAGAAATAATGCAGTGGGAAGACAAGGGCAGTACCAACGGCAGCAGTTATAATTGGCATAAACAAAATCCTACGTTTTGGAAACAGTTTTACGAGCAAATGCCCACTATGCAGCAGATCTATTTTGCAGGCGGAGAAAGCTTAATTATTGAAGAGCACTACGAAATACTCGAATATGCTATCAAAATGGGATATGCAAAAGATTTAGAATTACGATATAATTCAAACGGCGTAGAATGGCGCGATGACCTATTTGATTTGTGGAAGGAATTTAAGTTAGTACGCTTTCATTATTCGATAGACAGCATCAAAAAAATGAACAGCTATATTCGTTATCCTAGCACATGGAGCCGTCAGGAGGAGGTGTTCCACATACTTGATACACAAACCAGTGACAATGTTGAAATAACAGTTGCTTGTGCAGTACAAGCATTAAATGTTTATTATATTCCAGATTTTATCAAATGGAAGTTAGAGCAAGGTTTCAAAAAAATTAACATGTGGCCATTCGGTGCCGGCGGAGTTAATTATCACTTTGTGTACTGGCCCGCACATCTAAATGTAAAAGTGCTTCCTGAATGGTTCAAAGCAGAGTGCCGCAAGAAGTACGAAGAGTTTTATCCGTGGTGGGAATCTAATTGGGAACTAGGTGTTCCTAGCTGGCACAAGGGAAAAGTTGATTACAATACATGGCGCGAAGCAAGTTATGGTATTAGTAGACTAGAAGGTATGCTAAACTTTATGGAATCAGAAGATTGGAGCCGCCGCCTTCCAGAAATGCAAGAATTTTTAAGTCTTTGCGATAAACAACGCAGTATAACATTTGAAGAAACATTTCCAGAAATGAAAGATATATTTAATGAAAGCAAGAATTAATAGTCCAAAGGACATAGAAAATCACAAAGAATATCGGTTAGAGTACGAACATTGGTTGGCTGATTTAAAAGATCCTGCGGTAGTAGCTAATATAGCTGCAAACTTTGAGCCAGCAAAAATGTTTGATGAAGCGTTTACAGATGAAGAAATTGAATGGATGTACGGATATGCATTTAGTCGTTGTACAACAGTTAGACACAACGACAACGGAACAATGTTTGTAAGCGGTAACTTACAAGGTGTATATGAAAAGTTTAAAGACAAAATCAATGCAATGGTACCCGGTGCTGAAAATTCTCCAGTAGTTGGCGGAAACTTTTTTATCACACCTAGTCAATATGGCTTGCACAATGACAGTACTAGAGAATCAGATTGGATTAATAGTTTAGAAAAGACTCCTCGCGATGCCAATCGTCGCAAGTGGGTACCCTGGCGCAATATTATCATACCTTTATTCACAGCACCAATTGATATACCAAGTCAAGCAGTATTTTTTGATCAGCGTCATATAGATTTTGCTCATGTTTACAATCACGGCATGAAACCAGGACAAAAAACTGCTACTACATATCCTATTGTAGACAATCATCAAGATATTATTTTTCATGATATCAGCGGTAATGCTATTCCAAAAAATAAAAATGTGGAAGAGTATGATAAAACACATTATGAAAAGTACCTTTACTATACTCCGTATCGTAGATTAACAGGATTGTCTCCAGAACTAACATGCGAATGGAAACCAAACTGCCCAATTGTTTTTGATGCAGTGCAATTACATGCTACCAACAGAGGCACCCTAGACGTACAATGGACTACAAAGATGGGTCTGTTATTAACATTTATGCGTAGTATCAATGAGTAAATCAAAAACCTTTTGCGTATTACCGTGGATGCATCTAGCAACAAATGCCAGCGGTAACTTAAGAGTTTGCTGCAATAGTACACCAGGCATTAATATGATTGTAGATTCATCAGGAAAGCCTTATAAATTGTATCGGGACGATTTAAAAACTGCATGGAACAGCGAAACATATAAGACCATACGCAAACAAATGCTGTCCGGTAAACGCCCTGATATGTGTATTAGGTGTTTTCGTGAAGAAGACACTGGATTGAGTAGTGCAAGAAACAGTGCTAATAAAAAATGGTTAGATCCAAATGCCGAATATGTCGAGAATCCAGAATTAAATATACGGTATGTTGATATCCGATTAGGCAACTTGTGCAATCTTAAATGTAGAATGTGCAATCCGTATGCAAGTAATCAATGGCTTAAAGAATGGGAGTTAATTTCTCCGGGAATGGAAGCAAGTGAACGTAACAGGCTTAAAAAGATGGATTGGCCGGAGAATCCTAAAACATGGGAAAATCTTTTTTCTATTAGCAACACAGTTGAAGAGATATATTTAACAGGTGGCGAACCTACAATTATACATGAGCAGCATCAGTTGTTGCAGCATTTTATTGATCTGGGCACAGCAAAGAATATTAGATTAAAATACAACATTAATATGACAAATATTCCCAAGCACTTACTAGAACTTTGGACACACTTTAAACGAGTGCAACTCAACTGTTCAATTGATGCATATGGAGAATTAAATCACTATATACGTTATCCAAGTCACTGGTCAACAGTAACAAAAACATGGGAACATATACAAACACTGGACAATGTAGTTTATGAAATTCATTGCACAGTACAGATGTATAACATACTCAAATTAAACGAGTTAATTGAATGGGCAAAGCCTTATAACACTAGAATATATTTTAACATACTCAATCATCCGCGCGAACTTAATATACGAGTAATGCCCAAGGATCTTAAAGATCTAGCAGCAGAACGTTTACAACCGTATCTTGCTTTAGAAAAGGTGCAAGGAATAATAGATTATATGTATGCAGAAGATTGGAACGATAAATACAATAGGTTCTTAGAGTATACAAATGCATTAGATACTAGCAGAGATGAAAACTTATTTGATTTAATACCGGAGTTTAAAATATGAAAATAGGAGTGTTTGGATGTAGTTTTGTAGCTGGAGTATGGCCTACAAATTATAATCTAGCTGCTGCAATTGCAGATAAATGTCCGCAGCATAACGTGTATGATTACAGCATGGGCGGACATAGTATGCAAATGATTAATTATCTATTTCAAAAATTTAAACACGACCACGATTTTAACATAATAAAAGTAACCTCGCCAGGGAGACTTAATTTCTTTTCAGAATATGATTTTAAAAACAAGCGAGAATGGAAATCTGACAATTTTAATACATGGGAATTTCCTGAGGAATACGGCCGGCATATTGTTAGGATAAATTACACAAGTTCTCCAAACAGCGTAGCTTCTCCGTACACTCTTAAATCTGTTAAAAAATTACATAAATTATTGTATTCTCACATAAATGAAGAGATAGCAAATCTTGAAAACGCTGCTTTGCAAAACTATTTACAAACACAAGCAGACTATGTCTGGGGACATCGGCATTATTATGATAGTAAATACCATAATGGAATTACATTAACTAACCAATTTTTACCTAAATTTAAATCTTATGCAATTGACAACGGCGCTCATTTAAACCAAGAAGGAATTAATTTAGAAGCTGACTGGATTATAAAAAACGCACTAAGTTAAATTGAAAAGTATCTTGACACCCTTTGAAATATATAGTATAATAAATTATGACTGAAGATTTAAAATGGAGCAATTACGACTTTACTAAAATTCCATTTGACGATATTGTTTCAGTGGGGCAAAGGACGTTGCTATATCGTGACATATTTACAGTAAGTTGGTTGCTTGGTAGATTTTGTAATTACAAGTGTAGCTATTGTTGGCCATACGCTCGCAGTAATCGCAAAGACCACAGGCCAACTGAACTATGTTTAAAAACAATAGATGAAATCAAACGACAAGCTAGAGAAAATGGATTCAACAGTTTTCACTTTAGTCTAAGTGGCGGCGAGCCTACTTTTCATCC
>Ga0208768_1001647_pt1 | contig 11326 bp, 18 predicted proteins | sample AntAceMetag02UK1_FD_184760 | JGI IMG/M metagenome (GOLD analysis project Ga0208768, IMG submission 184760) | Saline lake microbial communities from Ace Lake, Antarctica - Antarctic Ace Lake Metagenome 02UK1 (SPAdes) (version 2) | ecosystem: Environmental > Aquatic > Non-marine Saline and...
CCACAGAACCAAACTGCCTTGCTTCGATTAACTGTACGAACTAGGTCGTCACATATCATTGGCCAAATCTCGTCTACTTCTACTTTAAAACCTTTGTGTACCCTGCTGATAGTTTCTGCCATTACTGGCACAGCTTTTAGGTCAGCTTCGATGTCATTTAATTCTGTTGGCTGGGTGCCGCGACACGCTATTACTAAATCTGTTTTGTTCATGAAACGATATGCTTGAGCGCCGTCTCTATCATAAAACTCAACAGTTGTAAATCCCATTGTTCTGGCTTGCTTCTTTACTTCTTTGATGTTACTATATGCTAGTTGCGACAAGCGAGCGAACAAGAGACTTCGCTCCTTGAAGTTTAAATCGTTAATTGACATTTGGTGCCCCCCGTTATCATATTATTTATTGTAACTTGACACTAAATAGTGTATAGGAATAGTAAAAATGAAAAAACGTACTAGAAGTATACTTGAAGAACTTAATAATGTTCATGGTCGTAGAGACAGCGACCATCTTATTGACACCACTGCTAACAACATTATCGAAAGTGCTATCAATCTATTGAGTAGAATACATTCTACATATGATGTTGACACAGCAGGCGAACTTGAAAGACGTTTTATCAACAGTATCAAATCAAATGACCCACGCAAGTTTAAACGCAGCATGAGCAGAATAATTGAAGGCAAGAAAAATGACAATCCTTAAAGAAGGCGGGAACATATTTCAAGGTACACAGGACTTTGACCATAAATTAATTCCTGACATGATGAAGCAGATCAACAGCGTTGCAAAGCAAACTGGCGCAAAAGTATTACCTATTGGCAGCGGTGCAACACCAACACCTGGCAAAATCAGCGGCGATTTGGATATGATTGTAGACGCAGGACAACTTAAGAAATACTTTAAGATTGACCCAGCTGACAAGAATGCTAACAAGAACGTTAAAATTGAATTAGAAAACTTATTCAAAGCAGCAGGATTTGAAACACGCAAGAGTGGACAGATTGTACACGTTAAAACTAATGTTGGTGACACATCACAACAGGTTGACATTATGGTAGTTGACGACGGCGAAACTGCACAGAAGTTTCACGTGCACGACATACCTAATAACTCTCCGTACAAGGGGGTGCACAAGCAAATGGCAATTGCTGCACTAGCAAAAAATAAAACTACACCTGATCATCCAGATGGCTTCAAATGGAGCCCTTACAAAGGCTTAGTTGATAGGACCACCGATGAACTAGTTGCTAACAATTTAGACGAAGTTGCAAAGATTATAATTGGTCCAAATGCAAAAGCTAAAGACTTAGGTAGTGTTGAAAGTATTGTTGCGGCGATGGGATCAGCAGGCGAACAGTTTCTAGCAAACCTAGAAGCTGATAAAGCATTTGCTGACAAGAAAATTCCAGTTGCAGCAGAAGCAGTTGAAACTCTAGAAGACAAACAACTAAACAGAATTAAACAACTTACCGGATCGTTACTTAATAACAGCGTAATGATCTCAGGTGCGTTTAACCGATAAGGAAATAGAACAATGAAGATTAAACAAATTACAGAAGCAGGACCAGATTACGAAACTAATCCTGTCCACAAGAAGATTGCTAATATTGGTAGAGCGCTAATGTCTCACAGTGAAACAGCATCAATGAAAGGCAAAACAGACGACGAGATTAGGATGTTTAATCAAATGTCAAGTCTAGGCAATGCGCTTACACGTTTTGGCACAGCATTTGGTCCCAAAAGTGTAGAAGATATTGTTAAAGACACTGATCTAAATCCTAAAATGATCCAGCAGTTAATGGCCTTTGGTGAAAAACTAGCAGCAAAGGGCGTTGCTCCTAAAGTAGCAGATGTAGAGCCTGAAGAACCAGAAGACGACGAGTTTGCAGCACCAGATGATGATGCAATGGCAGCAAAAGCAGATAAAATGGCTAGACGCAAGTAATGACTGAAAAGTTTACCGCAGCACAGTGGGCAGAGATTGAAGGCGGACATGAAGTTACGCCTAGCAAGGAAGAGCCTTATTCTTTCTTGAGAGATCTGCACGAGTCACGTATGACTAAGGATAATGGTAGCTCACAAAAGCTAACCTATTCTGACTGTGGTGAACGAGCGTACCTAACGCTACTAGCATTAGAAACAATGCGACAGTATCCAGACTTTCGAGATTATGTACAGCGTTATGCAAAGAAAACAGCAGGCTTTGAACTATACAAAATGTATCGTATCATGGGCACTGACCTCTACAACTTCGTCTACTTCCTTGTAGGTGACGGCAAAGCACAAGATAAACTCAAAGACCCAGACAGTGCAAAACGCATGCGAGCAACTACCAAACTACCAACAGCAGCAATCAACAGATATATCAATGCAGTAGCACAAGGCAAACAGCCTACGCAAGTTAATAGTATGTTTATGGCAATTGAAAGTGCTACTAACGTAACTAATGCTGACTATAAAGCAATACGCAGAAACTTAGTTAACTTCAATAAATTAACAAAGGCAGAGAAGCGTCTAGTATCAACACGTTTGATATTTGCTGTTCGTGCTAAACTACGCAGTTCAGACATCATTGAAGACTTTGAAAAGTTTGCAGCGATAAAGAACTTGGAAAAAGCAAGTGTTGCAGATCCAGAACCAACTGTATCAATGCCCGATCTAAGTACCACAGGCGCTGAACTAGCTCTGTATAGATACCTAGTAGGTGACAAGAATCTAGCGCTTACTAAAAAGTTTTTAGAACAAGCCAAAGACGGCAAAGCAGCAAGTGCAATGATGGTGCAGGCGTATATGCCTGCTATTAAGATGATAGATGATATTGTAAAAGCAGGACCTGCCGCAGTGCAGAACCTAAGAGCACTGCATTCAAGAGCTAAAAAGATGTAAATTGCGCATAGTTTTGCGACAAGATGATAAATAAAAGTATACAAGTTAGAGAGTATCTAACTGTCCATTAGATCATAGGAGAATATAAAATGGCAACATTCACAGATGTAAACGGTAAAGTACGTGACGGTAACGGACTAGGCCCAAAAACAGTAGTAATCAACATCGCTAAGACAAACATTACAAACAAAGAAATGACTACAATGGTACGTGCACTAGACGTAGCAGGTCACACAGTTGCAGGCGTAAACGGTATGCTAGATGACGAAACTGCTGACAACGTACAAGTTATTCTACAAGGCGGCGTAACTTACGTTGCAAACGCGACAAACGCATTAGGCGTAACTGGTGCTGCTACAACAATCCTTGCAGGTCCATTCGATCAGAACCCTGCTTAATAAATCCTAACTACCTTAGGAACGTGATTGTTCGGCTCACGGGCAGGCGTCACACTAAAGAGTCACTTTTTAAGTGGCTCTTTTTTTATGACTTAAATACAGTATGAGATTTATAATACATACACTAGTAGACATAACTGAAACCGGAGCTCGACGAGGAGAGGATTCAATTAAGTTTCGCCAACAGCAAAACTATCTAACAGTGATGCAAACAATAGGGCTAAGAGTTAATCCAACATATGTTAAATCTCCAGAAATAATTAATGATATACCTAGTAAAATTGGGTTAGGATCTGCATACAAAGCCAAACAATCTATTTGGAAATACACATTTGACATTGATTACGAAGGTGCATTAGACATTGAAACACTAGTAAATGACTTTGATCTAATACCAGTTATTACAGGATTAGACGAAACAGCAACATTTAATAATGCTCAGTTTATTACCAAAAATACAACTTTAACCAACATATCTTTTCAAATAGATGATAAATAACGTTGTAGCATAAAAACTACCAGGCACATTAATTACAAAATCAAGGCTAACTACGAGTTTACTTACAACGGAGAATAAGTGTGTCAACTACTCAATTAGAACGAGAATCTTTAGAAGCGCATGTTGATTTATGTGCCATTCGCTACGAACAACTTGAAGGTCGTTTAGACAAAGTTGAAAGCAAGATTGATGTACTTCATCAAGCAATCAGTTCAGGACAGCAGAGCATGACCAAAGTAATTATTGGTGCCTCTGGTACAGTTGTAGCAGGATTGTTGTCAATTGTTGTTGTAGTTTTAATGAAGTTCTAATCCGCTCACGATAAATAACTATATGTTATTACGTGAGTTTTTTATTGACCCCGCAGAAGAAGACCTTGAAGAAGGACAAACTTGGGCACGTTCTGGAAAGAAAGTTGTGCGCAAGTATCGTTGTAGTAGTGGTCCCCGCAAGAATCGTATTGTTGCTAAGATGGCACAGTGTTTTGCAGCACCTGACATCAAAAAACGCATGCAGTTTAAAAAGACCAAAGCTAGACTAGGCGGCAGAATGATCCGCAAGGCCAAGAAGACCAAACGTATCAATCCAGCAAGTAAAAGAGTACAAGCTCTTAACCGCAAGAGAAGATAATGCTATTACGTGAGATAACAGAAGGCGTTACAACTATCTTCGGTAAGAAGGGTAATAAGGTTGTTCGAAAGTATCGATGTACTAGTGGCACACGCAAAGGCCGTATTGTTGCTAAGCCTGCAACATGCAATGCTCCAATGAATGTAAAAGCATCAAACACACTAAAGAAAACTAGACGCAGCAAAGGCAAGACGATAAGTATTAAGAGTACACGTACAAAGCGTACTAATCCAGCAAGCCAAAAATTAAGAAGATTAAATACTGGCCGTAGAAGAATTAAACCAACCAAGCGCAGGGGAAGCAGAATATGAAAATGAATGAAATACTATCTGAAATGGATCAAGTCCTGCAAATTGCACAAGACGACGAAAAAGAAACTGTGTTAATTGATCCAAAGACTAAGATTAAAACCACAGTGCCTAAAGATCCTATGAAGCCCGGCGCAATTGCAAAAGATGAGCGCGGCAACCTAACACTAGACACAAAAACAAAGGGTACAGTTGATCGAGGCATTAAGCCAGGCGACAATGTAACTGTAAAAAGCATATAAAATGAGAATTATAGACATAGTTGATGAAATATATATGACCAATGAAGAGAAAGCTCTCTTGGAAACTATCAACGATGTCCGTCCGCTAGGATCATTTCCTGAGCGTGAGCAAACCATTATCAATAATCTAATTCGTAAAAGTATAATAAGTAAAGTACAAACGCAAAGTGGAACGATAGTGGTGATACGGAATGACAACTGAAAATCTATTAAATGACCTTGAAGAAATTGTTAACAAAGGACTTGAAGACAGTGCCATCCCTCATGCAAGAGGAAATAGTATTAGGATCAAGCACATTATTATTCGCAAGAGTCCTAACGGCTATCTAATTTATAATGCCAAAGAGAATAAGCAGGTAGTAAGAACTTCTTTTAAGACAACCGCAGTTGCTATTGCTAAAAATCTTGCACAAGGTATTGATATTACTCAAGCAGCAATGGAGTTTGATGAATTGATGTTGAAGCATTATAATGATGCTGTTTTTTATAAACATTCAATTCGCAAGACCACTGACGAATTTAAACGAGACATAAGAGAAGCAAGATTAGACATTGCTATACAAGAATCACGCAGAGTGCGCAGTCTTTTAGACCGCTATATTTTTTGTTAGTGATAAATATAATATAGAACACCTATCAACAGGAAGATAACATGCAAATTAGAGAATTTTCAAAGCCAGTTACGGCAGCTAAACTAAACGAAAGCCTAGCAAAACGCTTTGGTTCAAAGATTAATATCGATGCGTTTACTACAGAGCAACTACAAGACGCTCGCAACAAATTGCGCACAAAAGTATTCAATGTAGAAACAAACGAAAGTTTTGATGCAGTACAGAAAAAGGAATATTCTAAAAATAAAATGTTTTTAGATGTACTCAACGCTGCATTATCAGAGCGTGACGATGTAAGCATTGCAATTGACGAAGCAATTGAATCACTCAACGAAGGTGAAGAAGACAAAGCAGAACTAGTAATGGCAGCTAAGGACATGGTTGATCGTGTTACTGGTTGGATGGAAGACACAGCAGAAATGCAAACAGAGTCAATGCTAGAACTAGCTGATGCTATCCGCGATGAAATGGGTAGTGAAGCAGCTGAGTCATTTACTGCACTACTAAAGCCTGCACTAGAAGCAATGTACGGTGTAATGGAAACAACACGCCAAACGCTCACACAAGGTGTTGGTCAACTAACAGGCGAAGCTGAGCCTGTAGACACTATGGGTGCAGAAGAGCCTGACATGGATATGGAGCCGACTGTTGACGGTGAAGCAGACATGGATATGGAAGAGCCAGCAGCAGATGACGAGTTTGGCGCAGCAGATGCAGCAGCAGGCGGCGAGCTTGATGCAGGTCGTGAAAAGCGTGAGTCAATAGACCGTTCAAAAAAAAAGTAAATGAAGGCGCAGTAGATGGCAGTGTCATCTACGCTTTATTACGTCAACAAAAAGCAGCCGGAGTGGCTGCTTTATCTATGAAAAAGCTAGACAAATACATGCGCAATCAAGGCAAAGGGAACTTTGACTATGAAAGTTTTAAAGCAATGTACGATGCAGATCCTAGACTACAGAAGTTAGTAACAAATTTTGATAAAGACAAAATTGAATTTAAACAAAGTGAAGTAGATGATGTAGCAAAGTTACCAGGTAACCCAGGCGCACCAAGTGACACTGTAGGTAACATGGCTAGTAATGCAACTGATGTAGGTGCTAAACTTTAATTAAAAATAATACTTGACAATACTCCTATTAGATGTTATTATATACACTAATAGGAGTTTTTTTATGACTGAACGATCGCAAGAACAAATAGTAGAAAATATTGTAGAAGTAATGGAACAATACGTGACGCCATCAGTAGCACAACATGGTGGCGAAGTTAACTTTGTTAGCTTTGAAAACGGTACAGTGTTAGTAGAGTTAAGCGGCGCATGCTCGGGCTGTGCTGGCAGTACAATGACACTTAAACACGGCATTGAACAAATGCTTACCCAACTAGTACCAGAAGTTAGCGCCGTTGAAGGAATAGATGATCCCTTCTCAACAGTAGATCCTTTTTATAATAATGATCCTTTTGGACAGGCTGCATGGGAAGAAGAAAATATGACAGGGGATCTCGATGAGTCTAGTAATAGAGAAGTATAAGTACGAAAAACTACAACGTGTTGAAGAAAACGGCAAGCGCCGTTATGCTGCACCAGGCGGAGTACCTGTACCTAGTGTAACAACTATAATTGACGCTACTAGTGACAAGAGTCACTTAATTGCTTGGCGCAATCGTGTTGGACATGCAAAGGCACAAGAAATTACAACAGAAGCCGCCGGTGTTGGTACTCGCATGCACAAATATTTAGAAGATTATATTGAGTTTGGTGAATGGCCTAGTCATGGTACTAATCCATTTGCAGCTAAAGCACATCGCATGGCAGAAGTTATTCGTGACGAGGCACTGATACATGTAGATGAAATTTGGGGATCAGAAGTTCCGCTTTATGTTCCTAATATGTATGCAGGCACAACTGATTTAGTTGGTACATTCAAAGGCCAGCCGTGCATCATGGATTTTAAGCAAACTAACCGCCCTAAGAAGCTAGAGTGGGTGCAAAACTACTTCCTGCAAATGGTTGCATATGCAGAAGGACACAACGCTGTACACGGTACAAATATACGTGAAGGGCATGTGTTTATGTGTAGTCGTGGTGACGATAGCATGGTACTAGGCGGCGAGACATATCAACAATTTGATCTATGGCCACACGAGTACGATGAATGGCGCCACGAGTGGTATGAAAGAGTTTACAAGTACTACGAACAAAACGGCTAAATATTACTAATAGTTTATTAGGAGTGTTAGCATGGCCGTTGTAAGTATTAGTCGAATACAAGTCCGCAGAGGACAAAAAAATCAAGGATCAGGATTACCGCAATTAGCAAGTGGTGAGTTTGGTTGGGCTGTAGATACACAAGAGCTTTACATAGGCAATGGTGCAGTTAGTGAAGGCGCTCCCTTTGTAGGTAACACCAAGCTATTAAGCGAAAATGATAACCTGTTTGAGTTTGCTGATACTTATACATACAAAAATAACTTAAATCTACAGACAGGCGACTCACCTAATAACCCAGTACTGCGTACACTACAAGCAAGACTAGATGATAGAGTGAGCATACGTTCGTTTGGCGCAAACGGCGACGGCACTAACCAAACAGTGGCTCTACAACGTGCAATTGATCAATTATATTTAAATGCATCAAACAAAGGCACAACAACTGCAAGAGTCGAACTTATACTAGAGCCCGGCGAGTATAACATAACTAGTACAATTTACCTGCCACCTTATGCAACCATTCGAGGCGCTGGCGCGGACAAGACTATTATTAACTCCGGCGCATTCTTTGCCTTTCAAACAGTAAACGAAACAAGCACTCCGGGTGTATATGCCGACGATTCTGTTAGCACTACATTAAATCAAGCTAGAAACATAAACATGTCAAACTTGACTATTAAATCGACCGGCGGCACAGCACTGTCCTTAGTGAGCTGCAAAGACAGTGTGTTTAAAGATATCATACTAGAAGGATCATATTCGTTTGGTGATAGTATAGACGGCACAATTGACGGCATACGATTAAGTAGTTTAAGTACCGCAGTTAGTTCAAACAATAATATCTTTGATAATGTAGTAGTAAAGAAATTTGTAACAGCAGTTAAAAGCGACAACGATATTAACAATAACACATGGTCAGGGTGTACCTTTGATAGGTTATGGCAAGGATTTGCACTAGGAATAAACACAATTCTAGGCACAAGCGGCATGCTTACTGGTCCAATTAACAACACTATAATTAATAGTAAGTTTGATAACACTTATACTAACGCAATTAATGTTACAACGGGCACAGATAATATTAGTAGAAACAACAAGTTTTATAGCATAGGCAACGAAAGCGGTTCAGCCAGTTTAACACAGCATGCTGTAATTTTATTTAATAGCTTTAAAAATACTAGTGAAGGTGATTGGTTCCAGCGCAGTGAAGAACTCGGATACAACGAAACATATAAGAACGGCGTGAGATATTATCCAGAAGTTGAAGGTCCTACTATTACAAATTTTAGTACCACACACAAATTAACAATTGGTCAATCAGGCGAATTTTCTAAATTATTTAGATTGCCTGCAGAAACTACCAAAGGCTATGAAATTGATTATATCTATAAAAGCAATTTAGTTGATGCAGTTCGAACAGGTAAGATAACATTAGTAGTCGATCCTGCAAATGATACATACAATATTTCAGATGATTACGATTTTACAGGCAATAGCGTGTACGCAGAGAATTTAAAATTTACTGCACAAAATTATGATGAAGATGGCAATACAGTGGTTGACACAGTAGCTATCATGATGTTAAACTTAACTAGTAGTGATGATGCTACAATGTATTATAAAGTGAAAACTAAGTCGTAATAAATGTTCCATAAAAAGTATGAAGAGAGACTAGTAGTCTGGCGAGAGTTCCGTATTGGCTTAGAAACCGCAGCAGATCCTATTCAGCAAACAATTGATTTTTACAACCAAGCGCCACCGTGTGCTCTAGGTGCTGATCCGTTTACTCCCAGTACTTGGCCAACTCCATGGGAACTACTAGAGGAAAATAATTATTGTTCCTTTGTAAAGATTCTTGCAATTTGTTACACCTTGCAATTAACTGACGTTTTATCCCAAGCTCACTACGAGATACATATTACACGAGACAATGAAAACTCAGAGACATATTACCTATTATATGTAGATGACATTGTTATAGGATTCAACGGAGACACACATGTACACAGAAGCAAATTGCCGACCACTTTACGTTCTGAACTTGTCCATGCTCTACCAACGCAACAATAAATATCTAATAAATTAAAAACACATAGAGGAAAAAGTATGATTCAAGTTACCAAGCGTGATGGGTCTAAGGAACCATTAGATATCGAGAAATTGCACAAGGTTGTGTTTTATGCTTGTGAAGGTGTCACTGGTGTTAGTCCAAGCGAGGTAGAAATTAAAAGTCAGATCCAATTCTACAACGGTATGACTACAAAAGAAATTCAAGAAACTTTGATCAAAGCTGCTGCTGATTTGATTACAGAAGAAACTCCCAACTATCAATATGTTGGCGGCAGATTAATTAACTATGCATTACGCAAAGAAGTATACGGCGACTACGCTCCTAGTTCAGTTAAAGCACTGGTTGAGCGTAATACAGCAAACGGCTTTTATGACGTTGAATTAGTTACAAAATACACGGATACTGAGTGGGAAAAAATTAACAGCTTTGTTAAGCATGAACGCGATGAGAACCTAACCTACGTTGCCATGGAGCAACTACGTGGCAAGTACCTAGTACAGAACAGAGTAAGCGGCGAGATATTCGAAACTCCGCAGATGTGCTATATTCTTATCGCAGCCAGCTTGTTCCAAGACTATCCTGCAGACACACGACTACAGTGGGTAAAGGAATACTACGATGCAGTTAGTTTACACGACATTAGCTTGCCTACTCCTGTTATGGCAGGTGTGCGTACTCCGCAACGCCAATTCAGCAGTTGCGTCCTTATTGAAACTGACGATAGTCTTGACAGCATTAACGCTACTGCTGCCAGCGTGGTCAAATATGTCTCACAAAAAGCCGGCATTGGTATTGGTGGAGGAAGTATCCGTGCTATCGGCTCCCCCATACGTAAAGGTGACGCTTATCACACAGGAATTATTCCCTTCTACAAGCATTTCCAATCAGCAGTAAAATCATGTAGTCAAGGCGGAGTACGTGGCGGTGCAGCAACCATTTACTATCCAATTTGGCACCTTGAAGCAGAAGACATGCTAGTGTTAAAGAACAACAAGGGCACAGAAGAAAACCGTGTAAGACATATGGACTACGGTGTACAGTTTAACAAGTTGATGTATGAAAGACTAGTAACCGGCGGAGATATAACTCTTTTCTCGCCAGCAGATGTTCCTGGGTTGTACGAATCGTTCTTTGCAGATCAAGGCAAGTTTCGTGAACTGTATGAAACAGCAGAACGCAACACAAAACTGCGCAAGAAGACTGTTAAAGCAAGCGACTTGTTTAGTGCGTTTATGGAAGAGCGTAAGAACACAGGCCGTATCTACTTACAGAACGTAGACAATGCAAACGACCACGGCAGCTTCATTCCAGAGCTTGCTCCTATTAGAATGAGCAACTTGTGTGCAGAGATTACATTGCCAACCAAGCCACTTAAAGATCTAAACGACGGGGCACACAGGAGACGAGTGCGTATTCCTAAAGAAAAGTATCAAGAATACGTAGAATATAAAAAATCAGTAGGAAAT
>Ga0208768_1001666_pt1 | contig 11253 bp, 20 predicted proteins | sample AntAceMetag02UK1_FD_184760 | JGI IMG/M metagenome (GOLD analysis project Ga0208768, IMG submission 184760) | Saline lake microbial communities from Ace Lake, Antarctica - Antarctic Ace Lake Metagenome 02UK1 (SPAdes) (version 2) | ecosystem: Environmental > Aquatic > Non-marine Saline and...
GATTTACCTGAAAATGATATTCAGGAAGAAGTTGTAACTGACGAAGTTGTTGAGACAGGCGGACCCGTAGAAATTACAGATGAAGAAGATGGTGGAGCAACTATCGACTTTGATCCGTCTCAAACAAATATTGATGCAGGTGATGACCACTTTGCAAACTTAAACGAATTACTTCCAGAAGATGACACAGACGCAATTGGTAATCAATTACAAAGTGATTACATGGAATACAAATTATCCCGTGCAGAATGGGAAAGAACTTATATTACTGGATTAGAATTATTAGGATTCAAATACGAAAATAGAACTCAGCCTTTCCAAGGAGCTTCAGGTGCAACTCACCCAGTTTTAGCAGAAGCGGTTACTCAGTTTCAAGCTTTAGCTTATAAAGAATTATTACCGGCTGATGGCCCGGTTAGAACACAAGTAATGGGAATAAGTTCTCCTCAAAAAGAACAACAAGCTCAACGTGTTAAAAATTTCATGAACTATCAAATTATGGATCAGATGAGTGAGTATGAACCAGAGTTTGATCAAATGTTATTCTATCTTCCATTATCAGGTTCAACATTTAAAAAAGTTTACTATGATGATTTATTAGGTAGAGCAGTATCTAAATTTATTCCTGCAGATGATCTTGTAGTACCTTATACAGCTACATCATTAAATGATGCTGAAGCAGTTATTCATGTTGTTAAAATGTCAGAAAATGATTTACGTAAACAAATGTATGCTGGCTTTTATTCTGATATTGAACTTACTAAACCTACAGGAACAATTACAAATGAACTGAAGGAAAAAGAGAGAGAAATTGAAGGAGTTCAAAAGTCACAAAGAACAGATCCTCTATATACAATTCTAGAATGCCACGTTAATTTAGATTTAGAAGGTTTTGAAGATGTTGGTGAAGACGGAGAACCAACTGGAATAAAATTACCTTACCTCGTTACAATTGAAGAAGGTAGTAGGAAGGTTTTGTCTATTAGACGAAACTTTGCGCCCAATGATCCAAAGAAACTTAAGATCCAATATTTCGTCCACTTTAAATTTCTGCCAGGGCTTGGATTTTATGGCTTAGGATTAATACACATGATTGGCGGATTGAGTCGTACTGCAACTGCGGCTCTCCGTCAGTTATTAGATGCAGGTACATTATCAAATTTACCAGCCGGATTTAAACAAAGAGGTGTTAGAGTTAGAGATGACTCTACTGCTATTCAACCAGGAGAATTTAAAGATGTTGACACTCCAGGTGGAAATTTAAAAGATGCTTTCGTATTCCTGCCTTACAAAGAACCCTCACAAACTTTATTACAGTTGATGGGTATTGTAGTTGACGCGGGACAGAGATTCGCATCAATTGCTGACATGCAGGTTGGTGATGGGAACCAACAGGCCGCTGTTGGTACAACTGTAGCTCTTTTAGAACGTGGTTCAAGAGTGATGTCAGCAATCCACAAAAGATTATACGTTGGATTAAAACAAGAATTTAAATTATTAGCCGGAGTCTTTGCAACATACTTACCCCCTGAATATCCTTACGATGTTCCTGGTGCTGCAAGAAATATTAAAGCTATGGATTTTGATGAGAGAGTAGATATTCTACCGATTGCTGATCCAAATATATTTTCTATGTCACAACGTGTGACACTAGCTCAAACACAATTACAATTAGCTCAAACGAATCCACAAATGCATAATATGTATAATGCCTACAGATCTATGTATGCAGCGATTGGTATAAAAGATATAGATAGAATCTTACCACCACCGCCACCGAATCAACCTAAAGATCCGGCGATTGAACATATAGATGCGTTAGGTCAAAAACCTTTCCAAGCATTTCCTGGTCAAGATCATAGAGCACACGTTACAGCTCACTTAAATTTCATGGCAACTAATTTTGTTAGAAATAATCCAAGTGTAACTGCATCGTTAGAAAAAAACATTTTAGAACACATTTCTTTAATGGCTCAAGAACAAGTTCAATTAGAGTTCCCTCAAGAATTCCAAATGATGCCTCAACTTCAACAAGCTGCAGCACAGAATCCACAAGCCAAACAACAGTTAACTCAAATTTCTCAAGTGATAGAAGCTAGAAAAGCTGTATTGATTGCGGATATGACTGAAGAGTTTATGAAGGAAGAGAAAGCTATTACAACTCAATTTGATCATGATCCATTATTAAAACTTAAAGAAAGAGAAGTTGATCTTAAAGCAAGAGAAGAAGAGAGAAAAGTAAAAGAAGACGAAGCTAGACTCGCTTTAGATAGATTAAAAATGATGCAAGCTAAAACTATGCAAGATGAGAAATTAGATCAAAATGAAGAGTTAGCTAAGTTAAGAGCGGACACTACTATGGATAAAGCTATGCTTTCAACTGGAACTAAGCTTTACGGAGATAAAATGAAAGCTAAAGACGTTAATACCTTGAAAGGTCCTAAAAGATAGTATAATAAAATAACAGGAGATAAATATGAAAAATTACAAAAAATCTAAAGCAATTAAAATTCCTTCTCAAAACTTGGAATTAGATCCTAGATCTGAAACAAGTATTAGAGGAAGAAACTACATTGCTAAAGGTGATACAGAAACTGTTAAAGGCACAGGCGCTGTAAGAAAACCTGTAAAAGCTACCTGGTTTTAATATGTGGTTATCGGCAATTAAGTTAGCCGTTTCTGCAGGTTCACACATCTATAAAAATAAGCAACAGACAAAGATGCTTATGTCAGATGCTGCTATGAAACATGCTCATAAAATGAGTACTGGGGAATTAGAGTATTCTGGAAAATTACTAGAAGCTAGACAATCAGATTGGAAAGACGAATTTATTTTAATTTTATTGTCGGTCCCGATTATTATGTTGGGATGGTCAGTATGGTCAGATAATCCTGTACATATGGAGAAAATGGAGTTATTCTTTCTACACTTTGGAAATTTACCATTTTGGTACCAAACAATTTTTGTCGGGGTAATTGCTTCTGTCTATGGACTTAAGGCAACAGATCTGATAAAGAGAAAATAATTATGTCAAATAGAAATTTTAATAAACAAACTACAAACGCTAGACAAGGTTTAGCAGAAGGTGGACCTGCTAAAAGAAAAAAACAACAGGCTGATTATATGAAAAAACATGGTAAAAATGAACCTCGTAGAAAAACATTATCAGTTAAAAATACTTATAAAAAAGAAGTAGAAGGATTAAAAAAATAATGTCAAAATATTTCAAAGCGTATAATGCAGTTAAAAATTTAATTAAAGGTGGTAACACTTCACCAACTATTTCATCTGTTAAACCTTCAATTCATAAAACTAAAAAAGCTCAGAAAACTTCTGAAATGAAAATTCAATTTAATAAACAGAAGAGCAGAACTCTTTCTGATAGAAAAATGGGTAAAAAAGAACCTACTTTAACTGAGTATGCAAATAGAAAACTAACTACTCGTGAAAGAAATGAAGCATCTAAAAAAATGTTTGACGATGCTAACGGAAGAACTAAAAAAGCTGAGGGTGGAGCAATCACACCTAGAGATATTAATAAGAATGGTAAAACTGATGATTTTGAAAGAGCTAGAGCTAAAGGCATGGCTAAAGGAATGGGAAGACAATTTAGAGATTCTAAAGCTGATGGTGGCAAAGCTACACACAAAACTAAAGACGGACGTACTGTTAAAAAAGGTTTATACTATTACATGAACCGAGCCAAAAAAAGAGGCACAAGTAAACCGGGTAAAGGATCTGTTACCGATAAAGCTTTAAAACAATCTGCTAAAACAGCAAAAAAAGATTAATGAAAGACTTTATAAACAAAATAGTTTGTAAAATATTTGGTAAAAGATGTGAATGTAAAGACGTTCCACCTACACCTACTCATTGTGTGAGATGTGGAGATTTATTTAAAGATTGTGCATGTATAAGTTAAACACTATGAATAAATTAAATAAAAATAAAATCAAAAAAGTATCTAAAGCTTTGGTAAAAGCATCTAAGTTACATGCAGGTCAAGCTAAGGTATTAAAAAAAGTAATAAAAAAAAGATAATGGCTTCTGCAGCTTGGACCAGAAAAGAAGGTAAATCCAAATCGGGTGGACTTAATAAAAAAGGCGTTGCATCTTACAGAGCAGCAAATCCTGGTTCCAAATTAAAAACAGCAGTTACAACTAAACCCTCAAAATTAAAAGCAGGTTCTAAAGATGCTAAACGTAGAGCTTCTTTCTGCGCGCGTATGACCGGGATGCGTAAGAGACAGAAAGCTAGTAATAATACTGGTGAAGATAGATTATCTAAATCACTTAGAAAGTGGAATTGCTAGTGAGAGATACTAAATCAATAGAAAATTTTTTAAAAAAGAATCTTAAAGAGATAAAAGAATTGAGTTTGTTTAGACACTTGAAAAAAGAAGTAGAAACAGGGGCTAGCGGAACTCAAGATTATGTGATAAAAAAAGGACCTAATAAAGATAAAATAGCAAAAAAATAGAAAGGGAAAAAATGGAACCAGAACAAGTATTAGCAAAATTAAGAAGAGCACTAGATAAAAGAGTCACGTTATTAGCCTTATCCGTTACATCAGGAGGGGTTGACAGTATGGAGACTTACAAGTATACAATAGGACAAATAAATGCACTGGAATCAGTGCGCCAGGAAATCATTAGCCTGCTAAACGATAAGGAAGAAAATGAACAAAGCGGAACAGTCATCGACCTCAATAGAGGTTCCAAAAACTAAATCAGCATTATTAGATAAATATAAAGAAGAGCCTGTAAAAGAAGTTACAGCGGAAACTACAAAATTACCTATGCCCACAGGATGGCGTATGTTAGTTCTCCCTTTCAGAATGAAAGAGAAAACTAATGGCGGAATCTTAATGGGACAAGAAACTATCGATAGACAACAAGTTGCATCGCAATGCGGAAGCGTTCTTGCTATGGGACCTGATTGTTATTTAGATAAAGATAAATTTCCACATGGTCCGTGGTGCAAGGTTAAAGATTGGGTAGTCTTTGCACGTTATTCAGGATCACGAATCGAGATCGAAGGTGGAGAAGTTCGTCTATTAAACGACGATGAGATACTCGCAACCGTACAGGATCCAACAGACATCCTGCACAAATATTAACATAGTAGAAAAGGAGCCACTATGCCAGAAGAACAAAAACAATCACCGGGACAAATCTCGGTTGATTTAGATACATCAGGGCCAGAGGTCGATGTAGCTATTGAAGAAGTAAAAGAGGAAGCGGTAATTGATACTGCTCCAGAAAACACGGACCACGGAACAGAAACAGAAGTAATACAGGAAACAAAGGAAGACAAGAAACTAGAAGATTATAGTACAGGTGTACAATCTAGAATTGCTAAATTGACTCGTAAGATGAGAGAAGCTGAAAGACGAGAGCAAGCTGCACTTCAATACGCCGGCGCTATAGAAGCAAAAAGAAAAGAGGATAAATCTAGATTTGATAAGATTGATTCCGATTACCAAACTAAATTTGAAACTAACCTAAAAACTGGACTCGATTCAGCGCAAAAAGATCTTGCACTGGCTATTGAGAATGGGGATGCGGCGTTACAAGTTGAAGCAAATAAAAGAATTGCTTCTTTAGCCTTTGAAAATGCTAAAGCAGAGCAACGTAAAGCAACAAGACCAGTTGAGCAGGAAAAACCTGTACAACTATCTGACGGTGGACAATTACCAAAACAAACTCCAAGATCATTACCACAAGCTGATCCTATGGCGGAAGATTGGGCAGCAAAAAATGAATGGTTCGGAACAGATAGAGCTATGACTTTTACTGCCTTTGAGATTCACAAGGATTTAGTGGATAAAGAGGGTTATGATCCAGCGAGTAACGAATATTATGAAGAGGTTGACAAAAGAATTAGAGTTGACTTTGGGCATAAATTTGGTAATAATGATATAAAGCAAACGAACAGGGCCGTTCAGTCGGTAGCTTCGGCTAACAGAAGCACAAAACCTGGTCGCAAAACTGTGAGACTCACTTCTTCACAGGTAGCAATAGCTAAAAAATTAGGAGTGCCACTCGAAGAATATGCAAAACAATTAAAACTCACGGAAGGAGCATAAGCATATGACAAAAGAAACAATAAATAAAACTTCTCGTGCGGCTAATACTAGGGACAAAACTGAACGACCTAAAGAGTATAAGCCACCTTCATCACTCGATGCACCTACAGCGCCAGATGGCTTTGTACACAGATGGATAAGAGTAGAATCAATGGGCTTTCAAGATACCAAAAATTTACATGGTAGATTAAGAGCTGGATACGAATTAGTGAGAGCTGAAGAGTATGAAGATTCTGACTTTCCAATAGTACAAGACGGAAAATACGCTGGAGTAATTGGAGTAGGAGGCCTTGTCTTGGCAAGGATACCCGAAGAACTTGCGCAGCAACGTCAAGAGTATGAGACACGACAAACTCAAGCTCAGGACGAAGCAGTAAACAACGACTTACTTAGGGATCAAGATAGAAGAATGCCGATGAGCGTCGAGCGTTCTAGCAAAAGCTTCGGTGGCAGCAAGAAATAAAATTCTATTTCTTTCTCCAACGAATAACATTAACCGAACTGGAGGCCACTAACGTGGCAGGTTCACTAAGGAGAAAAAAACATGGCAAATAGAAATGTAGCCGGAATGGGTTTTACACCTGTTAGTACTTTAGGCAATGCGCCTGCAGTATCAGGACAGTCAAAGTATAAAATCGATAATGGCAACGCGACTAACATATATCTCGGCACGCAGGTTCAAACTGCAGCTGGTTATGTGACAGTTGGTACAGCTAGTAGTAAAACTATTGGCGTATTCAACGGATGTTTCTACACTGCGGCTAACACACAGAAGCCAACGTGGAGTAACGTTTATATAGCAAGCACAGCTACTGATGGCAGTGGCGATATTGATGCGTTTGTAAATGATAACCCTTTCCAGAACTATGAAATTGCAACTGACGCTGCAGTAGCACAGGCTGGATTTATGGAAACTTACGACAGTAATGCTGTTGCAGGAAGTACAGTTACGGGAAGATCATCTCAAACATTAGATATCGGAACTACAGCAGCAACAACTAAGCAATGGAGACTAATACGAGTAGCAGAAGACCCTGAGAATGAAGACATTACAGCGGCTTATGCAAAAGTAATAGTAGTACAAAACCTTTGCGAATTTGTAACACCAAGTTAATCAACAAATAGGAGAATAAAAACATGGCAATATCAAGAGCACAACTCGTTAAAGAGTTAGAGCCAGGTCTAAATGCACTATTTGGCTTGGAATACAAAAGATATGAAAATCAGCACGCTGAGATTTATACAACAGAATCATCTGACAGAGCTTTCGAAGAGGAAGTAATGTTATCTGGTTTTGCAAACGCAGAAGTCAAAGCAGAAGGTTCAGGTGTTAATTACGATGAAGCACAAGAAACTTACACTGCTAGATACACAATGGAAACGATTGCGCTAGCTTTCGCTATCACTGAAGAAGCAATAGAGGATAACCTTTATGATAGACTTTCTTCTAGATACACAAAAGCACTAGCAAGATCTATGTCCAACGCTAAAGAAGTAAAAGGTGCAGCACCATTAAATAATGGTTTTGGTACATTTACATCTGGAGACCAAGTATCACTGTTTAATACAGCGCATACTACAGTTTCAGGTACGGATGTAGCTAACACTTTTGCTACTCAAGCTGACTTAAACGAAACTTCATTAGAGCAAGCGCTAATCGACGTAGCTGCTTTCACTGATGAAAGAGGTTTAAGAATAGCTGCTAAAGCGGTTAAGATGATCATTCCATCAGCTAACCAGTTCAACGCTGAAAGACTTATGAAGTCTCAAGGTAGAACTCAAACTGCTGATAATGATATCAATGCAATCAACTCAATGGGAATGGTTCCTCAAGGTTATAGAGTGAACAACTTCCTAACTGATTCTGATTCTTGGTTCTTAATTACAGACGTTCCAAATGGTATGAAGATGTTCTCAAGAACTCCGTTGACTACGTCAATGGAAGGAGACTTCGACACTGGAAACGTTAGATACAAAGCTAGAGAAAGATACGCGTTTGGCGTTTCTGACTATAGAGGTATCTTCGGTTGTAGTGGTGCATAATCAGTAAATAATTTTGTGGCGGGACATAGTTTCGCCACATTTAAACAGTAGAAAGAAAAACTTATGAAAAAAACTCTCATCAACATCTGGGCCTACAACCACCATGCAAAATTTAATATTGAACATGAGTTTGATACGGCTGAAAGTGTTGAAAAAGCTATACTTGACAAAGTTGGAGAAAGAGGTATAGTTTGGGAAAATCTCGGATCAAGTTATCATCCGGGATTAAATAGAATAACTTATGAAGAGGTTATCGATGATACAAGACCTATACAAAGCAAAAAGGTCCTTGGAGTTGAAGTGGGAACAGGAGCATCTGGATAATAACAGGTATACTCTTGAGATGGTTAGAATTGACGACAAAGTCAAAAAAGTCATCACAGATATCAAGCTTGAAGAAGCAAGATTAGCTCACTTAAAGAATAGCGTAGAAGGCGCTGCTCCACAAGTTTCTGTAGCTACTTAGACAAAAGCTACATTGCGTAAATCGCATTTTTACTGTGGGATTTCTTGCACTCTACTCAAATCTAGTATACTACTTACTTACTATATAATAAATTAATTGAATGCTGACCTATTATAGTGGACGGCCTAGAGACAGTATTCATAATAACTAGGAGAATATATCATGGCAACAACTCTATTTAGAGGACCCGTACTTCAAGGGAAAATCAATGAAGCAGGTTTAACTGGATTTAATATTGAAAAAAAAGAATCTAGCTATACTGTAGCAAACGGTGATTCAGGAAAAACACTTACATCAAAAACTGATGGTGTTGTTTTTACTTTACCTGCAATCTCAGTCGGAAGAGTAGTAACCTTCGTTAATACTGCACAAGATGGCGTTAATACTTTTACAATTAGTCCTGCCGCAGCTGATGGTATTTTGTATGCTGGATCTTTAGTAGACGATAAAGACCTTATTAATACAAAAGCTACATCTAAAGTAGGTGACTTTGTTACTCTTGCATCTTTGAACTCAACTGTTTTTTGGACAGTTGTAGACGTTCAAGGTACGTGGGCAAAAGAAGCATAATAAATAATTAAGGGGCCCTTCGGGGCCTCTACAAAATTTAAGGAGAAAATTATGGGAATAACATCAAAAGTTAAACAATCAATAATACTAGCAGCAGATGGACAAATTCAATCCCTTGTTGCTGGCTCAGCAGCCAATATTACTAAATGTAATATTATGAGTATCTATGCACAAGCTTCAGCAGCAGATGCTGAAATAAAAATATATAATGAAATTGGAGATGCAAAAACAGCAGCTAAATTAATTTACCACGGTAAATTTGGATCAGCAGCCAATGAAACTATTGAATTTAATTTACCAGGTGCCGGTATTTATGCTGATACTGGAATGTATGCAGATGTAACTAACTGTGATTTCTTTTATATTATAGGAACATTTTAAAGGAGTATTAAATGTCTAATACAACTTCAAGTGCTTATCAATTTGATCAAGACTTTTCTATTGATGAAATTATTTCAGATGCCTATGAACGTATCGGTTTAGTTGGTACTTCTGGACATCAATTAAAAACAGCTAGAAGATCTTTAAATATTTTATTTCAAGAATGGGGTAATAGAGGTTTACACTTTTGGGAAATTGGTAATACAAATGTTACATTAACTCAAGGGTCTACTACTAATGTCGATGCAACTGACGAAGGTGCTGGAACATATACTTTTTACAGAAACTCAGTTGATAGTGCCGCAGCAGCAGCTGCTTCACCTCAAGCAACAACTTTACCTACAGCAAATATCTATGGTATTACAGATCTTTTAAATGTTACTTATAGACAAAATTATAATACTACTTCTCAATCAGATGTTGGATTAACTAAAGTAGACAGATCCGCATATTCAGGTACAGCTAACAAAGCTGCAGTTGGAACCCCTTCTCAGTTTTGGGTACAAAGATTTATAGATAGAGTTACAGTTACACTTTATCCGTTACCTAGTGCAAGTGCTGCGGCGGCTACAAGTAAATTAAGTATATATTATGTTAAAAGAATTCAAGATGTGGGAGCATTTAGTAATGCAGTTGATGCCCCTTATAGATTTGTTCCATGTATGGTTTCTGGTTTAACTTATTTATTATCTCAAAAGTTTGCACCAGAGAGAACACAAGAATTAAAATTGTTTTACGAAGATGATTTAGCAAGGGCTTTATCTGAAGATGGATCTCCATCTAGTACATACATAACCCCTAAAACTTATTACCCTAATATCTAATGGCTGTTTATTCCAAAGGTTCTAGAGCATTAATGATCTCAATGAGATCGGGTGCTGCATTTCCATATAATGAAATGGTTCAAGAATGGAATGGATCGTGGGTTCATAATTCTGAGTTTGAAGTTAAGCAACCTCAACTAACACCAAGACCCGTGGGCGCTGATGCACAAGCCTTGGAACATGCATATCCAGCAAGAACAGAATTTGGTGTTTTAGATTTATTAATGTTTAATCCATTTGAAACATACCAAGTTGGATCAGGGATTGTAAATGTTAATTTACCAGGACATAAATATGAAACAGGAGATATAAAAAGATTTCGTGGTGCTCCAGGTATAGCTGGAAATTATAATACACCCGATAATGTTAATGGTATTACAGGAGCAGTTATTGCAAGAAGTACAGGATATGCTATAACAGTAGGTAAATATGTAACTGGAGCAACTGATGCTACTCAAACTAATTGGTTTTGGTTTACAGCCGCAACAAATGCTACATCAACAGGAAGAGGAGGAGGTTACCCCGTAGGAGTTGGACCAGTAACTTTACAACCATAATTATGGCATACACTTACGCAACTTTAACAACCGCAATTAGAGATTATACTGAAGTAGGTTCTACAGTCTTTACACAAGCTATAATTGATGACTTTATTATGTTATCTGAAAATAGAATTAGTAATGATTTACCTATGGATGCAGATAGATTTGTCCAAGAAGGGACAATGGCAGCTGATGTAAATAATATAAGAGTACCAGCAGGAACTTTATTTGTAAGAGGAGTAGAAGTATTTAATGCAGCCAATACCACTGAACAAGGTTTTTGGTTAGAGAAAAGAGATCAAACATTTTTATCTGAGTATGTAGGAAGATTAACAGGA
>Ga0208768_1001672_pt1 | contig 11208 bp, 12 predicted proteins | sample AntAceMetag02UK1_FD_184760 | JGI IMG/M metagenome (GOLD analysis project Ga0208768, IMG submission 184760) | Saline lake microbial communities from Ace Lake, Antarctica - Antarctic Ace Lake Metagenome 02UK1 (SPAdes) (version 2) | ecosystem: Environmental > Aquatic > Non-marine Saline and...
AATACTAGTCTTGCCTACACCTGGCTCACCTCCCAGATAGAATTTGTTGTTTGGGTTAGCCGCCATCATGGGTGCAGTGTCGCCAAGGGTTAGTGTTACGCGATCTTCTAAATGTATATTAGTCATGGTGTTTATCTCCAAATAGGTTTTAGTGTTGTTGAGTTTAGGTTGAACCTAAACTGCTAGCGTACATACTTGCTGTTGCGGTCTTTCTTGTACTCCCCGATGGGAAGCTCTACCTCTACGAACACAGCGTCCGCGTGTGCATACTTGAGTACCTCGTCAAGGTCTTGGAGTATTTGTTGGGGTTGGTAGTACCATTGCCTACCCGACCAGTTTGCCCAACGGTAAGTCATCGACATAGCAGCTACCGACTCTAGCGTGTCTGCCCAATCCTCGATGTTGTCCCCACGCATGAGATCGCACAGCGTGTCGGAGCCGTCCGTGTTTGGGAAACTACCCCGCTGCGTATCTAGCCGCTTCGCTAGCTCGAACTTGATATCCGCATCGGCACCGCTAACCTCGGCATCTTGGGGGTATGCTACTTTTATCATAGCCTTGGCATACTGCATGAAGGGTGCATACAGCTTGCGCACCTCTTTCATCGCTCGCCTGTTTACCCTGTGGACTACACACGTCTTAGGGTTTAGGGGTACACCGTCCGCACCAAAGTTGAGTGCCCCCTCGAAGTAGTAAGTCGGAGCAGACCAATATTTTGAATAGACGAACCCCCCGTCTGCTTTACGGACAAACCCCTCAACAAGTGCCGTCATAAACGCGATGGTGCTTTGCTCCTGATGACCGTTTGGACTTATCCTCTTGCTGCCGTCCTCGAAGTACGTCACGCAGTCGGTGTTGTACAGCTTGAACACTATGGACAAACCTACATTCCCTAGCGGACTTGTCTGGTTGCGCTCCCTCCGCACCGTCATGTGTGTAGCATTGCGCTTGGCTATCGGTTTCAACCCTGCGTTCCTGCCCTTACCCCTAATGGGGTCTACCATAAACTCATGGTTCGCAGCGTCATGCCAGTTCTCGATGTACGGAAAGCCATCTGTGTTTATAAAGAACCCCATGTCTTGCCCTCCCTGCGGTTGCCCATGTCACGCTGCAACTCTTCCGCAGCTTCGAGGTTTGCCACAGCCTGTGCAACATTCTTGCGCCTAGTAAGTAGGCGATCATCTACAATGCGCCCTTGGTCTTTCAACTGCGCATCCATGTAGTTCAGCATTTCTTTAAGTTCTAGCATCGTATATTCCATCGTCTTGCTCCTTATGGTTGGTGAGTTTAGGTTTTCCTAAACTGCTTGGTGCGGCTACCTCTTCTAAGTAGGCGTGTAGCCTGAGCCTTGCTTCTGGACTCATCTGGTTGTAAAGCAAAGGGACAGCTTTAAGGCTACCGTCCCAATCTCGCCACCTTCTGTTACTCACAACAACAGCCCCAAGAAAACTAGATAGCCAATGCCCAACATGAACGCACACCCGCCTAGCAGGTACAGCGGTAGAACCCACAGAGGTAAGCCCTCGTCAGCCCATCGGTGTTGGTTGTGCGGGTCGTGAGTGTTGAGGTCACTCGGCTTGTATATAGAGTCGGTGCGCCACTTGGTCATGCGCTCTGTGTTTACCTTCTTATTATCTTTGCTCATAGTCCCTGCACTCCCCACTTGTTGACCAGAAACTCTATTGCCTGCTCTGTGTTCACCTCGAACCCAACGCGCTTACCCACGCGCACACGTAATATCTCTAGGTTCTTCTGCATGGGTGTTGGCTTTTCTGGTGCAGGTTCTTTCTTAGGGGGTGTATCCTCGTCCCAAAGCCTGTTTATTACTTTCTCTATTTCTGCTTCTTGCCCCTTCGAGTTTAGGTTCAACCTAGACTGCTTGGTTATCTGGCGGCTCTTCTTCTTAGCCGCTCTTGCTGCTTGCAGCTTCGCTATCTGTGCTGCTTGCTCTTCGGGCGTCAGTGCGTCCCATCTGCTTTTGGCAGACTTGCTCTGGTTCATGCGGCTCTGCTCACTGAACTTGTATACTTTCTTTTTAATCGTCTTCATGTCGTTCTCCTATAAAAGTGTGATCGAGTTTAGGTTGAACCTAAACTCCGTAGTCGGTAAAAAATATTTCCCACCAACTATAACAAGTATAACACATCTACTAGACAATGTCAAGTGATTGTTACAAAATAAATAAAATAATTTAGCAGAGTTGCGGAGGTATTGTTACGTTTGTATTGTTACGTTTTTGGGCTTTGTACTGTTACGTTTTTAGGCAGGGGTATTGTTACGTTTGTATTGTTACGTTTTGGGGTAATGTTACGCTTTCAAAGTGGTTTTGTAACAAAAGATGTAACATTGCAAAGCCAGTGTTCATGCGGGTTGTGTAACGTTTTTACCCCTAATGTTATAATGTTATGAAGATTTATATATATATATAGGAATCTGCAACTTTGTGACAATGCATGAAGGTTTTGTTTTGTTACGGGGTAAGAGAGATTCTGTTCCTTATACGTTGTTTTTAGAACGTAACATTGTAACATTAGGAATGTTACACATAGAATCAATGACTTACGTGACTATCGCAATGTTACACATTAGCTTTTGGCTTAAAAAAACGTAACATTACAAAAAGAGTTTAGGTTGAACCTAAACTGCGCCGGCTGAACTACTATCATGACACGGTATTTATGTAACATTGTATTGTTACAAAGTGAGAGCCGCACTACTAGCTACCAAAACTACTATCATGACACAGTCATGGGGAAGCGGCGGCACGGCGTTGGCGAGCAGGGTGCGAGGTGGATGGGTGGTGCAGAAGGGGAGGGCAGAGCTAGGTGGGATATGGAGGGGGAGTTTAGGTTAAACCTAAACTCGAGACGAAAAAAAGCCGCCCGAAGGCGGCTCGGTGTAGCGGGGTGGCGCGGGGCTATAATAAATACTTAACCATAGGGATTGTAGGGTCTTTCTCAGCGGCAAGGTTATTGATAAGCGTATCGAGGTCATAGCGTCCAACCTCGCTAGCATCGCACCAAGTAGCAACGTTGCCAATTTCCTCGCGTAGTTTTATTGCCCAAAACATTAACTTTTGTGATTCCATAATAAATACTCCAAAGGATGCCGCCCCGTAGGGCGGCGGGTTGGTTATGCTAGGTAGTCGATCAGGTCGCCAACGGTCATGGCGTTGATCTCACCATCAATTACTTTCGCATTCTTGATCTCATCGCGGAGAGCAACAAGTTTATTGAGCAATCGTTCGCGCGTGTTGCCCTCTTTCGCTTCGGTCAACTTTTTGGTGATCGATTTCGCTACCGCATCGTTTTGCTTCGCGCGAGCTTTCAAGCTTTCGGCTTCGCGCTTGTACACGCCTTGCTTATCCTTGTCGCCCGAAAAGTCCGCGATCACGGCGTTCGCCGCAGCCGTCCTCGCCGCCTTCCGCAGCATCTGCGCTTTCGTTTTGTGCGCGGTGCGCTCTTCCGTCATCGTTTTGTGCTCGAGTGACTCTTCGCTAGGCGCGGCTGGCGCTTTCTGTGGCTTGATCTTTTCTAACCCAAAGTGCGCGATCTGGTAATCTTGCCACAGCGTCGCGCGGTGTGCGTTCACGCCTTGGATTATCGCGGAAAGTGATTCCGCTTTATCAAGCGACAATCCACAAGCATCTGCCGCCGTTTGTCGCGTATCGAGTTTCGATCCCGCGCGAAACGCGTTGCCGTTCAATCCGCCTTGCTTGTGGGGCAGCAGCGCCGCCTCGCCGAACTCCGCGATTAGGGGAACCATCGCCTCGCGCTTGCTGCTCTCCTGTGTTGTATGGATTTCGATTAGGTTCTTTATTGTAGCTTTCGTATTAAATGTAGCCATAGACGTTCGAGTTTAGGTTTAGCCTAAACTCCTCCTAGGTTTTAAGTTATGCGGAAGACCCGCACCTCCATTATACCATACTTACTAGACAGTGTCAAGTTTAGCATATCACGCCTACCCTTGAATCCCCCACCCCCTAGGGGGACACCCAATGGTGAGACAAGTGGTAGCACACGGCTCTACATAGTAACCCACACAAACGATACTTCGCTCCGACAACACCCCACCCCCTTCTTTAATTAAATCAATGACTTACGACCCCCACCCCCCTATATTTAGGAAGGCCCCCCCATAGGAGTCCCAGAAATATAACAATACCCCCCCGTCAAGGGACCCAAACCTACTATTTAAATACCCTATTTCAATCCTTTTACTCCCCTAGGAAAGTCGCCCTTATTCCTCTAACCCGATGGCCATAAAAACCTACGCGCTGCTGAATGAAAGTGAAACACACGTGTAATTATTTCACTTTAGCGCTTAAAAGTGAAATTAAAGGCGCCGTATTTCCTTTTTCCTTTTATGCGCCACTAGTGTTGCTTTTTCCTTTTATGCGCCTGTTAGTGTTGCTTCTCATGTTCATTTTCCCCCCCTTTTTCGTCTTGTGCGCCTGTTAGTGTTCATTTTCTCCCTTTTTATGCGCATATTAGTGCTCCTATACACCGTCTTGCTTGCGCTTAGTCAGGAAATCTAATACACTCCGCAAATCCAGTACTTTCAGGTACTTGCGCGTATGCCAAATGTTAAGATTGATCCTGCAAAGGACAAGCCCGTTCCCTACGATCTAAGGAGCGAAAAACCCGCGACTCCACTAGAAAAGCTGGCAGTTGCAGCGAACACCGTCGAACTCCAAGAGGCCCTAGGCTCTGTGCTAGATTTAGATCAGGCAGACCTAGATAAAGAGAAGGCTCTTATAGAGAACGCGGTAAAGAACAAGAAGAGCAAAGACCTCTCCCAGCCCAACACTGCCTTTGCTGCCGCAGCATTCCTACGTACGTATGGTCAACAACTTGCTATGGATGCGGCTCAGGCGCGTGCCGCCATTACGAATAAACTCATGGAACTAGCCAACTGTGGAGACCCGAGATACGAGCTTAAGGCCCTTGAGCTGCTTGGTAAGCACAGCGACATTGGTATCTTTACGGAGCGTAGTGAGATAACCATCAACTATAAGGACCCCGCTGATCTTGAGAACGAGATTAAGGAGCGGGTGAAGCGGTTGCTAAATGCCAGCATAGTTGAGACAGTGTCTCTTGTTGACTCGCTAGACGAGGACCTAGGTGTGTTCGACGCGGGTACTGACGTGCCAGACGACTTAGAGGGTGAGGTTGATGAGTCAGCCTAATCCGTTCGAGAACATATCCATTAAGGATATACCCAAGATACTACCGATGCTATCCGTGGCTGAGCAAGAGCAGTTGTTAGCCCAGCTCTCACACTTAGAAAAGCTAAAGCACAAGACGCTTGTGCAGGATAAGTTCATTGAATTCGTTAAATATGTATGGCCGACGTTTATCAGTGGTAGACACCATGCGATCATGGCTGAAGCGTTTGAGCGTGTCGCTCGTGGGGATTGTAAGCGCCTCATTATTAATATGCCTCCTCGCCACACTAAGTCTGAGTTTGCTAGTTATCTACTGCCTGCATGGTTTTTGGGGAAGTTCCCCCATAAGAAGGTTATTCAGACGTCACACACCGCCGAGCTAGCGGTAGGCTTTGGTCGTAAAGTGCGTAACTTGGTGGATCAGGACAACTACCACGACGTTTTTCCAGAGCTAGCCCTGCAAAGTGACTCTAAAGCAGCAGGACGGTGGAACACTAACAAGGGCGGAGACTACTTCGCTATCGGTATTGGCGGTGCAGTAACGGGTAAAGGTGCGGACCTGCTCATTATTGACGACCCCCACTCAGAGCAAGAGGCCGCTATGGCCGACAGCAACCCTGAGATATACGACAAGGTCTACGAGTGGTACACATCAGGCCCTCGACAGCGTCTACAACCGGGCGGGGCTATCGTAGTTGTTATGACACGGTGGTCATTGCGTGATTTGACGGCCCAAGTGTTGAAGTCAGCCGCCCAAAGGGGCGGAGAAGAGTGGGAAGTTATTGAATTTCCAGCTATTATGCCTAGTGGAAGCCCCCTGTGGCCTGAGTTTTGGCCCTCAGAGGAGCTAGCGGCGCTAAAAGAAGAGCTGCCGAACGGCAAATGGATGGCGCAGTACCAGCAGCAGCCCACATCAGAGGCTTCTGCGATAATTAAACGTGAGTGGTGGAACGCGTGGGAGAAAGATGACCCGCCAGACTGCGAATTCCTCCTGCAATCTTGGGATACAGCGTTTGAGGCCAACAACCGTGCGGACTATTCGGCGTGTACTACGTGGGGCGTGTTCTTTAACGAGGAAACTAAGGTATACAACCTTATACTAGTGAATGCGTATAAGGGCAGGCTAGAGTTTCCTGATCTAAAGCGCGTTGTTATGGAGCAGTACGACGAGTATGAGCCTGATTCGCTAATTGTGGAGAAAAAAGCCTCGGGAGCGCCGCTTATTTACGAGCTGCGCGCTATGGGGGTCCCAGTGCAGGAATATACCCCTGTGCGAGGTACAACTAACAACCCGAACAACAAGATGGCTCGTTTGAACTCGGTATCTGACCTATTTGCGTCCGGTATAGTGTGGGCACCTGAGAGAGCTTGGGCCGAGGAAGTGATTGACGAGGTTGCTAGCTTTCCTGCGGGGGAGCATGATGACTATGTGGACGCTACAATAATGGCATTGTTGCGGTTCAGGCAAGGTGGGTTCTTAAGGCTACCCAGTGATGAGGTAGACGACTCTCCGGCATATAGAAACCGTAGAGCTGGGTATTATTAAAGGATATTGAGATGGCAATTGAAAAAGGTTTGTACGGGATGCCAGAAGGCATCGAAGAAATGGGTGAAGCCGAAGCCGTAATAGCTATAGATACTATGTCTGACGAGGGTGTCGAGGTAGTGCTAGAAGACGGTAGCGTAGAAATTACCTTTGGTGAAGAAATCGAGGAGATTGACGCCGCCCCGTTTGATGCAAACCTTGCTGACTACTTAGAAGACGGTCAGTTGCAAGAAGTGTCTACCGAGCTTACTGAAGCTATTGAGTCTGATATGTCAGCTCGGCGTGACTGGGCGGATGCCTACGTTGCGGGTCTTGACGTGCTGGGCATGAAGTACGAAGAGCGAACTGAGCCTTGGGAAAACGCCTGTGGCGTGTACAGCAACATTTTGGCGGAAGCCGCCATCCGTTTCCAAGCCGAGGCCATGAGCGAGACGTTCCCCGCTGCGGGTCCTGTAAGAACTAAGATTCTTGGGGAGCCTACCCAAGAGAAAGAAGATGCTGCCTTACGTGTTAAGACAGATATGAATTACGAACTGACTGAGGTTATGGTAGAATACCGCCCCGAACATGAGCGGCTACTGTATTCACTCGGTTTAGCCGGTTCAGCGTTTAAGAAGGTGTATTTTGATCCCAATTTGGGACGTCAGATTGCCTTATATATCCCTGCGGAAGACGTGATTGTGCCCTACGGTGCCTCTAATATTGAGTCCGCAGAGCGCGTTACGCACGTCATGCGCAAGACAAAGAACGAAATGGTTAAGCTACAGGCGGCGGGGTTCTATCGGGACGTGGAACTTGGCGATCCTGTGTCGTTTTTCTCAGATGTTGAAGAAGCTAAGGCTGAGCAGTCGGGCATATCCCTGACCTCAGATGACCGTTACACCGTGCTTGAAGTACACGCTGACCTGAATATTGACGGTGTGGATGGTGCGGACAACGAAGAGTCGTTGCAAGTCGCAAAGCCCTATGTGGTAACGCTTGAGAAGGGTACGGGAGAGATACTAGCTATTCGCCGTAACTGGAACCCTGACGACCCCTTGACACTAAAACGTCAACATTTTGTACACTATGCTTACGTCCCCGGATTTGGATTTTATGGACTCGGCCTCATTCACATCATTGGTGGTTACGCTAAAGCTGGCACTAGTATTATCCGTCAGCTCGTGGACGCTGGAACCCTATCTAATCTCCCCGGTGGTCTCAAATCTAGGGGACTACGAGTTAAGGGCGACGACACACCGATTGGTCCGGGCGAATTCCGTGATGTAGATGTGCCGTCCGGTTCTATCCGCGACAACATTATGCCGCTCCCTTATAAGGAGCCTAGCCAAACCCTGCTTGCTCTTTTGCAACGTATAACTGACGAAGGGCGTCGTTTGGGGGCGATCTCCGACATGAACATCTCCGACATGAGCGCTAATGCTCCTGTTGGAACCACACTCGCTCTACTAGAGCGTGCTCTCAAGCCCATGGCTGCGGTCCAGTCTAGGGTACATTACTCAATGAAACAGGAGTTTAAGTTACTCCGAAGGATCATTGCTGAGTACGCGCCAGAAGAGTATCTGTACGTGCCTGACCGTGGTGAACCTCGTGCGCGACGCGCCGACTACGCTATGGTGGAAGTAATTCCTGTCAGCGACCCCAACAGCAGCACGATGGCACAACGAGTTGTGCAGTACCAAACCGTGTTGCAGATGGCACAGACCGCCCCACAAATCTATGACCTACCACAGCTTCATCGCCAGATGATCGAGGTCTTGGGGGTTAAGAACGCCGACAAGCTTGTACCTATTGACGACGATATGAAACCGGCTGATCCAGTTAGCGAGAACATGGATGCGTTAGTTGGTAACCCTGTCAAAGCGTTTATGTACCAAGATCATCAGGCGCACATCGCTACGCACCAAGCCTTTATGCAAGACCCCATGATTATGCAAACTATCGGTCAAAACCCTATGGCGAACCAGATTATGTCTTCGCTACAGGCTCACATTGCGGAGCACACGGCCTTTATGTACCGCCGCCAGATAGAAGAGCGCATTGGGGCACCGCTACCAGCGCCTAACGAAGAGTTACCTCGTGAGATTGAAGTGCAGCTAGCCCAGCTACAGTCTAAGGCAGCCATCCAACTTACTCAGACTCATCAACAACAGCAGGCGGAGCAACAAGCTCAACAGCAAGCTCAAGACCCCATCATCCAGATGCAGCAGCAAGAGCTACAGCTCAAACAAGCCGAGCTACAGCGTAAATCCCAGAAAGATCAGGCCGACTCGCAGCTGGATGCTGCCCGTCTACAGCTTGACGCCCAGAAAGCAGACACCACTGCCAGTATTGAGGCTAGCCGCATAGCAGCGCAGACAGATCAAGCTAATGCAAGACAAGACTTAGATGAAGCAAAAGCTATTTTGGACATGGCGAAAGCCAATAGAGAGGGGCAGATGCCCCAGTAAGGAGGTGATCCGTTGTCTACTACCGTCTTTGACGTGCTGAACAAGAAACTAACAGAGCTTAAAGGCTCTAGCGAAGATTTTCTGAGAACCGGCGGAGCTAAAGACTTCGCCGAGTATCGGGAGGTATGTGGCGTTATTCGAGGTCTAGACGCTGCATTAAGAGAAGTAGGTGACCTTTCGCGTAACTATATGGATGACGACGATGACTGAAACGATAACCGTTAGCGGGGTGGGCGCAGTTGCCGAAACAACCCCCGTAATGACTGCGTTAGAACTGAAGCGGAAAGAGCGTATAGAAGTAGAAGCTATAGAAGAAGCAGAGCTAGAAGCTTCTATACCTAAACCCGTAGGCTATCGAGTCCTGATTGCCCTGCCTAACGTCGAAGAGACTTTCGGGGAAAGCGGGCTTATTAAGGCGGAATCTACTCGTCGAGAGGAATATATCCTGTCTACTGTGGGGTCTGTGCTTGATATGGGCGAGCAAGCGTACAGCGATAAAGAGCGCTTTCCTACTGGGCCTTGGTGCAAAGTAGGCGACCATGTGATGTTCCGAGCCAACACCGGTACGCGTTTTAAGGTGAACGGGCAGGAGTTTCGCTTAATGAATGACGACTCTATTGAGGCCGTTGTAGACGATCCGCGAGCTGTTTCGCGTGCATAAGGAGTAAACCATGCCTAGAGAAAATGTAGAATTTGAGTTCCCTGATCCCGATAAAGATGAAACATCTCAAGAAGTTGAGGTTGATCTTGTCGAAGAAGACGCGCCCCTAGAAGTAGAAGGTGCGGTTGGTCGGGAAGATATGAAGTCCGCCAAAGATACTATTAAGGCGGGCGATGTAGAGATCGAGGTAGAAGACGACACCCCGCCAGAAGACCGGGGGCGTAAAGCGTCAGCGCCGCCAGAAGATGTTACTGAGTCGGAGTTAAAAAACTACTCTGATGTAGTTAAAAAGCGGATTAGCAATCTAAGTAAGGGTATTCATGACGAGCGTAGGGCGAAAGAAGAGGCGATGCGTCAGCAGCAAGCCCTTGAATCTTATGCTAAAAACCTTATAGATGAAAACAACAAGCTAAAAGGCACGGTTGATAAGAACCAAACCACCATGCTTGAACAGGCTAAGCAAACCGTAGCCCGAGAGATGGAAGTGGCTAAGCAGAAGTATAAGCAGGCTTACGAGTCTGGGGATTCGGATGCTGTTGTTGAAGCGCAAGAAGCTCTTACTACGGCTAAAATACGGGCTGATAAAGTAGCTAACTTTAAACCAGCGCCTTTACAACGCTCAGAAACTCCTGTACAAGTACCCCAACAAGCTATTGAAAGACAAGAAGTTCGTGATGAAAAAGCGACTTCTTGGGCAGAAGAAAACTCTTGGTTTGGGTCCGACGACGAAATGACAGCGTTTGCATTGGGCCTAGATTCAAAGCTGAAGAAAGAGGGGGTGGACCCCCAATCAGATACTTACTACGAGAAAATTAACTCTCGTATGCGGCAAGTATTCCCCGACCAGTTTGATGACGGGGTAGAGGAAGAACTAAGTAGTACCCAAAGAAAATCTAGTAATGTGGTTGCTCCCGCTACGCGGAGCACAGCGCCTAGAAAAATTAGGCTCACGCAATCACAAGTCGCTATCGCAAAAAAACTTGGGGTACCGCTGGAAACATACGCCAAACAGGCTGCTGAACTAATGAGGAAACAACAATGAGTCAGAACAGACAGAATAGAGAATTTGAGACCCGTGAAAAGACGGTTCGTAAAACGGCGTGGACGCGACCTACTGTGTTGCCTGACCCCACTCCTGAAGACGGCTACACTTATCACTGGGTTCGTATTGCTACTAACGGTCAATCTGACGCCACTAACGTTTCTTCCAAACTACGTGAAGGCTGGGAACCCGTACGTGCGGTAGACCACCCCGATATATTTACTGATACTGTCTCAGACGAGCGGTTTAAGGATAATGTCATTGTGGGCGGACTCATGCTGTGCAAGGCCCCAGAAGAACTTGTCGCAGAACGAAATGCGTTTTACCGGCAACAAGCCGAGT
>Ga0208768_1001678_pt1 | contig 11171 bp, 6 predicted proteins | sample AntAceMetag02UK1_FD_184760 | JGI IMG/M metagenome (GOLD analysis project Ga0208768, IMG submission 184760) | Saline lake microbial communities from Ace Lake, Antarctica - Antarctic Ace Lake Metagenome 02UK1 (SPAdes) (version 2) | ecosystem: Environmental > Aquatic > Non-marine Saline and Alkaline...
ACAAAGGCAGGTCGGATTTTCCTATCCGTCAATATCAACAACCATAGGCTGCCGTATCTAGCCCGACCCGTAGCGGCCGACCTGCTTTATCTTACCCGGTTTATATCTGATTGCTAAGATATGAGCCCGACCGCTTTCCGCCTGAAGCGGATTGCGGTAACGCCCAAATAAAAGATGAGGGAACATCCAAAAAGAAAACCCCATCCGCCTATGAGCGAATGGGGTTTCTGAATAGTTATTTCGTCTATCTATGCCGTTACTAAGTTCTTTGCTGATGGCTTGAACCTAGTTAATACGATACCATCTACAGCTGCTTCGTACTCTTGCATTGTAGGGGTTCTTCCTAAAACTGTAGACAACACTACCACGGGTGTTGATGACAATAAAGACTCTCCTTTTTTCTCGCCAGAATCTTTAACAACTCTACCTTGGAATAAACGTGTTGATGTTGCCATTACGGTATCGCCAGGGGCAGCTTTTTCTTGGTTACCCATGCACAGGTTGCAACCCGGACGTTCTAAATACAGCATGTTTTCGTACTTGGTACGCGCTGCTGCTTTAGGGGCGCTATCATCAAACACAAAGCCTGAGTATTTTTCTAATACTTCCCAATCGCCTTCGGCTTTAAGCTCATCAACGATATTATATGTCGGAGGTGCTACTACAAGTGGCGCTTTGAATTCGACTTTACCATATTTCGCCTCAATGTTCTTTAGCATTTGAGCCAAAATCTTCATGTCTCCTTTATGAACCATACAAGAGCCTATGAATCCTAAATCTACTTTTTTAGTGCCGCCATAGAAAGACAATGGTCTAATCTGATCGTGCGTGTAACGCTTAGAAACATCTTCATTGTTTACATCTGGATCGGCAATCATTGGCTCGGCAATCTCGTCTAGATCGATAACTACCTCAGCATGATATTTGGCGTTAGCATCTGGCCTTAAAGCAGGCTTTTCTCCAGAATTCATTTGAGCAATTCTCTTATTTGCCTTGTCCATTAATCCTTGAAGAACTTGCTTTTTATTGTCCATTCCCTTATCAATCATGATTTGGATACGGCCTTTTGCAATCTCTAATGATTCGATTAACGTTTCATCTTCTGAGATACAGATAGAAGCTTTGGCTTTCATCTCAGCAGTCCAATCAGTAAATGTGAAGGCTTGATCTGCTGTAAGCGTTCCGATGTGAACTTCAATAATTCTTCCTTGAAATACGTTTTCTCCACCAAACTGCTTTAGCATTTGTTGTTGGGTGGCATGAACTACATCACGGAAATCCATGTAGCTTCTCATTTCTCCTTTAAAAGTCACTTTTACAGACTCTGGAATTGGCATTGTAGCCTCACCTGTTGCTAATGCTAAAGCAACTGTTCCTGAATCAGCACCAAAGGCTACACCTTTAGACATACGCGTGTGTGAGTCACCTCCGATAATAATATCCCAATCACCGACTGTAATATCGTTAAGCACTTTATGAATTACATCTGTCATTGCAGGGTAGCCACCTTTTGGGTCGCGCGCTGTAATTAAACCGAAGTCATTCATAAACCTCATTAACCTTGGGATATTGGCCTTCGACTTATCGTCCCAAACAGAAGCTGTATGACAACCTGATTGGTAGGCACCATCAACAATTGGAGAAATTATGGTAGCCGCCATCATCTCTAATTCCTGAGAAGTCATTAAGCCTGTAGTATCCTGAGAACCCACGATATTTACTTCAACACGGGCATCAGAACCAGCATGTAAGATTTTCCCCGGAGTATTTCCTACCGCATTTTTATTGAATATTTTCTCAACGGCAGTTAACCCTTGTCCTTCAATAGAAATTAATGCTTTGGCAGCAAACGTTTGTAGCTTTTTACCAAAAACAACAGCATAAGACCCGTTAGCTTTAATAAACTCCATTTTTTGAGGAGTTAATGCCGCAGAAATATCTTTCAATTCCTCGTCACCTTTATAAAGCTTCTTTGTTTTCGTGTTGATGGTCAGAACAGTTCCTGTTTTAACGGAGTACTCTTCCTTTAAAATTGCGTCTCCGTCTGCGTCAACAACCGTATTTCCATCAGCATCTTTTTGCTTAACCCAGTTTTTAAGGTCAATGCCAATGCCACCAGTAACACCAACAGTAGTTAGGAAAATCGGAGAAACTCCATTTGTTCCAGCAATTACGGGCGCAATATTTATGAATGGTACATAAGGACTTGATTTAACTCCTGTCCATAAAGCCACATTATTTACACCAGACATTCTGGAAGAACCTACTCCCATAGTTCCTTTATCAGCAATCAACATTACCCGCTTATTTGGGTGTTGCGCTTTTAGTGCCAAAAGCTCGTTTTGCATGTCTTTGTTGTGCTCAAACAAACACTGACCATGTAATTCACGGTCTGATCTTGAGTGAGCATCGCCACCAGGAGAAAGTAAATCTGTAGAGATGTCTCCAATACCCGCGATGAAGGTGACCACCTCAATCACTTCTTCTGCATCTGGCAGTTGCGTAAAAAACTCGGCTTTGGCGTAACTTTCGATAAGCTCTTTAGCGATTGCGTTACCGCTTTTGAAAGCTTTTTCTAAACGCTCTGTATCTGCATCATAAAGGAAAACCTGTGTCTTAAGAACCTTTGCGGCTTCTTTTGCAATACCAGTATCATCTCCCAAAGCAAAATCAAGAAGTACTTCAACAGAAGGGCCTCCTTTCATGTGAGATAATAACTCAAATGCAAATTCAGTTGTGATTTCTTCAACAACAGATTCACCAAGAATTATCTCCTTCAGGAATTTTGCCTTTACACCTGCTGCATGCGTGGTTCCAGGAAGCACATTATAAATGAAGAAATTAAGGGAGTCTTTTCGGTGCGGGTGGTTTAGGTCTTTAATCTGATTAATAACCTCGCTCAGCAACTCGTTACCATCAATTGGCTTAGGATGTAGCCCCAGTTCTTTTCGTGCTTCTATCTCCTTGAGGTAATCTTCATATAAGTTCATGAAAAAGTATTTTCAGTATTGATTGTTGATTAGCGAATTTGCATTTCAGTTGATGAACAATTCAGTTAAGAACACGTTCATTTTCCGAGCGCGAATTTAATCAATTGGACTACCATAATCAAGGTATTTTGGTGACACTTCAGCTTGAAACTTGTACCTTCAAAAAGCTACCTTACGCTCCTCGAAAAAAAGCATGGATAGAAAGTATCTGCAACTATTAAGTGAGAATGTAAAAGTGGCTTTTGGCTCTATCCGAAGTCAATGGCTGCGCGCCATTCTCACTATGCTTATCATCGCCATCGGTATTACTGCTTTGGTAGGAATCTTGACTTCGATTGACGGTATCAAGAGTTCAATTACCAGCAATTTCACGAGCATGGGAGCGAATACGTTCACTGTTCGAAATAGGGGTACGAATATTCGAATTGGAAAAGGTGGTAAGAAGCCGAAGCGTTACACGCGCATCACTTATCGTGAGGCCGAACACTTTCAAGAAACATTTCAGTTCCCTGCGTTGGTAAGCGTTTCAGCATATGCATCATTTGCTTCTACTCTGAAACATGGTTCTGAAAAAACACAACCGAACATCAATGTGATGGGTTGCGATGCGAATTATTTTACAACAAGCGGCTACGATTTTGAACTTGGAAGGAATTTCTCAGAAACGGAATATCGCTTTGGAATGCCTGTAATTGTGATTGGTAGTGTTGTGAAAGACGTACTCTTTGCAAAAAACGTGGATCCCATAGGCAAGATGGTTGCGGTGGGGGCTTCTAAATATCGTGTTATTGGCGTGCTTGCCGAAAAAGGTTCTACCATGGGATTTGGTGGAGACAAAACATGCATGATTACGTTAACGAGTGCGCGCCAACAATACCTGAGTCCGAAAACATCTTTTACGATAAGCGTTCTTGCTGATAATGTAGCTACGTTGGAAAGCGCCATCAGCGAAGCAACAGGAACCTTTCGGGTAGTACGCGGAGTGAAAGCTGGAGAGGAAAATAACTTCGAGGTTATACGTAGCGATAATCTTTCTAAAATGTTGGTCGAGAACCTTTACGAAGTGCAGGTTGCAGGTTTTATGATAGGTATTATAACCTTGATGGGGGCTGCCATCGGTCTTATGAATATCATGCTGGTTTCCGTTACAGAACGTACGCGAGAAGTAGGAGTGAGGAAGGCTCTTGGTGCTACAAAATCGTTTATCCGAATTCAGTTTTTGGTAGAAGCGGTTTCAATCTCAGTTCTAGGCGGATTATTCGGGATTGTATTTGGAATAATGATTGGAAACGGAGTTTCGAGTTTCATTGGTGGCGGCTTCATTATTCCATGGTTGTGGATTGTTGTTGGCGTAATCGTTTGCTTTATCGTTGGCGTTGTCTCAGGAATTTATCCTGCTATTAAAGCGTCTAATTTGGACCCAATTGAGAGTTTGCGGTTTGAGTAGCGTTTATTGAGTTGATAAAGAGATAAAGTTTACAGAGAGATAAGGTTGATAAGTGGATAGAGTCGTCAACTTTTTGAAAGTTGACGACTCTGACTGATAAAGTTGGCAGTTGGTGCGCGTTAAGGATTGCAGCGGCATCCTTTTCTGAGGAACGAAGAAAAGATATAGTGGAAAGCCTGACCCGGAGTATCAATAGATTCGACTTCGCTTAATCAAATAGGCGAGGGGCACGCCCAACAAAACCAGTCAGTCATGCTGAACTTGTTTCAGCATCTGAATAGACCCTGAAACGAGTTCAGGGTGACCCCAAACGAGAGGTGATTTCCTAGAAAGTGGCCATCCTTTTAGTTTTTCTTTTAGACTGTTCTCTGAGCAGGCTATTGCTCGGGGAAATAAGTAGTCGTTGCTGTATCCGTTTGTCACCCTGAGGGACGAAGGGTCTCACGAAGTACTGAGTAAGACGATTGTCATGTCAGCGTTTAATTCCGAGACTCCTCGCAAACTCGGAGTGACAGAAGGGGAGCTTCGGTTTGCTTTCCGTGTCGCCATTGCCTCTTTCTAGGAAATCACCAACGAAGAAGGGAGAACCAATTGGTTCTTTATTCTTTACATGGTTGAAAAACTAAGCCCTCCGATGTGCCGGAATCACATTCGGTTGTCCATTAAACGGATTTCCTGTGCGGCCTATACCTTTTGACCCCATACTTACAGCCCGTTTTATGGCATCTTGTCCGTAGCGATTTCGCATAAGGTCCATGGCTTGGTAGAGTTTAATGAGTTCTTCGCTATCCTCAAACAGATTAATCTGATAACCGCCACCAACTAGGTGACTGAACCGAACGCCAACCAATCTTATAAGTACTCTTCGGTCGTAGAGTTGGTCAAATAATTCTTCTACTATTTTAAGGATGGAATGGTCGGTGCTGGTGTACGGAATTCTCCGTTGTTTACTGTGCGTTTGAAAATCGGAATACCGAATTTTTACGCTGATACAGGCTGTGAGTTTATCTCCATTTCGTAGCTGATAGGCAAGGTTTTCGGCCATGGCTTTTATGATACTTTTCAACTTCACCATATCCGTAGTGTCTCTCTCAAATGTGCGCTCAATAGAAATGGATTTTCGTTCGTGGTAGGGGATAACGGGTGAGTTGTCGATGGCATGTGTTTTCTTCCAAATGGAGATGCCGGATTTTCCCAGTACACGCTCCATCAGCTCCATGGGCATTTCCTGTACGGTCTTCACTTTCTCAACGCCCATACTACGTAACATGCGGTAAGTCTGGTCGCCCACTTGTGGGATTTTCTTGATGGAAAGCGGTGCGAGAAAAAGCATTTCGGAGTCCTTCGGAATTTCTTTGCAGTTGTTGGGTTTGGCTTCTCCAGTTCCCACTTTAGCTACTGTTTTACTAGTAGACAGGGCGAAAGAAATCGGGAGACCAGTTTCTTTTATCACGCGGTTGCGTAATTCTTTAGCCCATTTGTAACAACCGAAAAAACGGTCCATTCCCGTAGCATCAATGTAAAATTCATCAATGCTCGATTTCTCAAACAAAGGCGATTCTTCTTTGACAATCTCGGTTACGATATCCGATTGCTTGCTGTAAATGCTGCTGTTACCGCGAATCACAATTGCCTCAGGACAAAGCTGCCGCGCCATTTGCATGGGCATGGCAGAATGAATGCCGAATGCACGTGCTTCATAACTGCATGAAGCCACCACGCCACGGCCAGTAACGCCACCTACAAGCACGGGTTTACCAATCAGTTTTGGCTCTAGCAAGCGCTCGCAGGAGATGAAAAAGGTGTCGAGATCTATGTGGATGATGGATTTCAAGAGGCGATTAGCGGATTAGTGAATGGGCGATAGTCCATGGTCCATGGACGACAGACAACTCGTCCCCTGACAATTTTGGTAAGTTGCGATTCCCCCTTTCAAAGGGGGTGCCGAGGTACGAGGCGGGGGATTTACTGGTAGCAAAACGGAAAGTCAGACATGCGGTTGATGGCTCTATAGATACTTTTCAATTCGCTTCCAATCCTCTATCTGTAGCGGTTTTCTTCTGTTTCGTAAACCCAGTGATCCAGTATGGTAAACAGGGAAGATCAGGCTGTTTTGATACTTGACGGGTTCAAGGTTTATCGTTTCTGAAAATCTAGTGGGAATGCGAACATCGATGTTCAATGCTTTTACAACTGCTTTATGCGTCATTTGACCTAAAGCAATTATCAGTTTAGGCTGAACAATATCGATCTGTTCTTTTAAGAATGGACGACAATTGGTCAGCCATTTGTTGTTCAAATTGCCTTGTGCCCCTCCTTCTCTGATGCATAATGCGGCATTGGTGAAGTATAGGCGTTCTGATTTTTCATTGAACTTGAAATGAATACCGAGATGGGTTAACATTTCCATAAGGGTTTGGTCAGTTTTATTGGTTTCTCTGTCAACTCCCTCCATCAAAATGAATTCCCGTGTGCTTCCCCAATCCTGAGCAACAATCATAATGTCCGCGTTCAAGTTTCCTTGCCATCGGGTCAATGGGCCAATTTCGTCACTATCATATTTTCCATTTTCAATTTCAGATGGGTTGACTAACCCATGTTCCATACATATTCTGCAAGCTTTGCGCTTTTCAACAAGCGCTTTGTATTGTTCTTCTTTTTTCATGATTCGGAATTTATATGCTTCTGTCGTGATTATCTGGGTTGTTCAGATTACTGATAAACCCACTTATTAGAATTTCGCTTTTCTCCTTTGCTGTCAATGTTCCCATGTATTGCTTTTTCTTCATTGTTTCCAATTTCAGTATCTCATCAATGGTCAGTTTTTGTGCTCCGTAAAGCTTTATTGAAGAAGGTTTTTGTTTCATGCTAGTGTGTTTCTTTTTGATTCATATCGAAGCTATTATCCCACTCCGTAACCTATTTACGTCCACTCCAACCATTTGCATATTCCCCTCATTTGCTAATCCGCTAATTATCAAATCGCCTAATTGTCTAAATAATCGACATTAACCCGTCCATAATGTAAACATTCATTATTTTCGTGATTCAATTTTGGTCGAATGTTTTTTTCAACAAATCTGAAATTCCTGAGAGAGCGAAAGCATGTTTCGCAGACCGATCTGGCGCGAACGCTAGAGCTGAGTCGTACTACCTTAATTGGTTACGAGAAAGGAGTGCAGCCTCCGTTTCCGAAACTCATCCGCATGGCGGAGCATTTCAAGATAAGTTTGGATGCTTTGGTGCGATATGACCTGACCAAACTCTCTGCTTTTCAGCTTTCGGAAATAGAACGCGGAATGGATATAGACATTACAGGACAGAAACTCCGCGTGCTGACTACAACTACGGATAAGGACGGAAACGAGAACATCGAAATGGTGGCAACCAAGGCACAGGCAGGCTATGCCAATGGTTATGGTGACCCTGAATTTGTAGAGAAACTACCTAAGTTTCAATTGCCGTTTCTGTCTAAGAATAAGAGCTATCGATGTTTTCAGATAAAAGGAGATAGTATGTTGCCGATACCCGAAAATGCTTGGGTAACGGGTTCCTATATTCAAGACTGGAGCGAGATAAAGACTGGCACGCCTTGCATCATTATTACCAAAGACGATGGTGTGGTTTTTAAACTTGTTTACAATAACCTAAAGGCTGAAAAAAGCTTTCAGTTGGTTTCGTCCAATCGTGTTTTTCAGCCTTATTCGATTAAAGTAGAAGAAGTGCTTGAAGTCTGGAAATTTGAAACCTGGAACAGTTTTGAGGTGAGTTGAATTATGTAAGATGCAGATTGAACTGATTTGCGCTGATAAACAAGACAGGTTGAATGCCAAAGACGCGTGCTTTCATTCTGAATTTATTTCAGAATCTGAACGACCAAATCAGCAGATAGATGCTGAAACAAGTTCAGCATGACGTTTTAAAGGAAGGTTCATTATTCAACAATCAATCGAGAAACTGAATCTCCAATTCTAGCTACATAAATGCCAGTTTTAAAATCTTCAACTGAGATTTGAACGATACCTGAAGTTTGATTGATTAGTTCTGATTTCACCAATCGGAGTGAAGTGTCAAAGAATTCAACTTGTCCAATTTCATTTCCAATAGGAAGTTCAATTGAAATTTGATTCGTAGCTGGATTTGGATACAGGTTAAGAGCGGTTATTTCTTCGCTGTTCAGTATTCCTGTTCCAGAACCACCGCCTAAATCAACATCAGAAATCTTTGAAACGCCTGTGCTAGTTGCAACCCAAACGTTGTCTTGAGAATCAACAGATAATTGTCGGACAACAGGTCCAATCAATCCATCGCTCACGTCAAACTGTGTCCATTCGATTCCGTTGTAGGCGGAAATTCCGCCTTCAGTCACTAGGTAGTCGACATAAATACCAGCCCAAATATTTCCTTCTGAATCGATGACAATATCTTCCACGGGGTTTAGCGTGTCTGGTGCAGGCAATTCAAACATGGTTGTATGTTGCGTAATCAACTGGATTGTATTGTCGAAAACTGAAATGCCATCCGAAGTGCCAATCCAAAGATTCCCGGCAGCATCAGTTGCAATACTGCGAATTTTGTCGTTCAATAAACCTTCATTCTCAGTGATGTCAGATATTACGCCATTACCGAATATGGTTACCCCACCAAGAGCCGTTCCGAGATGAGATACGTCAAAAGCCTGTTCATCGAAGCTGGTTACCCCTCCAAACGGTAAGCCATCCGCAGTTCCCCATGAAGTCCAATTTGTACCATCAAAAGAAGTTACTCCGTCATTGGTTCCAAACCAGATTGTACTATTCATATCTTCATGGATGACTTTAATTCGGTCATCACCTAAGCCGTCAGTTTCGGTATAAGTTGTCCATGAAGAACCGTCATAATACGCAGCTCCAAAATCAGAGCCAATCCAAACGTCACCGTTAGCCATTACTTTGATAGCGGTGACAACATCATTCACAAAACCAGCATCTGTGCTCATGTTGTGCGCTGTCCAATTTGTGCCGTCAAAAACAGAAACCCCAGCTTGTGTTCCAAACCACATAACATCGCTAGACGCAACATCTAAGCAGTTCACACTATTGTTAGCCAAGCCATCAGCATCGGTGTAATTGGTAAACGTTTGGGCTTGAGAAAAGCCAACAGCCAATAAGACGGATAGGGTTGTGAAAAGTGATTTCATAGTACGATTAGTTGTTAATGATAAGTCGTTTTGTTGTGGTGGAAGATTCGGTTGAAATTGACACCAAGTACAGTCCAGATATTAAGTTGGAAACATCGACTTGAATAGAACCACTTGTGTTGAATTGTTGCGTTGAAAGTAGCTTTCCATCAACTGATAAAATTTCGATTTTCGATGCTTTTGGTTCGTCAAATTTGACGAAGAAATTACCATTTGCTGGGTTTGGATAAACCGTTGCTTCTAGTTCATCGATTTCTTCTACTCCTGTAAAATTGTTGTTGCCATTGAAAGTTGGCGCCATTGTAATCCAAGGACCGGTTCCATTCGGGAAACGCCCGTAAGCAACATCAGTAGTTTGAGCTCCAAAGCTTATACTGTCAATCTTAGTTCCATCGCCATAATGTAATCCAACAAATTCTCCACTTGTAGATGAGAGTTTGAAATTGGCGTGATTATCACCTTGCTCGCCATCTTCATCAGCCCAAATAATCATGTAACCATCTGCAGAAATTACCGAATTAGGCAATGCCCATTTATCAAGATTAGTCAAGTCATCCGTTAGGTAAAGACCTGAAGTTGAAATGTCGAATTGCGTGGTATTGTAAATCTCAATCCAATCATCGTTTTCACCAAATTGGTCAGAAGCTGTGAAGTCATTCGAAGCCATTAATTCATTCAGAACTAAATCGCCAGAAGTGATTTGCGATTGAATTTCATAGAATTCGTAAGCCGCTCTTTCTGGAGAGAATCTCCCTGCATCCGCGTTTTGCGCGTATACGTAATACTGAATAGTGTTCCCAATATTGATCAGTGTTCTTCCGTAAGTCCCATCACCTGAGGTGCCATCATTCTGACTTCCATCGTCCAGCATAGAAACGGTTGTGAAAACATCGTTTGCGCCATAACGGTAAGCAAGGAAGACTTCATCTTCGCTAACCACATCGGCAGTAATTGTTACGCTGCCACCTAGTGTAATATTGGTTGTTGATGAACCTACATTTGAGATGGTGGGTGCATTAGGAATTCCAGTATACGAGCTCAAATACGTGTTTCTGGCTTCCATTAAGTCGGTAAGTCCAGGGTAATCAATAAGGTCGTTTACTGTTGAGTTTAGGTTATTCTGAAAATCATCATAACCATAAAATTTGTTGGTGTCTTCTTGCACCGATGTGTCAATTAAATCGTGCAAAAATTGCGCACGGGTAGCGTAGAGGCTATTGCCAATGTTCTCTTCCATTATTGTGCGCATGTGTGCTAAATACATGCGCTTGTAAGTGGTGTTTTCAAACAAATTTCTCATCAGCGGACGGTCATAAACCGAGACGCTGTTTAAATGTAGAAGCGGGTCAATTGTTTTTGCTTCACCAATGGTAAAACCATCCCAGAATTCGGATGCGTCTGCCAATCTGAAACTTGCAAAAGACATGTTCATATCCCAAAGAATTGGGTTGAACTGACCGTTGTCTTGTTTGTAGATGTAATAGTTCTGTGCATATCCAACATAGCTATCGAAGTTGATAACAGAGTAGTTGAAAGCGTGCATCCAAAGCGTTCT
>Ga0208768_1001679_pt1 | contig 11159 bp, 9 predicted proteins | sample AntAceMetag02UK1_FD_184760 | JGI IMG/M metagenome (GOLD analysis project Ga0208768, IMG submission 184760) | Saline lake microbial communities from Ace Lake, Antarctica - Antarctic Ace Lake Metagenome 02UK1 (SPAdes) (version 2) | ecosystem: Environmental > Aquatic > Non-marine Saline and Alkaline...
TATCGTTCTTGGCCCGTTAATTTTCTGAAATCCATTTTTTCCATACCATGAATATACAAAAAATATCCCATATATAACGGTATATTAACGCTAGGTTAATAATGATACCGTTGATGTATCGGTAGCCTCCGAAAGAGCTGAGGCAATCGGTGGCGTCCTCATTGCCTTTTTTGCGGTTCTAATGGCCATATTGCAAATGGTAAACGGCGAGTTGGAAGAAGAAATGATGATCGCCCACAACAGGGTCGTCAACTATTCTAGCTGGTACCAGTTCAAAAGCATTAAGGAAAGTCTTAAGGAAAGCGAACTGGATTACCTCTACGCAGTATTTGAAAGCGGAATAGTGTTAGACGAAAAGAAACCTGTCATCCAAGACAAGATAAATACCATTAAACTAAAGTATTGAAAAATACGGATTGGAGAAAACAGAAATTTTGTTAGGTTCAAAACAAGTGGGTCAAGCCAATTGGGCGCAAGACCTAGATGGCGAAATGGGAAAAATTGTAGGTGTAAAAGAATAGGAAGTCCTAGCAGAAGAATATGATATTGCCACGAAAAAGTTTGACCTAGGGATGTTTTTCTTTCAGATCAGTATTGTGCTAGGTGCTGTTTGTATTATCATTTACGGTAACCCCAAACTGCAAAAAACCTTTATTATGCTTATGATCATAACTGGTATCCTAGGTATGTTAATGTCTGGTTACCGCTATAGTTTGGCACCTTAAAATGGGCAAAAAATTAAAATTATCCTATTTCATTAATTAGTAGTACCTTTGCCGCCAAATTAACGCCGCTGGTATAGCATGTGTTACGCTGAGTCTAAATAGGTTATACGATAATCGCTCTATGTAACATTCTTATTTGCGATTTAAGTATATAATATTATGACAAAGTTTGAAGCACTGGGACTGCAAAAGTCCCTATTGGATGCTGTTGCGGATTTGGGATTTGAAACCCCTTCCGAAGTACAGGAAAAAGCAATCCCTATTTTATTGGAAAGTGACACCGATCTGGTAGCACTTGCACAGACAGGAACCGGCAAAACGGCAGCTTTTGGTTTCCCATTAATCCAAAAAATAGACAGCGATAGCAGAACCACACAAGGTCTTATCCTCTCTCCCACGCGTGAACTGTGTTTGCAGATCACCAACGAACTACAACTCTACGCAAAATATGAGCGCAACATTAATGTTGTTGCCATTTATGGTGGTGCCAGTATAACGGAACAGGCAAGACAGATTAAAAGAGGTGCGCAGATCATTGTAGCTACTCCGGGCCGTATGAAAGATATGATCAACCGTAGGTTGGTAGATATTTCCAAAATAGATTATTGTATTTTGGACGAGGCGGACGAAATGTTGAACATGGGATTTATGGAAGATATCAAGGATATTCTTTCCAATACGCCCAATGAAAAATCGACTTGGCTTTTTTCCGCAACCATGCCCAAAGAGGTGGCGATCATTGCGAAGAAATTCATGCACTCCCCACAGGAAATAACCGTAGGAACAAAAAATTCCGGTGCATCTACCGTGCAACACGAATATTACGTAGTTGGCGGCAGGGATCGTTATTCGGCGCTAAAAAGATTGGCCGACACCAATCCAGATATCTTCTCCCTTATCTTTTGCCGTACCAAAAGGGATACGCAGAAGGTAGCGGAAAAATTAATAGAGGACGGTTATAACGCAGGTGCCCTTCACGGAGATTTGAGCCAAAATCAACGTGATTTGGTAATGAATTCCTTTCGTAAGAAGCAGATTCAGATGTTAGTGGCAACGGATGTTGCAGCCAGGGGAATAGATGTAGACGATATTACCCATGTCATCAACTACCAATTACCAGATGAAATAGAGACCTATACACACCGTAGCGGTAGAACAGGACGTGCGGGTAAGTCAGGTATTTCCATGGTCATTATTACGAAGAGCGAATTGCGTAAGATCAAGGCGATGGAAAACATCATAAAACAATCCTTTATTTCCAAAAAGATTCCTTCCGGGATGGAAATTTGCGAAATTCAGCTGTATCACTTGGCCAACAAGATCAAGGATACGGAGGTCAATTCCGAAGTGGACAGTTTCTTGCCCGCTATAAATGATGTACTTCAAGGAATTGACCGGGAGGAACTTATCAAAAAAATTATCTCGGTAGAATTTACGCGATTTTATAATTACTATAACAAGACCAGAGATCTGGGCTCGTCTTCCGATAGGGATACGAACTATGAGAGGGAGGAAAATACACCTACCAATGGTGCCGTACGTTATTTTGTGAACGTAGGCGAAAAAGATGGCTACGATTGGATGTCTTTGAAAGATTTTATTAGGGATACCGTAGGATTGGATCAAGACGATGTTTTCAAGGTAGACGTAAAGGAAAGTTTTTCTTTTTTTAATACCGATGCGGAAGTAACCGAAAAAATACTTGCGGCCTTTACCGAGTTTAAGGTAGATGGCAGATTTGTTAATGTCGAAGTTTCCAAGAGTCCGGGCGGCGGCGGCGGCGGTCGCAGAAGCTCTGGAGGCGGAGGTAGCTCCTACAAAGGAAAACGCTCAGGAAGCAAAGACGGCTTTAGGGACCGTGGCAGCAAGAGTGATGACAACAGTCGCGGCAACAGCAGAAAAGCACGTAGTGGATCTTCTAGTCCCAATTCGGGAAAAAGAAGAAGCCAAAAAAAGAAAGGTGATTTCTTTTAGTTAATTGTATACTAAAAAATACGCTTCGGCGTATTTTTTAGTTTTGTTTGCAGGATAAAGTAGATAGCATACATTTTTTATGGGTAAATTTTTAGCATTTTTTTTCTGTTTTATTTCGATTGCCTCCTTTGCTCAGGATAATCCGAAGAACAGCAGTATCAGCGCAATTGTAGTAAATGCCCAGACAGAAGTTACGATGGAAAGTGTGCATGTGGTGAACCTGAACCAGGTATCGGGCACCATAACCAATGAACGCGGAGAGTTTACGATTACAGCGGCGGTCAATGACACACTTTATCTTTCCTTCCTTGGATTCAAATCCCAAAAAATTAGGATAACGAACGATATGTTCAAATTCAAGGATACAAAAATCGCACTAACAGAGTTGGCTTATGCCCTAGAGGAAGTTATCGTAAGGCCCTATCAGCTTACGGGCTATTTAGAAATAGATGTTAAGAACCTTCCCATAAACAATGCCTATCAATACAGTATTTCAGGTCTGTCCGTTGCCTACGAGGGCGGAAATAAAAATCCAAGTGCCGTAACCAAAGTGCTTGGGGCCATACTTAACCCGGCAGATCTTCTTCGTAATCTATTTGGAAAAAAGCCGAACCAAATGAAGAAATTGCGGCAAATGAAAGAGGACGAGGAAATTAGAAATCTATTGGCCTCAAAATTCGACCGAGAAACATTGACCGAGTTTTTACAATTGGAAAAAGTAGATATCCAAGATATTTTAAACAATTGTAATTACTCCAAATCATTCATAACAACGGCCAACGATCTACAAATATTGGATGCCATAAGTAGTTGCTACGAAGAATTCAAAGTATTGAACCGCCAAAAATAAAATTTTTCAGTTCCATCTGCATTTTATAGCTTTAACCAAAATATAATTACAGATGAAACGCCTACTTGCCCTTCTTGCCCTAATTTTGCTTATCTCTTCCTGTAAGACAGAAAAAAAAGAACCGCTAACTAATAACGTAACGGTAAAGGATATCGTAGTAGTGCCAGAAGAAAAGGTTCCGTTTGTTTGGGACGGCGCAAACATCTATTTCTTGCTTACAGATAGGTTCAATAACGGAAATCCCGATAATGATATAAATTTTGAGCGCAGCAACACGACCGGAAAACTCAGGGGTTTTATGGGCGGGGACATAGCGGGTATTACCAAAAAAATAGACGAAGGTTATTTTAGCGACCTCGGCATAAACGCCATTTGGTTTACGCCCGTGGTGGAACAGATACATGGCGGTACCGACGAAGGCACCGGAAACACCTATGGCTATCACGGCTATTGGGCAAGCGACTGGACCGCCTTAGATCCTAATTTCGGAACAAAAAAAGAACTGGGAACCTTGGTGGAAACAGCCCATAAAAAAGGGATAAGAATATTAATGGACGTTGTTCTAAACCATACCGGCCCTGTAACGGCCCAAGACCCAGTATGGCCAAAGGAATGGGTCATAACCGATCCCACTTGTGAATTTACGACCTACGAAAACACCACCTATTGCACTCTCGTGGATAATTTACCTGACATCCTTACGGCTTCTGATGTTCCGGTGGAAATACCCGATGCCCTTTTAGCCAAATGGAAAAAGGAAGGTCGGTTAAGTACCGAACTCGATGAACTTCAATTGTTTTTTGACCGTACAGGCTACCCTAGGGCGCCACGGTTCTATATCATGAAATGGCTCACGGATTATGTACACGAATTTGGGATTGACGGCTTTAGGGTAGATACAGTAAAGCATGTCAACGAAAATGCTTGGACAGAACTCTACACCGAAGCATCCTACGCTTTTGAGACCTGGAAGAAAAGACATCCCAACATGGTCTTGGACGATGCACCTTTTTACATGATGGGCGAAGTGTATAATTATGGAATTTCCGGTGGACGGGAATTTGATTTTGGCGATAAGAAAGTAGATTATTTCGATCATGGATTTCACAGTCTTATCAATTTTGAATTGAAGAACGATGCCCTGAATTCCTATGAAGACATATTCGCTAAATACAGTAAACTGTTGCATACCAAGTTAAAGACCAAAAGTGTCGTTAATTACCTCACCTCGCATGATGACGGACAACCTTTTGATAAAGAGCGGAAAGACCCTATACGAGCGGCCAATGTACTTTTATTAACGCCGGGTGCCTCTCAGGTTTATTATGGAGACGAAACTGCCCGAGGCCTTATCATAGATAGTACGCAAGGCGATGCCACATTGCGCTCCTTTATGAACTGGGAAGAATTGGACAGCCGGCCACAGACCAAAAATACCTTGGCACATTGGCAAAAACTCGGAAAATTTAGGAATAACCATCTGGCCATAGGTGCTGGGAAGCATGAAAGGTTATCAAAAACGCCCTACGTTTTTAGCAGAACTTACATTAAGGACGATTACAAGGATAAGGTTGTGGTTGGTCTGGACCTTCCAAAAGGTAAAAAATCGCTCTCGGTAAAAGGATTCTTTGGTGATGGCACTACGTTATATGATACCTACTCCAACACCGAAGTGGTTGTTACAAATGGAAAAGTAAACTTAGAAAATGATTTTGAAATCGTATTGTTGGAAGTAGTAGAGTAACGACTAAAATGGACTATTTGCAATAGCAATATGTCCAAATGCGCAAATGAGTTTATGGCAATTGGGAGAAGGTCTTTTGTAAAAAGATTTATAGTAGGACTAACAGGATTGATTGGGCTTACAGTATTAGATGCTTTTTGGTTTGAAAAATATATTATCGATTGGACAGAATTTGATTTATCTGAAAATAACAATGAACCAATATCAGTAATTCAACTTTCTGATATTCACTTAAAGGAAGTTAATTTCTCGCTGAAAAATGTCGCTGAAAAGGTAAATTCGTTAAATCCGGATATGTTACTTTTTACAGGTGATACCGTGGCAAGAAGTCGCCATTTTGTGTACCTAGAAAGTCTATTAACCTTATTTGACGACAAAATCCTAAAAATTGTAATTTTGGGCAACAAGGAATATTCGAGTAGGATTTCCATACCAGATTTTGAAAGTATTTTTAAAAAACACAATGGTATTCTTTTGGTGAACGAGAATTATGTTTTTACCAAAAACGGTAGATCAATCAATGTACTTGGCTTGGATGATCTTATAGGAGGACAAGCAGATTTTTCAAAGTCTGTTAAAACTATTGACGACAAAAAATTAAGCACAATCATTTTGTCTCATTGCCCGGCCTATAAAAATAACATAGACCTCCTTAATCAAAAAGAAAAAGTGAATATAAAAGCTATTATCTCTGGCCATACACATGGCGGACAAATTACTTTTTTTGGAAAGAAAATCTATACTCCAGGTGGAAGCGGAGCATATTTAAGAGGTTGGTACGAAAATAACGAATCAAAAATGTTTGTCTCCAAGGGTATTGGTACGACCATTCTCCCTATACGTTTTTTTGCACGGGCAGAAGTCTCTATATTTCATATATAGAAACCATTTCGGGTATTGGAATGTAGTGCTAGAAAACGATTTTGATTTCGCTATATTGGAATTGAAAGATTAAGTGCAAATCGGTTTGCAAAAACAAAAATAGTGTCCTAAAATCCTAAGCAGTAAAACAGTATCCCAATCGCTTCTTGGGGAATCACTTTTCATTATAATAGCGCGCGACTATCTCATCGATACTTTCAATGGATTTTTTCGTCCATTCCAAACGCTTTTCCAGTTTTTCCGCATCGGTTAGCTACCAAGGTAAGTCGGTTTCCATTACTATACCCAGGCTTAATTAAAACGCAAAAATTTTGACAAATTTATTTTTTCTTTGCGTAGTCAAAGGGAAAAAGAAAGAGACAAAAACTCGGGTTTTCATTTGGCAGGAGTATAAATTACTTATATGCTGTAGGATAATGGCGGCGGCTACGGAAATATTCAAACTTTCGGTAAAACCTTTCATCGGAATTTTCAAAAATCCGTCTGCCTTCTTTAGTACTTCCTCGCATAATCCATCCTGCTCGGTTCCAAAGAACAGGGCTACTTTATTCGTTACCTTAAAATCGGGTAACAAAACAGCATCATTATGCGGTGTGGTCGCAATTATTTTATGTCACTGGTTTCTTAGCTTAGCAACACAATCCATTGTGTCTTTATATCGATATACATCTACCCATTGCTGGGCACCCATGGCAATATTCCTATCCAGTCCGTTCGCATTTCGATTTTCTATCAAATGAGCCTCCTGAATGCCAAAAACATCACAACTGCGATAACCGCACTTGTATTATGCATTTGAAAGACATCTTCAACAGCTATGGTAATATATTCGGTTCGCCTGTTTAATACAGAAATAAAGCGTTCGCGCCGTTTTTTGGAAATAAAACCCTCTAAATAGGTCAAAAGTTCTGGTTCATCCATAAAACCAAGATAATAAAAAGTATATTTTTAAGGCAAAATATAGAAAATGAAGCACATCGTAGTTTTAACAGGAGCAGGAGTAAGTGCCGAGAGTGGTCTGAGCACGTTCAGGGATACGGATGGATTATGGGAGGGACACGACGTCATGGAAGTAGCAACGCCTGATGGATTTGCCAAAAATCCCGCTTTGGTGTTGGATTTTTACAACCAAAGACGAAAGCAGTTGTTGCAAGTAGCACCCAATGCCGCCCATGAGGCACTGGTGGCCTTAGAAGAAAAATTTGAGGTACATATCGTTACCCAAAATGTAGACGACCTGCACGAACGGGCTGGAAGCCGCAACGTTTTACATCTTCACGGAGAGCTTTTAAAGGCGCGCAGCACCCTTTCCGATGATGACATAGTTCATTGGGCAAAAGATATGCTACAAGGGGACCTATGCCAAAAAGGCCACCAAATGAGACCTCATATCGTTTGGTTCGGAGAAGCGGTTCCATTAATGGACAAGGCCATCGAAATAACAAAAAAAGCCGATATCCTTATTATTATAGGAACGTCTATGCAAGTGTATCCGGCTGCTGGCTTAATTGATTTTGTTAGGTATGATATTCCTATTTATTTTATCGATCCAAAACCCTCCATTTCGGAACATAGTAGGGAAAATTTGAGCATATTAATAGCTAGTGCAGCCCTTGGCGTTCCTAAATTGGTGTGGAAATTACTGGACGAATCAACTTTGTAATGTATAGAAGAGGGTCTGTTTAGTTAAAAAATAAGTCAAACCAGGTTGATGACACCGCACGAGCTATACGCCAAACTAGAGTATATATACCATTCGCGGGAAAAACACGGGAAGATATCCGCGATCATCCTAGAACATCCATGTGTAATTTAGTCCTTACTAGCTATAATCTCGCTAGTGGATGACCTTATAAGCTGCCGGGCCAGTTGGATTTTGGAAAGCGTCGTACGAGAAGATATGGGTCACATATACCCGTATTTGGATCGCTTTACGGCCCATTTAGGAAAGGTGCGACGAGATTCCGCAGTGCGACCCATGGCCAAAATAAGCGAGCTACTCATGCAAGCCTACTTTTCTAAAGCACCTAATCAAAGTCAACAAAGCGTAAGCATCCAACAGCTAGAAAAAATAACTACAGCTTGTTTTGATTGGCTTATCGGAGAACACAAAGTAGCTGCTAAAGCCTATTCCATACATTCGCTACTGCTTTTAGGTCGAAAATTCGATTGGATACATCTAGAACTGCAACTCATCCTGGAGCAAAATTACGCAACAGGCAGCGCGGCACATAAGGCACCTGCGCGAATGACCTTGAAGAAAATAAGAGGTGCTGCCATAAATAAGTAAAAAACCTAGGTGCAAGCCCACGAGGCCTTAAAATTCCAAAATAGTAAATTCCTGCCAAAGTTTCGGGACCAATTTAAAGAGAAGGCAAGCCATGAGGCATTAAACCCAAAAACTAAAGTAAAAATCAACCAATAAACTATACCGACTTAACAAATAGACTTAGGACATAAGACCAAATTTATCACCTAAATAAATAACGTAACAACATAAATTATAAAAATTTGAACCAAAAAGAGGCTCTATTTTTTAGGTCTCTTCGTTCTGGTTCAGGAACCTTATTTTACCTCAATGGAGAGAATGTTAGTACCCATGAAGTCGATAAAAATCCTAAGTCAAAAACTCTTTTAGCACAACCTTTCAAACTGCGAGGGTAATAGGTATCTTTGCATGCTTTAATACGAACCAATCCGACACAGTATGTCCCTGAACGAATTAAATGCCATCTCCCCTATTGATGGCCGCTATAGAAACAAAGTGGCAAGCCTAGCTCCCTATTTTTCAGAGGAAGCACTTATTAAATATAGGGTGCGGGTAGAAATAGAATATTTTATTGCGCTCTGCGAGATTCCCTTGCCACAGCTCTCCGGTTTTGAAACTACCAAGTTTGATGCGTTACGGGAAATCTACGCTAATTTTGATACCAAGGATGCGCAAGCTATAAAGGATATAGAAAAGACCACCAACCACGATGTTAAGGCCGTTGAATATTTCATAAAGAATGCCTTTGAAGCATTGGACCTATCGGCGTTCAAGGAATTTATACATTTTGGATTAACATCCCAGGACATTAACAATACGGCCATTCCGCTCTCTATCAAGGAAGCCATGAACGACGTCTATGTACCGCAGTATTTTAAGGTTTTGGAAAAGTTGGAGGAACTCTCCAAAACATGGGCCAATATCCCCATGCTGGCCAGAACGCACGGTCAGCCTGCTTCCCCTACCCGACTTGGTAAGGAAATCGCTGTTTTTGTTGTCCGTTTAAAGGAACAGTTTAATTTGTTGAATGATATCCCAAGTGCTGCTAAATTTGGCGGTGCCACAGGAAACTTCAACGCCCATAAAGTGGCCTACCCTCAAATTGACTGGAAAGCGTTCGGAAGTACTTTTGTACAAGGGAAACTGGGACTTCAACATTCCTTCCCAACCACACAAATTGAGCATTACGACCACATGGCCGCGCTGTTTGATACGCTCAAACGCATTAATAACATCGTTCTGGATCTAGACCGAGATTTTTGGTCATACGTCTCCATGGATTATTTTAAACAAAAAATAAAGGCTGGCGAAGTCGGTTCCTCTGCCATGCCACACAAGGTTAATCCTATCGATTTTGAAAATTCCGAAGGGAATATAGGCATGGCCAACGCCATCTTTGAGCATCTATCGGCCAAATTACCTGTATCTAGATTACAAAGGGATTTAACGGATAGCACCGTGCTAAGAAACGTTGGTGTTCCTTTTGCGCATACCATAATTGCTTTCCATTCCACATTAAAAGGATTAAATAAACTCCTCTTGAACAAAGTCAAATTTGAGCAGGACTTAGAGAATAATTGGGCCGTAGTCGCAGAAGCCATCCAGACCATTTTACGGCGAGAAGGCTATCCTAATCCGTATGAAGCACTTAAAGGCTTAACCCGCACTAATGAGAGGATAAACCAAGCCTCTATAGGAAATTTCATAGATACCTTGGAGGTGTCCGATGACATTAAGCAGGAGCTTAAGAACATTACACCCAGTAATTACACGGGAATATAAGTTTTCTATGCCCTATATTCTAGGGGGTTACGTCTAATATACCATAAAAAAAGACCGCACTAGTGCGGTCTTTTTCTTTGATTTTATCCAAGGTATTATTTGGTAATCTGCACTTCGTGCGGATAAGGAATCACGATACCTGCTTTGTCCAAAACCTCTTTAGAACTTTCAATCGTTGCAAAAAACATATCCCAATAATGCTCTGGTTTACAAAATGGCCTTACAGCCAAAATCACGGAACTATCGGCCAGTTTCTCTACATTTACAGATGGTGCAGGATATTGCAATACTAGCGGATTTGCTTTCAACAATAGCCAAAAGTACTTCTTTGGTCTTTTTAATATCTGAACCGTAATCTACACCCACGGACGTATCTACCCTCATCTTTCCCTCAGCCGTATAATTAATGATATTGCCATTAGCCATGGCACCATTGGGGACGCTCACCAATTTATTCTATGGCGTAATCAACTTGGTAGTAAAAATCTCAATTTTTTACAGAGCCTAAAACCCCTTGCGCCTCTATCAAATCATCAATTTTATAGGGCCTAAAAATCATAATCAGTACTCCACCGGCAAAAACTATGAGTAGTAGCGTCCCGCAGGGTGCTATTGCTCATAGGTGATGTGTGTGCCCAGCATGGGCATCTTTGTGTATTAATCTAGAGGGTGCAAGTCCCTTATGGGCAAGGGTAACGTCTTGAACCATTAGTAAGCTGCAAAGCCTGCCCCGTACTTGATACGGGGGTCGCTAGTTGCGAAACTAGGACTGAAGGTTATTTGCGATTGAATAATGAGCAAATACCGACTACAAAACTCGGTACTGACGAACAGGAACCGTATACAGAGGCATATTTACTTGGGTAAGCAAGCACATCATTGCAACGCCCTAAGAACACAAAAAGGGTAAGTATGTAGATACGGCAGGGATCG
>Ga0208768_1001683_pt1 | contig 11150 bp, 11 predicted proteins | sample AntAceMetag02UK1_FD_184760 | JGI IMG/M metagenome (GOLD analysis project Ga0208768, IMG submission 184760) | Saline lake microbial communities from Ace Lake, Antarctica - Antarctic Ace Lake Metagenome 02UK1 (SPAdes) (version 2) | ecosystem: Environmental > Aquatic > Non-marine Saline and...
CCGACGTCGTCGGCGTGTTCCCCAACCCGGCGGCCTTGCTGCGTCTTTCCGGGTCGGTCCTGATCGAGCAACATGACGAATGGGAAGCCGGCGAACGCCGCTACTTCTCCGAAGCTTCCATGCTCGAACTGACCACCATGACCAAACCGATCGAGGTTCTCAACGAGGCGGTGATGCTCCCCGAACTCGCCGCCGCCTAAGCTAGAACAACTGACCCGCACGGTGTTGACAAACCACACCACTCAGCGGGAAGTGACCTGTGCCCATGGGGATGTCTTGAACCGCCCTGGGTTTGTTGGAGATTTTGATGTGCCCTAAAATTCTCAAATGTCCCCGTTTTGAGGAGGTTGCACTAGACCGGTCAATTGGGCTTCACCCACAAATGCTGGCGGGTCGGTCCTTTGCGTCTGTGTCTAAAAGCGTCCAAATGCGGCTGGAGGTTGTGGGGCCCTCATCGGTTGGGACGATCCTGGTCTGAATCTGCGGGGTGAAGATGGAAGGAATCTGAATCCGTCTGGTTCGAGGTATAAGCGAACAAAACGTCGACATTCCTGAGCTCGAAAGGGTCGAAATAGTTTGGAATCACCAGATCAGGATCGGTTTCGCGACTCTGAAACCCATTGCTGACCATCGCGACTTCATCTATCCCATAGGCCAAAATATCTAAGTACTCAGCTCCAACTTGACTCACGACCTCGGCCAAAGCATTGGCTGCGAAGGGTAATTGTTTGAGATCTCCAGCGATATCGACAACCCGTATGACCACCGCACCCTCGACCTCGATTGTTCTAAAAACCAACAACACCTCGGCATAAGAATGCTGGCCGAGTGTGACGAATTGGTAGTTAAACCACGGGTGGTCTTGGAACCGGTGCCGGTAGTATTCTGCAGATTTCGCAGGTTGGTTTGAGGACAAGAAACCCTCAACGGACCTCGTTGTATTTTCGCTGAGTTTATCTTCTTGAGTCAATAGGTTTAGACCTGTCCCCCGCTTATGCTTTGGCCCTATTCTCTGTCCCGTAATGGTTGACACCTCGAGGCCTTGGCGAAAAAGGGCGAAATGGCTCATCGATCCGGTTGCAAAACCCAGTGATTTGTAGATTGGCAAGGTGGCCTGATTGAGCCCAACAGCAATAACTGACCGGGGTTCTTTCTGGTCCATTAACCAAGTTAACATTCGCAGACCAGTTCCCCGCTCAGCCTGTTCGGTTCTCTTCCAGAGGGCCAGAGCGATTGTGTCGCTCACAAGCGACGGATCAAAACTTCGGAACGAGATAAATCCCAGTATCCCGACAATGGAGCCGCCTGCCTCCGCCAGAACGAAATTTAAACCCTCGCCTTGCTGGCTACTATGTTGCCAGACCATTAATTCCGGATTCTTCACAAAAACATGGTCGCTGCGCCAGTGACTCTTTATGAACGTGACAATTCGCCCTGAATCACTTTGACTGGCTAGGCGAAAATGGGCCGACAACTAATCCTCCTCAAATTCGTTTTCCACTGTACAAGTGGTCCTCGTTGTGCCGAGCACTAAAATAGCGTCACACCTAGGGGTACCAACCTAATTTTATTCCTCCCAAGCCCGATATCGCCTTTTCTTACTGCCCATGAAGCTCTCTCATGATGTTCGAGTGGTCTTCGCGCGGCACCTCAAGGGGTGAACCGTAAAAACCGGGTGTTAGTGAAGAACGCAACCCCCCCCGAACCCCTAAATCGACCAAAATTTTTAGAGTGGCTTCCGAGTAATTTCCGCAGGGGTGAGCGACCCACGTAGGGGTAACCATTAGCTGGCTCTCGATCCAGTCCTTATTAGCGACGTACTCCGCCCTTTGCTCATCTTCGGGCAAGTCAGCCATTCCTGTAGGGTGAGTGTGGCTATGAAGGCCTACCGAGTGACCCTGGGCGAGCAGAAGTTGCAAGTGCTCTTTTTGCATCCAAGCGTTCTTTATCGCTTCTTCCGAGCTAAAACCGGTCGACTGGGAAATGAGTTCGAACATGAGACTGAGGTACTCTTTTTTTGAGATCAGCCTGTCCCTTAGAAATCTAAACTTTCTCTCGTTGACGGTGTAAAATGGGAAGTTGCTGAGCCACCCCGAAGGGAATGATTCCTCAAGAATTCTTTGAATGCCGGGCTTGAGCTGTTCGACGACATCCAAGAATCGTGACCAATAATCGTCAAAATTCTCAAATTCCGACGCCCGGTAGATAGCGAACAGCTCAAGTGGATCAGGTTCTCCCGTAAAAACCGAGCTGTAGACGTTGAAAAGTCCTTTAATTGAGTGTGCATCCAGAACGGGTAAAGCCACATCAAACTGTGACAAGAGAGAATCGTCAAACGAGAGAACGATGTCTGTCTTTTTCAACGTGGCGTCGAGCATCCGCCCAAGGAAATCTTCTGGGTGCAGTATTGAGAATTCTCCTTCTAGATGGGACAGAACCTGGTCGAGTTCACCAGAAGAGATTGAACCGGGACGCTCCAAATGACTCTGCGAGTGAAAATGATGAAACATGACCCCAAATCCCATAGCACTGATAGTAGCGAAAAATTGGCCTGGCATTGGAAGATGCCGGGTCTGGTTCGAAGTGCAGCACCTTGGCCGGGGTTTACTGCCGGGCACCGTTCGTGCATAAGTTCGGTCGAGGGCGTGCAACCCGACACGCTACTGGTCACCCGGCTGTTCTGACACATCCGGCAGTGCGCACGAGCCCCCAATTCCAGACGAAGCCGCGACCGCTTATTCTGCGGAGGTGATGCAGATACTGGTGGCGGAAGCCCCAACGTATAATCTGCCACCACAAAAAGGACCCCTCGCGCACCCACCAGAGCCTAGTTACCCTTGCTACGTTTCCGTCCTGGGGGATTTAGCGAACTTAGCCCCACGCGAGGAGCCACGCCTCCTCAGGCTAAAAGTTGCCAGCCACCACCTAAAAAGCCATCAGCCCGCGCCACATACGGTAAAAAGCCACGAACAGTGGTCCTGTTTTGGACCGGCGTCAACAGGCGCCGTGGATGTAGGCCCTCCATCACCACTGCGAGCAACGCCTGGTCGACGCGGTGGCGCTGCTCCAGCAGCGCCGGGAAGAACGACCCCCGCCGTGGTGATCAGGGATAGGGGGCGCGGGCCTCGTTGCGGTGGGTGGTGTGGCGACTGGCATGCTCGACTAAGCACGCGCCGATAACCGCAGTTGCTTGCGCATCAATCAGCTCCTGGTAAAGCGTCTCGGTCGCGGACCGAATCCGGCCGGTTACATCGGTGAGTTTCAGTTGAGTAAGAAGTGCGAATTACGTCCCTCCCACACCACCGGTCGTTCCTGCGCAAACCCCCACGCCCACGCTCCAACTTGGCTCCGGCGACAAGAACCCCATCTGTGGAGCGACGGTGCTCTAAACAATCACGAATTTAGGCGAACGAAGTCGACCATTTATTTCGAAAAGAGATTGGTTAGTCCACTTGTCAAGAACCTTGTGAAAATCGTCCGCAGTCATCTCAAAGTAGTCCAAATACATGTTCTCAAATTCCTCTGGGTACTGTCCATCGTAGATTCTTACTAGCTCGACTGCTTGGTCTCGGTCCATCGCTCCTCGACGTACTTCGATGGAAGCGTCCTGGTTTGCTCGCCCGAAACCAAACTTTAGATACATCAGGTAAGTGTGGAGGGCGTAGAGGAACTGGTCGTTTTGGGAAAAATTAGTGAAAGTCCCCGCGTTAGATTGCTCGGCTTCTTGGAGGCCACAAAACTCTTTCGCTACGAGATAATTCCGGTAAGGATCCCAGTTTTCGAAGTAGGACCAGTTGAATTGCTTCAAGGAAGCACGCTCTACAAGCGCGGCGCTCGGAAAAGAAAAAAAACGAAGTTGGCTTGGAGTCAAATTTGAGTTGGCTAGAACTTTGTCGTAGCCAGACTCAAGGTAAACCCTCTTCGTGTATTCGAGGCTAATCTCAGGGTCAGTGTCTGTCTCGGTGGAGCCACCATACTCTACTTCTCCATCTTCGCCGTAGAAAATTAGGCCTACTTCAAAACGAGCAGCTATTTCGGTGGGGGCCGACGTTACGGAGATCAGCCATCCGTAGTACGGAAAACCAAGGTCAATGAACCCACGTTTGTTCAAAATCCTCATTGCCTGGGGGTCTGGACTTAACGCGACGTGGGGGAAGCCGGAGCTGATAAAAGCTTGTAGGTTTTTTTCCCCAAGGTCGGTGGGGAGTGGAGGTTTGATGGTGACTGCCAGAGGATTCATCCCCCAACGGTTCTTGAGTGTGTGTGCCACGTAGGAACCATCTTTGCCGCCACTGACAGGGACGACACAATCGAAGCTCCCATCCAGACTGCGCCGCGAATCTAGCAACTCCTCCAGCTTTGCCTCACGCTCGTTCCAGTCGAGGGTCTCCTTCGCCTGTGTCCAGACACAAGCGTTGCACAGACCGTCTTCGTCAAAGGAAATACGTGGCCGGGTGGACATAGCTAGGCATTTGGAACACCAGCGAAGGTCTTTCAGCGAAATGAGCACCCCCCCACAATACCTGTGATCCAGGCACTATGAACCGAATAGCATGTTACTCCCATTGAGCGAGCTCAACTCCAGCATTGACGATTGATTCGCGAGTCTTACGCAATCCGTCGCCGATAAAATTCAGCAGGTTAGCCGTTGCGACTGCGTTAACGTAAGGCAACGTTATGGCGTTTAGGAGGTGTTCGGGCTTGCCGGCGCCCCCCGCAAGAATCAGGGGAACTTGAAAAGAATTATCCAATATTCCAGCAATTCCAGGATCCATGCCTTGACCCGTTCCATCTCTGTCAATTGAGTTGAGATACAACTCCCCCAAATGGCCCTGAGATACGAGCTCACCCACGCGATCAGCAGGTTGCACTTGGGTTCCTTTGTCTGTGTACACCTGAAAATCACTGCCCGCCCGACGCACGTCGACGGAGCCCACGAGTGCTTGTTGACCAAACCTTTGGGAAAGCGTACTCACCAGGTCGGGGTCCTCAAAAATTGCTCGGTTGACGAGGATCTTGTCTGCGCCAAATTTGAACAGGCTCGTAGCGTCATCGATGGTTCTTACTCCACCACCGGCAGCGACCGGCACAAAAACTCCAGAGACCACTTCGGAGAGCGTCTCTCTAAAGTGCTCGTCAAACGACCGGTCACGGGAAACGTTAATAAGAATGAGCTCATCGATGAACCGAGCCGCCTTCTCAAAATTGTAGTGTGACCCTAACCAACGGGCGTCGCCAATTTTCTGGGTTCTGAAGTTCCTGCTGAGGACGAAGCTCCCTTTTTCATACAGAAGTGTGAAGATTAATCTCTTCTTCATCTGAGCTCAGAACGTAGGAAATTGGCGAGGAGACGCAAACCACTGCTCTGACTCTTTTCAGGGTGAAACTGGGTCCCGAACACATTCCCCAATTCGAACCCGGCGACAAACTTCTCCCCATAGGTAGCGGTTGCGAGCAACGCGTTTGATTGGCCCGGGGACATCCGGAATGAATGAACGAAATAGAAATCGGTTTCAGGGGCCAGCCCGTCAAACAAAACTGAGCCCTCCGGGGCGATAACAGAATTGAATCCAGTATGGGGAACCGGGAGCGACGCTGCCACGTGAGGGCTAAATCTCTCCACAGCGCCCCCAACTATGCTCAATCCTGCTGAGCCTCCGTCCTCAGAGCTAGATTCAGTGAGCAACTGCATCCCCAAGCAAATTCCTATAATCTTGGATTTTCCGCTCGCGATGGCATCATGGATTCCTGCATCAATTTCCCTCGCCTTGATGGCCTTCATGGCAACGGGGAAGGACCCAACCCCTGGCAGAACTAAGATTTCACTTCTTGAAATCACCATGCGGTCCTCGGACACCCGGGACTCATATCCCAGATGTTTGAGTGCGGCCTCAATCGATCGTATGTTGCCCATGCCGTAGTCAACTATCGTCACGGGAGAAAGGTTTGGCATCGCTCAACCCTATCTTTTTAGGCAATCTAGCGACCAAACCGAATTAAGGCTACCTTGACAAATCACGAAGTTACTTGACGGTTTGGGCGACTCGGATGAAAGGCCAAGTCGTCTGGGGTTGGCCGGGATGATCATTGCTTCATGATCTCCCTCATGGGCGAAAGCGAACACACCGCACACCGAACACACTTTCGCGAAGCCGGGGAATCCATTCCGCAGGAGATGCTGAGAACCACTCACTGTGCCCCGTTCCCTAGATTCACCGAAGGGTGCCATCCTTTGGCCCGATAATGGCTCTCAGTCCAATTCGTCGATTGATCAATATCCCACCCCAGCAGATGGACGCGAGCAGGAGATGATTTGTGTATTGGCAAGATATTTACGAACGATGGAGAATTTCCAGTTTGAAAGAGATTGATGTCTGAGACGGGCTGTCATTTCGTCCTGGTCTTAACGCACACCGAAAATTGGGCTACCTACCGCCATGAAGGCTCCCCAACATGGTTGATTGGGCAGAAATTTGCCACCTATTTTCGTCGGGGAAGCATTCCAAGCCCAACAACAACCTAAGAAACGCGAACAGCACACCGGGTCTCCAATACTTTGACCTCGAGCGTCATTTGAGTCCCGCCTGCTAAATGGAGTTCATGCCTTCCGCAAAGATGAGCTTGCATGAGCGCTTCGCCAGTGAGACCAACAAGAGAATAGGGCGGCGTCAGGAAATGGGGAAAGCGTACCGGCCGTTCCGAACGGTTCGTCTTCCTCGAGATACAAAATGGTGACCCCAGAGCCTGGGCCCCCGAAGTTTTCCTCTATCTGCTCACCCAAATAGTTGACAGCCAGCACAAAATCCCCAACACTTTCTTCGCTTGCTGCCGTAATGATTCGCTCTCACGTGGCTTTGCCACCAACGGGTCATCGGTCTCGGTGTGTGTTTGGAGAGCGGGCGCAATCTCCGGCGAGGACCATCAGCCATAATCACCACCGTGACGGGCTTGGTGTTAGAAAAGTCACTGCCCACAGGGGATTCGGGGCTGTGAGCATTCGAATACATGCAATCCCATCTTGAACTAAGACGGTAGCCGAGCTTAACGATTGAACGAACAGGAACATGACGGGAGGCGGTTTGCACTCGTGCAACCATCAGTTCCGCCCTGCAAATCATCAACACATCCTGGAGCTCAGCGCTTCAAAGACATGGCGCTCACAGGCCCGCCACAGATCCAGCCCTTCTCTCGGCCGGTTTTTCGGCGACCTTCTTAACGAACACCTCTTCTAACCCCATGCGACCGAGAAAAGCACCGTAGAGCAAGCCCAACAACAGCCAGCCAGCGGGTCGATAGGCAAGGAAACTGTCGGTAATGCCCGCGATTCCGATTGTGGTAGCAAAAATCCACGGTGCGGCATGTTCTGTCCATCGATGCGCTGCTTTTCGCTCGCCATCAGCTTTGCGAAGGACACCCCAAATCAGCGCCCCAATTATGATCACCCCCACGATTCCGAAAGCTGCCAATGTGTCGAGATAAATAGAGTGTGAAATATCAAACGGGCCATAGTTTTCCGCCTTGAGTGGCTCGTTCGATAGGTCCCCAACCGCAGACCCCTCGAGCCAAAATGTCGCACCGTAGCCAAAAAATGCCCCCGCTGGATCGAAGGCTTTCAGCATTGACGCCCAGGACAATAGACGCGCCTCAAGGTCACGAGGACTGTCAAAAACCGAAACAATCACCAAAGCTTGCTCCCGCAGAGTCACCATAAGCAGGAGTAAAATACCCGAAGCGATACTCGCCCCAAGGGCGAGGATCCCTGCCACACGCTCAAAACGCGTTTCACGAAGAAGTAGCAGAAAAACGGCAAAGATAGTCCCCATCAATCCAATTAGAGCAGTCACAGAACCCGAAAAAACTAAGGTCATTACCAAAAAAGCTATCGGCGGTGTTAGAGCGAAAAAGCTCAAGCGCTTTTTGTGTAGGAGAGAGACCCCCGCTGCAATTCCCGCAAGGGAACTCGCGTATTCAATTGCCCGGTTGCCGCTGAAACCGCCGTCTGCGATTGCTGAGCGAAAAAAATTATCTATCGACGAAAAATCGTCAACATACAGAAACCAGCTGAGGGCAGCGACAGCGACAGCACCCACCAACACCCCAAGCAAAGTGAAGCGTAGTCCCGCGACTATGCTAAAAAAACATCCCGCGAGAAAAATTACCAGGACAAGTAAAACCTCCCGAAGGCTCGAAATTGCGGGCATTCGAACCAACGACGTGATTACGGCTAGCACCAAAAGAAAACCCACTGGCGCGAGTAAAAAAACGACGAAACGGTAATCCTGAAGCGTTTTCAAATCTTGGATTACGGCCAGAGCAGCCGCGGCACACACCACGGTTACAACCATCAGATTCACCTCGTCGCGGACCTGAGGAATTAAGAACACCCAGAGAAGCGCTATTCCCGCGGACGCAATGAATCCCCGAAATTGATCGTAGCGATTCATGTCAAGCACAAAACTATCCCCTTAAGAAGCGGCAATTTTTCCTTCACGAAGTGTACTCGAAACCCTAAAAATACTGTCAACGACGACCGCAGGTAGCGCATGACCAATGAGTTGCCGGGAAGTACGGTGAAATCTTTGGCTCGAAAGCCCGAACAGCGCCCCCGGAGCAGTCGGGAGTCTTCCCGGTACCTTTTGGCACTCAACCAGCTTTCATCCAGTCAAAAAGGTCTGCCGCCCCACCGGCCAACATTCGACGTGCGCTTAAGCAACACATTCAGGAGGTCACAATCACCTCATCCGAAATTTATCTTTCGTCGGACTTCGCGCCTTGTGGGTCAGCGGCGCGGAGCCTGTCGGTTACGTGGTGCCTTGCGGCCATCGAGTTTTCCCCTTTCATGGAGGCAAGCCTCCACCCAGGTGGTGGCGCCACACACCCCCATATGGTGAGGCGACGGCCCAATCCATCCGTTCTGGAAACTTGAGGTACCTCACTGTATTGACGTCATTGGACTGAAACCACCGATACTGGGAATTCGTCCATGAAATCTTCGTATAACCCTTGATTAAGGTGGGATTTCGTGGGATTCTTGTGAAGACGATGTCGTCCTTGACCTGTTTCTTGTTCTTTCCCTCGTTAATCTCTATTCCACGAGCGGTTCGATGTAGATGCTTCCCTTTCTAACACAAACCCAAGGAGTAATTATGGATTGGCGCGATAAAGCTGCTTGCCTAACTGTTGACCCGGAGCTGTTTTTTCCCGTAGGCAACACTGGCCCAGCGGTCGACCAGATCGACCGCGCAAAAGCCGTATGTTCTCACTGCCCGGTCACGGAGTATTGCTTGCAATATGCCCTAGACACAAACCAGGACTCTGGTGTGTGGGGTGGACTCAGCGAGGACGAGCGCCGTGCGCTCAAGAGGCGTGCCGCCCGCGCGCGGCGAGCCTCTTAGAGGCCCCAACGCCATGCCAAGCTGCTCTTCCGGCGCAGGATGGCGAGGAAATTTATGAAGGCAGGCCTCCGCCGAGTAGTCGTCCTTGGCGATGGCGGGCACGCAAAGTCCGTTGCGGATGCAGCCGGGTCGGCCGGGTTCACCGTCGTAGGTTTTTTACGATTAGCGGGAGACCGAGAGCCCGATGCTGGCTCTCAGGAGCTCCAATCACTCGATGAAATCGACCTGGAGTCAACAGAAATTGCCCTCGGAATAGGCACCAATTTTATCAGGTCGCGGCTAGCGGCGGAGGTTATGGACTCCTATCCCCACGCGCGATTCGTCACCGTAATCCATATCACTGCATGGGTCTCACCTCTTGCAAAAATTGCTCCTGGGTGCGTCGTCCTTGCTCAGTCTTCAGTGGGGCCTGGCGCTGTACTCGGGTTTGGAACAATCTTGAATACCGGGTCTTCGCTCGATCACGATGCAACGATGGACAGCTTTGCATCTCTCGGGCCCGGTGCCCGATCCGGTGGTGACGTGTCCATTGGAGAACGGAGCATGGTCGGACTACAGACTGGAATCCTGCAGGGGAGAAACATCGGTAAAGACTCTGTCGTGGGGGCAAAGTCCCTCGTCATAAAGGATATTCCCGACCTCACTGTGGCCTGGGGAGTCCCTTGCACACCGGTCCGAAATCGAAATCTCGAGGACCCCTACTACTAACGACGACGACGACGACGCTTGTAGGCGTCGGAATAGCTTCAGTGTATTTCCAAACTTCACGTGAGGCACTGCGTTCCCGTAATCCAAAAATATTCCCGGAGTCCGGCAAGCGCCGGTCTCAACCAGATTGCGGTCGACAAAAGTCTCCCCAATCTGTGTCCAGGCGCTCTCCATATGGCCCATGGGGAGTGCACGCCACCATCATCACCGCCCCAACCTGAACGATGATTGACGAGCGAGTCATACTTTCTAAACGACAGGAACTCCTTGGAGGGTTTCCTTCTCATGAAGAAATCGCAATGGTATCTGAATCTCCACGCGTGTTCCACGGCTGTCACTAGCCCACGAGATGGTGCCGCCCAATTCCCCTTCAACCAGTGTCTTTACAATCTGAGTACCAAGACCATCTCCGACCTTTCCCCCTGGGAGCCCACCACCGCTGTCGTGGACAACAACGACAAGCTCACCCTCTTGACGGGTCGCGGTGACCCCAACTTCACCATGCTCTAACCCTTTCAGCCCGTGTTCAACAGCATTGGTGACCAGTTCAGTCAAGACCAACGCAAGGGGGGTGGCATATTCGCTGGGAAGAATTCCAAAGGCTCCCTTTTTCTGCGGCTTAATCACCTGGGGGCCTCCCGAAGCAACTTCTGCGACAAGCATCAAGACTCGTTCAAGGACCACGTCAAAGTCCACGTTCTGCGAAAGGCCTTCGGACAGTGTGTCGTGCACCACAGCAATGGCTGCGACCCTGCGCATTGCCTGACTGAGCGCGTCCTTCACCACGTCACTATGAGTCCTGCGGGATTGAATGCGCAGAAGGGAGGCGACAGTTTGCAAGTTGTTCTTGACCCGGTGATGGATTTCCCGGATGGTGGCGTCTTTGGTGATCATTTCCCGCTCCCGCAATCTCACCTGGGTGACGTCGCGAGAAAGAACAATTGCCCCAAACCGCTCCCCTTGCTTTCTCAAGGGAATAGCTCGCAGGGTCACGGTGACGCCCTGATTTTCGATATCACTGCGCCAGGGAGCCCTCCCCGTCACCAC
>Ga0208768_1001689_pt1 | contig 11135 bp, 14 predicted proteins | sample AntAceMetag02UK1_FD_184760 | JGI IMG/M metagenome (GOLD analysis project Ga0208768, IMG submission 184760) | Saline lake microbial communities from Ace Lake, Antarctica - Antarctic Ace Lake Metagenome 02UK1 (SPAdes) (version 2) | ecosystem: Environmental > Aquatic > Non-marine Saline and...
CTATTGTAAAAAATGTAAGAAAGGATGTTAGAAAAATGTAATAATCAATATCATAAAAATTTATTGATTATAAATCAGGTATATGGTTGCCATTCCATTTAGTTTTGTTCCAATGTGATATGTCAGTGGTAGTCTCTCGATAATATTTTTGACATGGGGTTAAATTATTAGGATCAATATACCAATCTAAATGGCGTGCTAAATATGGAGCAAAAAATCGTATAGAATTTTCATGAGGGAAACATGTAGGTCTATTTTTAAAAGAACATAACTGAAATGTAGTATCGGTTTTGCATACAATAAATAAGTATACGTTTCCATTGAACGAAATTTGATACTTTTGTATAGATGGGTCCCAGAACTGGCGAGTATGGCTCCATATAGCAAGTTCTTTTCTTGGGTAGTAATCGGGGATATCATCAATTCTTAACATAGGTCCAACGCTAATCGCCCCCGTATCATTCAGTGTATGTATGTAAAGTTCTAAGATATCTCCATTTACATTATCTAATTCAATATCTGGGTCGGTCATAACATAATATTCACATTCGGGGTGTTTCTTATAATAATCATCAATGGACTGTGTAACTGTATGGTGGTCGTTAACCGTTGTATTATACACAATTCGCCCAAGTTGTTCTTGTTCTTTCAAAAACAAAAGGGTATGTTCATAGGTAGTAGCAACATTATGATAGATAATTTTAAATGGCGTTTTAATATATTTTTCATAAGACGCAATTGTTTTTTTTAATATTTCGAATTGATTATGAACGATAATAAATATAGGTACGTATGGTTCGCCCATGTGGTATATTTATCCTTAATAAAAAAGCTTTATTATGATTTTAATAGAATAACTATAATTTGAAATTACGTGTGTCGGGTAATGCCTCGGGTCCAATCATATACATATACATTTCTTCTTCTTTTTCTTCCTTTTGTTGTTGTCGTGTTTTGTCAACTTGTAAGTGTTGTTTTTGAACCATGTATTCAGCACAACTTCCACAATGGTCTTCATTAGCGTAATTGATTTTAAGTGTTGTGTGTATATGATTATCAAGATTCCATCTTCCCAATGGTGTTTTCACCTGTCCGCGGGATGCGGATTTGAGTACTTCGATGATATGTTTAAAGTTCATATTATAATTATGTTATGTAAATCATATTTATAATATCCGTGCTTTCAATTTTACAATTTATTCTATAAAGAACCCAACAGATGGTTCGGGTTCAACATATTGATAGTTATGACGTTTCATAAAGGGGTCAAGTACAGCTTTTAAGAAAGGTTTATTTATATTTTCTGAGTCTATACCATATGATATGAAAATGGATGTATATGTATCCGAAATAGCGGGTTTATGAATGATTGCGTGATAGATTAATGAAAAAATATGATAGGTTTTATCGGGTATATATAAATTATGAAAGGGGATTCTGGAAGCCATCATATCTTTTTGAAATTGAATATCATAATAATTATCTCCAATATATCTAAAATCAAACAAAACCATGCTGTTATTAATATACACATAATTTAATATTCTACACCCGCCATCGTCATATGTATATTCGGTAGCACTATCTGCGTCAAGAATATTTTTAACGAGGAAATAATCATTAACCAACAAATCAATATCAAGATGTTCGTCAATCAATAGATTATTCGGCATTTGTTCGTAATTTCGCATAACTATCCATTCTAATTTCGGACAAGAGTTTAATGTATCGAACACGTGATTGATGTCATTGAAGTTCTTCTGTTTATAATATTGTTGAAATAATCCTAAACATCGTAGATTATTTTTAGTCTCTTGTATATTGTCTGTGCCATGTATTTTATATCCTCCAACAATATTTCTCAAATGAATTTTTAAATCAAATAATTTCGTATTTACCACACGTTTCCCTTTAGATGTGTGTCTATAGTCATATACCGGATTACTATCATTAATTATATAGATACGAAAAGGGGTTTCCCCACGGAAATCATCAACAATAGTGTTATAAAATGATGTTAATACATCCTTTTTATTAGGTAATGCTTTATGGAAGTGAATAGCCTGAACGTCCAATTGAAACTCGCGTATAGATGAATTTACAAAATCAATGTCAAAATGAGAAGTCCAATCAATTATAATGTGTAATTCGTCCATTGTTTAATAATTATACCGATTACAAATTTAAAGTTTTAACGCATATACACCTTTGAAGATTTAAATCCACACAAAACGAATATAATGAAACTATATAAACATATTTTTATTATATATAGTATCGTAATGGATAAAGATGCTAAAATTAAGGAATTGGAAGAAGAAAATACAACACTACAATTAGAACTTCAATCTACAAAAGAACATCTTAAAAAATACACAGCACCATCAAGTAGAAAAATGTATTATGAAAATAATAAAGAACAAATATTAGAAAAAAAGAAACTAAACCCGTCTTCTCAAGAGAAGCGAAAAGAATACAATAAAATATCTTATTTGCGAAGAAAAGAAATGGACGAAATCAAAAAGAATGAGAATGTTTATGAATAAGTGGTATTTGTAAAACTACTTAAATAAATATCTTTAGTAAGTATATAGAATGGAAAAGGCGAAAGAAAAACAACCCGAGTTTTTTAAATCTACCAAAACATCTATAAAAAGCATACTGAAACACCCTGAAATCAACACAAAGAAAATTAACGATGTTGTTTTTAAGGCACATAAAATAGTTATTCATACTTTACAGTTTCTAAAAATGTATATTCTTCATCATTACCAAACATACTCACAATCCATACCTATTATTGATAAGGTTTTGATTTTGAATGTGATGAAGGTTGTATGTGGAGAAAAGCATACTAAACAAGGAAAACCACCCAAGAAGGAAACTGTGGCACTCACCGATAAACTTACCTCATTCTATACAGAGCACTACAAACCATATACGCAACCAGAGCAATTAGATTATGAATATATGAGTAATGTGCTTTCTTACTTATGTGAAGACATTATGACGATGTATGAAAATAACATCCAATTACATTATGTAGATTATGTGGAACGCTTTGTAAATGTTGTTTGGAAAAAGAAGATGTTGGTTGATAAGATACGCAAAATAGTTCCTACCAAAAAGGAACGAGAAGCGCGAATTAGACATTTGGAAAAGGAGTTGCGAAAGATAAAGAATGATTTGTTAAATGTGGATAGCAGTGTTGATTATACATCGCAACCACACTATCATAAATGGATTACTCAACAAAAGAAACATATTCTACCCGATAAAGAGAAGTTCCAAAAAAAAAGTATCTATTATGATTTGAAATGTAAACCTATGGATTATTTCCCATGTATGATTGCGATGATGAAACAAGTTGAAAATGATGAGGAAACAATTAGTAATGTTTTTCCTTTGCGAAGTAGTATTGCTCCTGGTTATATTCGGTTGGATACAATTACATTAGTAAATATGCTTTTACGAAAAGAACAAGGAAATAAATGTGATTACAGTAATCAAGGAAATACAAAGAAACACGAAGATAAAATATGGAAGTTCTTTTTCCGAACAGAAAAGAAGGTATTTCATAAGACAGATTTTTCATTCCATCATATGATTTCTACAGACGGTGTTGGTGTTTCCGTATTATTTTTACGAGAAGATTTGGTAGGAAAGCGATTACCAAATGCTAAAAAGGGCGTATCAAAAGAATTGTATATTGATGAACTGAATGATTATTCTGCTTTACGAGATAAAACGATTGTGGGCGTCGACCCAGGAAAAGACGATTTGATTTATTGTGTTGACGATGCTTCCAAAGATGCGAATGTATTTCGTTATTCACAAGACCAACGTAGAAAAGAAACCAAGATGAAAAAATACAATAATATCATTTTAGGAATGAAAACACAGAAAATACAGGGAAAATCTGTGATTGAATATGAAACAGAATTATCACATTTCAATCGTAAAACGCTTCACATAGACAATTTCAAAACATACATCAATGAGAAGAACAAAGTAAACAATATGTTATTTGGATTTTATGCGAAGCAACTATTTCGTAAGTTAAAGTTTGGAAGACATATCAATACCAAACGCAACGAGCAAAAGATGATTAGGGATTTTAGGAAAATGTATGGTAATTCAGAGGAAGTTGTTATCTGTATAGGAGACTGGGAACAGCGAAAACAAATGAAATACAAAGAACCAACTTTAGGAAAAGGAATGAGAAGTTTACTCCGTAAAAACAAATACAAAGTGTATTTAGTAGATGAGTTTAGAACATCTTGTAAATGCTCCAAATGTGATGGAGGAGTATGTGAGAAGTTTATGGTAAGGGAAAATCCAAGACCAAATAAAGATGATATACGGTTGGTTCACGGACTACTACGCTGTAAGAGCGGTTGTGGGTCGTGGAACAGAGACCGTAATGGTTCATCAAACATCTATAAGATAGCATATCAAGCAATATATGGTTTGGAAAGACCAGGTTATCTATGTAGAACAAGTAATCAAAGTGCTTCAACGAGTACTTATAATCAAAATATACACAAGGTATGAAAAAGACCTAAACTTTGAATGTATTTATTTTCGTATTTTTGTGCGGATTTAAATCTTCAAAGGTGTATATATAATGTTGCCTACTGATAAAAGTGCGTGTATACAAATAGTAAATGAGAAAGAAGTAAGTGTAAATGATACAAAATATGTAGTGAATATGTTTGCGCTCGACGACGAAGATGATGAAGACGATGGTGATATATTTTCAAATATATATATAACCACGGACAAGTCGTATGTATTTAAACATGTAACTGCGTATCTGGAATATGATGTGTTTGAGCGTGAGGTATTTCTATTAGAATATTTAAAGAATAATAATTGTGATTTTGTGCCAGAATTAATAAAATACGATATTACTAACAAAATAATAATGATGAGTTATTGTGGTAGCAGATTATCCGAAAAAACACCTGATTTTTTGGTTCAAATGAAGAATATTGAAAGTACATTGAAAATACATAACGTGAAACATAATGATATAAAAATATACTCCGAATTATTGCTTTTGAATGACAAACTATATTTATGTGACTTTGGATGGGGTAGTATAGGAACCGACCATGGGTGTAATAAAGGATTATGGTCTGGGAAAAAGCCAAATGGTTATGTAAATTTTGGGTTTAATCCTCCTCGATTTACATGGGATAATAATGAACTCAAATTTTACGAAACTAATGAAAATTCTGTATAATCCATTATTTATTATGAAAATGAATAATTCATAATAAAGTCTTTACATGTAAATAGGCAAAACGAATTTCAATTCCGGAGTATTACACCGACCGAAAAGAAAAATGAGACAAAACCCCATTAAAAATACGGTGATGTAAAATCAATAGGCAACCTTTTCATTGCCGATCGTCTTACTTACCTTTATATTGTTGTGAAATGTTCTCAACATAATAAAAAAAATCTAAATAATAACATTCACAATTTATTATTTAGTCCAGTTGTGCTTTCTTGTCAATCGTGACTTCTCTCATAACATTTCGCATTACCTTATCTTCAAACAATTTCGTTTCGTCTTGTCCGCACCCTCCTAATGTGGATTGCATATAGGTGAAGAATTTTTCGTAGTTCTCGGTTCCCATTGTATTAACATCCGGTGTATTTTCCATCCATACAGTAGTCATTTTATGGTTTTTATTAGCGATTCGTTTCACTGCTTTTCTGAGTTCAACTTTGTCTTCGTCCTTCTCCCATTTTTCGCTACCTTTGATGTAGATAGTTTCGCGTTTCAGGTCGGTACAATGGAGGGGTCTGTCATAGAGTTCCATAGCATTTATACATTTCACTATGGTATTGGAAATCCCTTCTACAAACCCCAATTCGCCTGTTTGAACGTAGTCTTCCAGTGATATATTCATAGAATTTACGAAATCTTTCAATGACATAGCATCTTTACATTTCTCGTTTAAGAAAACATTAAGATTGAACTTGTTATTGCAGTTAGTATTGTTCGTAGTATGATTACCACCCATATTTTTAGACATCTCCATCATCTGTTTGTTTTGGTCTATTACCAATTGCTTGAAATCGCGGTTTTCTTTTACTAATTCCAATATGGTATTTGTTAACATTTCATTAGACGATGTTAACATTTCAAATTTGTCATGATTGGTTGACGATGAAGTAGTAGTATCATGTGTTTCATACAAATCTACGTTACATGTTTTACGATGAGCGAATAACCCCTGTCTATATTTATACTTTTTTCCACATTCGCATATATAGCCATACGAACATTGTTGAACTATATTGTCATTTGACGTCATTTGTATGTGTTTTGTAGTAAGTAAATGTCTGTCATATTGTGATTTTCTACTGGTATGATAGTCACAATCTTTACATATAAATTTAGGTGAACTTTTTGGACCCATAGATGTCATTATTTAGTTCTATTTAAAATGACACCTAAAGTTCTAAGTCCTTTTCAGCGTAATATACTTAATTATTTTATGGTAACAAAAAAATACAAAAAAATACAAAAAATAGAGCATAATGGTAAGAAGTCATATTTTTACACCCTATTTAAAATTCTCCATTGAGAAAATGAAAAAAGGACATTTATTTTATGTCCTTTTTTTCAAATCGTAGCCATTTCTTTTTCGTGTTTTTTCAGCGTAAAATTATTTAATTCTTTTCATACATTCCATTATTAGTTTATTTTGTTCTATTATTATTTGAGTGAATTGTTTATTCTCTTCTAATATTTTTAAAATAATATCATCCTTGTCTAACTTAGATGAAGTCGCCTGAATATTATCAGTTGTTTCTGCATTACACGTTTTTTTATGTTTACATAAACTTGACGAATGATTATATTTCTTTCCACAATCACATACGAATGGATTTTTGACCGAGGTTATAATTGTCCCAGTTAGTCTCTTATGTTTTATCGTAATTATGTGTTTATTATAGTCTTTTTTATTACTTGTTCTATAGTCACAGTATTTACATACAAAATTACTTGAGTCAGCTTGGTTTATCAGAGATTTAGATTTATCTTCTTTATTTGTAGATATAGGTTTTGGAGGAGGTAGAGGTTGAATACTATTAAGTGTAGCACCCAGACTATCATAGTATTCTTGTTCTACTTTACGAGCTTCATGACTGTCATTACAATTATGGAATGCTATAATTTCCATGTTCCAGTTATCCCAGCCTCCACATTCGCGAATAGTTTTATATAATTTAACTGGATAATTCCCAGATTTTGGATTGTTACAGCTGGTTTTATGTGCGTATTTGCGTTGTACGAAGTTAGTAGTATGACCTATATAAAGGTCGTTAACAGTTTCATCTTTACATGAAATTTTGTAAAATATAGTATTGGAATAATCAATTTCTGTTTTCGGCATAATTGCGTTATATTATAATAAGTAAGAATTGTTTATATTGTTATAATAATGTTATTATAATAAGACCATAATGTTATACAAAAGTCAAAGATCGAAGTAAAGTAAAGAAGCCGAGTGAGAATAGAATTCCATGAATCCCGAAGATGGCTTGTGATATGCGTAGATTTCCATTAAGTTCATCCCCGAGGTCTTGTTTTTTGATAAAGGCGACAATATCTTGATATAAGAAGTAATTGAGAATGAACGCTATCAAAAGGAATGCGATACTGACCGCAATAAGCATGGTATCATAAATGGGTGTGGTGCCGCGATATACACGAGAGTATGCTAATGACCCATACGATAATGTGGTGTATAGTCCAACATTACGTAGAGTAGTATGAAAGTACATAGAGAACTTATGTAAATCGGTTTGAGACATAGCTATATACATAATAGAAACAAAAAAGAATATAACAAGCTTCATGAATATTTGTTCCATGTAAAGCAACATAAGTAACGACCCCGATAATATCCATTGCTATGTCTGTCGGGTTGTTCGAGTAATTCAATTACGGAGACCATTCGTTTTGCGTTAAAAGACCATTCCATTTTGTATAATACTTACAAAATTGAATAACTTAAGATTATAATCCAATAAAGAAACAAGAATTAATTTGAAGACAAGAATGTATCTTTTCAGTCTAAATGGAGTAACCCGTGGTTTGTAAAATACATAAACAATATTTTTGTCTGTATTATTATTATGCGTCATTCGAGTCAGATTCTTGTTTATTATCATCATTTTCATCCCCGCTGTCATTTTGTTGAACGTCAATCTCATATTGGATATTATTCTTAGCATAAACAATGGTCCTTAGCATTCGTACGAGCATTTTATTTTCTTCAATAAGTTTGGTATTTTGGTCGATAACATTTTGTGTATGTCTATGATGATGTGAAAGAACTTGTGTCAATACAGTTTTGAGTAGTGTTTCAATGACAAGTGTATTAACGGTAACATTTTCCCCTTCAAGTGGTTCGTGTGGCGGAAGCTTCCCTCCTGATTTCATAAATTCTTGTAAATCATTTTTCATATCATTATCAACTTTAGCCAAGTATTCTGCGTCTGGTGCGAGATGTCTACTCAGACGTGGTTTTTCTGAACCATCATCATCAAGTACGTTAAGTTGAACGTTATCAGATGGTTCTTCGGTAGTCGTATCTTTACGATGTTCGGGTATACATGCGCTAACGTGTTTGATATATGGATTTTTCGTTTTATATTTTTTACCGCATTTACATACAAATTGGGTTGATTCAGTCGTAGACATATTGTTAATATAAAATAGGAATTCATTTTTATATTATTTATAGATAATATTAATTACATGGATAATGCTAATAAAAAAATGTAAATATCCGATAATCATAAATAGTTATACATGAGATGAATGCGGTGGGTAATCAGGTGTGGTTGAACGATGAAGGCGGTGGGTAATCGGGTGTTGTTGAACGGTAAAGTGGTGGGGGCGGTGGGTAATCAGGTGACGGTGGACGACGTGACAACTCTTCAATATCACATATACTGACATCAATACTGACATCAATACTGACATCAATACTGACATCAATACTAATATAATTGTTATAGTCAAATCCTTTCCCATCTCTATCATATATAATATGGTTGTTTATAGTTAGTTTATATTTCATTGGAGGTGGGAGTCCTCTTTTGAGTATATTCGCCCACGAATTAAGTGATTGTATGATAGGTTGATTATGAGTTTCTGTATCCGGTTGTTTTTTTGAAAAATGCGGACAATATTTAACCCAATGTCCTTTTTCCGTACAATAAGTACAAATGGTATTTAAAATAACCGGGCATACAATATTACCATCTTTCCCAGGTTTATCCCGGGTCCAATGATTCGTATATTCCCAGTAAGATTTCCCTGCTTTATGACAAGTTCTACAATAAGGTGTGTTTGACATATATAAATTGGAAAATATGATAAAATAACGAATAAAATCAATTTTTAAGAATAGGGGTCAACGCCATTTTCTTGTAGTGTGTATATAAGGAATGCGGTTTTGACTGGGTCAAATCCTTGTCCTTGTAATGGAGCTCCATAAATACGTATATAATAATTGAATACTGGTGCTAATTGGAAGCTTTGTGTAAGTGTCATATTATTCGTAGACATGGATGATTGTATGGATGTAACATTTTTATCAGATAAAATATCAGCAACCTGTTTTTGTAAATCGGCTTTATCAAGCTGTAAAAACAAATTGTCCCCATATAAAGATAGTGAATTAAACGCTCCACGTAACGTGTCTTCCGCGATTTGTAATAACAATATAACAGATGCGTTAGTGGTTTTAGAGCGCATATCTTGAACTTCTTTTACAAGATTTGTATATTGAGAATAGTCTGTGGGTATAGCTTCGTATGTTTGGTTTGCGATTTTACTACTATAACCCGTCTGTATAAGTCGAATAATATTCATATAATATTGAGTTAAGAAATCAAGCTCTTGTGAAGTTCCAGTTCCAATAGTTTGAACTGCGATAGCAAAAGAAATCGGATTAAATAGCGAACGTGTATTGGAGAACCCCGTGTTATTTGTGAATAGTGATTTGCTGTATGAACTCATGTTATATAATTATTATACATAAAATCAGTTGGTATAACGTATCATACATATCATCTTTTTATTTCCGGAGAGTCTATTTTGAGAAGTGCCCCCAATAACATCGCTTTTAAATAGCATTTTGGTAAGCTTTGTATCAACTTCATATCCGTTACTCTGTAAATAGGAGAAAATGGAAGGTATATCATCGTGCCCCATGAAATGTTCTGTATTTTTAACAGAAGAAATATAACCCGCACTATTTTTCGGATAGCGTAACAGTACGTGTACGCAATTGGAAGGGTTAGATGATATAGAATTTAATTGTTGAAAGGGTGAAAGTTTGGATGTAGATGTGGTGGTGACAAGATTCGCGAGAGGTCCATCTGGCATGGAACTAAGCGTAATCACATTATGGTAGGTTTTATGAAAATTATTAAGAAAAGGTTCTAAATAAAGGATACAATGACTATTATATGTATCAAACGGACTTTCCATATAGAATAAAGTAATAGATAGTTTCAAAATAGATAGTTTCAAAATAGATAGTTTCAAAATAGATATTTTCAAAATAAATATAAAGAGAAATATTTATAATATATTGACAATGGAGCATTGTGCGATGAGATTGTCATGGGTTGTGGAATAATATTCCATAAAAGAAAGCTTCTGTAGCTCAGTTGGGAGAGCATACGACTGTTAATCGTGAGGTCGGGCGATCGAAACGCCCCGGAAGCGTATTATATTTCAATGATTTATTGAAATATAAAAAATTGAAAACTTTATTACCATAAAATCAGAAGTAATCAATAATAACATTACAATAAAAGTAACAATAATGTCAAATGCATTTGAAGTAAGTTCTGTAGTTCCTACCCAAAAGGATATTATAAACGAAACAAAAAATCAGTATAACAATTTGAAATTACAGACAAATCGTTATAAGTTCGCCAAGGAAGTGACATATATGCTATCCGATTTCGCGAAGCTTCATCAGTATGACGGAAGTAAGGATTATAAAGAAGCTTGGACTAATTGGATAAAAGATGAAGAGGTAGGTAATAAGCTGGAAGATGAAAAAAGTCGTTTAATAAAAATGGGA
>Ga0208768_1001692_pt1 | contig 11111 bp, 10 predicted proteins | sample AntAceMetag02UK1_FD_184760 | JGI IMG/M metagenome (GOLD analysis project Ga0208768, IMG submission 184760) | Saline lake microbial communities from Ace Lake, Antarctica - Antarctic Ace Lake Metagenome 02UK1 (SPAdes) (version 2) | ecosystem: Environmental > Aquatic > Non-marine Saline and...
ACAGAATTACAAAAAGATTATAAAACATAAGTTACTAGAAAACAATGCTTAACAAACGGTTCAAAAAGAACCCTAACATACTAATGCCCAAAAAGAAGGAAAATGCCCCAAAACCACGTGAAATCCTTATAAAAACAGAGATATTACACTAGGTCTTCGTTCAATATTTAGTTTTCTACAAAAAAACGAGGCTAAAAGTGGAACACAAAAACCTTCATACTTGTCAAGGTTCTCGCAAACTTCTCGAATTCCCCCTTATCTACAAAATCCGGATCAGTCAGTTATTATTAGCACTTGTTTTTATTTATTTATTATTGGAATTATTTTAGCTTAACCTGTTTAAATCTTTTGTCAAAAGTTAACTGTTTTTTTGAAATCACGGTAATTCTTTTTGCGTCAGGATGATTCGGGTTAATTAAGAAATTGTATTCAAGGGGAACAATACAACTAGGCACCTTTAGAACTGCTGCCTCATTATCTTTTACAAAATCATCTCCGATGTATTGTGTTTCAAGAGATGGCGGCTGTATGTCCCAATTATGTGGTAAATCTTCAGTTTTTAATTCTAAAATTTCAACTTCATCGGGAATATCTATCTCAACATAATATCTGTCGATTGGCAAATCTTCACTGAAGTCTAAATGGACTGAAACTTCTAAAGTTGCAAGTGCGCGTGATTCAGCGGTGTAAACTAAATACGTGTTGAGACTGTTCCAACGATATCCATCTGCTGATACTGCTCCAAATCCTTTTAAAGTGGTTTCTAAATATTTCTCTCTCTCAATTCTATATACTCTCATTAGGCCATATTTCCATATTCAAGCCTATTTAGACTATTTTTAACTTCTTGAATTCCAGTTAATGAATCGAATAGGCTTTCTGGTGAAACACCTCCAAGAGAAATATTTGGTTTTTTTAACCAACGTTGAAACTTCTCTTTTTCATTATTGAAAACGTCTAACCCAAAATCGAGTAATTCTGTAAGAACTAGAACTACTTCACTATCTCTACCAGTCAGTAAATCTTTATCTCTCTTTTTTTTGTTATAAGTAGTCTGAGCAACACCCAGTAGGTGCAAAACTTGTTTTATAGGTAAATTTGTTCTTGTGCTTATTACTTCAATTGATTCATAAGGCAATCCATTTCTAATAATACCCACCCTATCCATCTTTGTTGTCCAAGCATATTTATCTTCGGCAACCACTATGCTCCATTTAGGACTTTCATCCCTTCTAGTTCTTGCTCTATAGACACTTTTTTTAGGGTCTAATGCTTTAGTTCTAGGTGTTGGTTTATTCTTTTTTATGCTCATAACAGTATATTTGTTGTGAATGTACAGTAATTTTGCTATATTTCCTTTTTTTTCTTAAATAAGTGCTAACGTTGGAAAGGATGGACATAGTATACCACCCCCGCCGGAATAAAGTGAGCATAGCAATATTTACTGCAAACCCTTTTATAAAATAACCTTAAACGATTTTTTAAGCGGTTCAAAAAAATCCGTTTTCAGTGGTTCACTTTGACCGTTTTTTGCAATAAGTAGACATTAAGGTTGGAACTTAAAATTGTTCAATTGGAAAATTCATCTAGCCTTACCACAAAAACAGTATCAACAGAATTACCGTTTTACTACTTTATCGCTTGTAGAATTCTCAACCGATTGCATTAATGGTTGGTGGTTGTAATCAATACCTACAATTTCAAAAAGCCTATCCTCTTTGGCCAGTTTTAGAATGGCCTTGTCCCCTACCCTTTTATCCCTTATTAATTTGGCAATGGGGGAAATAAACGAAATTTTATTCTTGGAAATATCTGCCTCGTCAACGCCAACAATTTGGTATTTCTGAGTACGCTGCGCATTGCCTATCCTTAGGCTTACGTATGCCCCAAAACGAACTTCATTTTGCGGCTGTTCCTGTAAATCGATTATTTTAGCAGTTGAAATCCTACTGCCGAGCAATTGTAATTTTACGTTGATATGGTTTACAGCTATACGCCTATCATTTTCATTGTCATTGTCCAGATTGTCATTTTCATTAAACAGCAGCTGTTTTTCGGCAAGCAACTCTTCCATGCCCGTTTGGGTCACGTAATTGATAATACCATCCGGCAGTTCTGCCCTTGGCGGTACCAAAGGAATTTCCTCTTGATCGTCTTCCTTTACAAATCCTCTACTCATAATCATTTTATTTTTGTTACAGTTTTCCCGGTCCTGTTAGCCATAGTTCTGAAAACCAAAGCATGGACTCACCTATTTATTTTGCCCCTCCACACTCTGAAAAGCCTCTTTGCAATGGAGGTGAGCATGAAAGAACCGGATAGTGAAGCGCACTATACCCATGATGGCTAGCGTAATACCCAAACCAAAAAACTACCTCTTTCACCTTGTTTTCGGCAGCTCTATTTTACTAATATCAATAAATGGAGTTCATCTACCTACCGACCACTCCCGTATGATTTTGCTGCTCCTAACAACACTCGGAGAGGGTTTTGCATCAGATACTCTTATAGTTTGAGCAATTTAATTTATATTTTGGACTCGCTCGATCTCAAGATCACTTATCGATAATCGTTCTAGAACAGCATTGAAATCATTGACATTGAGGGTAGCATCCCCTAAATTGTCAGCAGGCAGAATTGCGATACGGAATATTTGACTTTCGGTATCTCCTTCGGGAAGCGTAGCCAAATCAAAATCGGCCTCCAAAAAAATATCCACATCAAAAAAAGTATGTTCATAATTATACTGCAACAAACCTTGGTCTATTATTCTGGTCTGGGGAAGCAGTCGCCAGATATCCGAAGCTATTCCATTACTATCGTCCTTTTGGTCGAACAACATATATGCCAAAACGACATCGCTTTCCAAAACCTCTACGGTACTTGGAAACTCCAAGAATATACCGTAATCATTTGTCGGAGTAAAGCTTCCCTCGATTTCGATTATTTGACCTGCGATATTGATACCATCGATGCCATCGGCACCATCATCGCCGCTACACGCAGAAAAGAGTATGGCCAACAAAATTAAAATTCCAAATTTTCTCATAATACATATTTTTAAATTTATGAAAGACAGCCTTTTGACTGTCCAATATGTTTGAAATATAGCACTTGATCCAAGTTGGGGTTTGCTCCATACAACAGAAAAATACCTTAATAACTGAGTGACCGACTGTGGTCAAATTATTCTGTAACTGATATATCGGTAAACAAAAAAATGTACCATAACCCCTAATTTTTTGAATTATGCCACATTCAGAAAAGCCCTAAATACCTTGTTTAGTATTCTTTTGGTGGGTTCAGTAATTGGCAGATACTTTTTCCCAAAAAACATTGGAAGTTTAGTTGGCTATTGGGTAAGGCGAAAATTCTGGGGCGTTTTTAGGATAACCGGTTCACTGGTTCGCTTAAAATTGTGAACAGCAATGCAATCAAATAATTTCTGATAGTTACCGAAAAACCTCTCTCCCATGTTGCCCCTAGGCGTTAAGGATGAAGGACTGCTTACTTGACGGCGTAATCCAAAACCCTTCCCAGCGATGACACAAGGGCCGGATACGAAGACGATTTTTGAAGGTACCGATTTGCTCCCAATATAAAAAGCTGCTCTATCCGTTCCATATCAAAAACGGTCGAATAGATAACTATTGGCGTTCTATCGAACCTTTTGTGCTTGCGGATTTCTACCGTGCACATTTCACCATCGAAAACGGGCATTAAAAGATCGAGAAAAATGATATCCGGAAGTTCGGGTTCGAGCATTAAACAATCGAGCAGTTCGCTCCCCTTTTCAAATGTTCTTAAGAGCACCTTACAATCCAGGTCATCCAAGGCCTCGGCAAAAAGCTCCCGGTCCTCTCTGTCGTCGTCGGTTAAGTAAATTCTAAATATTTCTGTTGGTTTCATTCCTCTTTTCGTTCGTGGTTCAGCTATCAATAGCTATCCTCCCAAAATCTTTAGTGTGTCAAGGCCCAGCCGGATTTCATTCTTTGTTCCCTTATTAGGGTAGATGCACCAACGGTCAATATTCCGTCTGTAAATACATACGTCTTATCGTTGCTACAAAGTAAATAGCAGCGCGGCATACCCCGGAATATCCATTTTGCCGGTAAAGGCTCTTTGGTCGGTAGGTTGTTCCACTACTTTGGGATCATTAACCTGTACCTCCGAAAAATCGTCATCGTACTCCTTGGCCACACTGTTGATGCGCACTTTCCAATCGGTCCCCTCCTCCACGCCTATACCGTAGTCCTGGTTGTGCAAGTCGGCAAAATTAAGGACTACAAGCACTGGTGCTTCGGTTTTGCCTCCCCTTACATAGGCTAGTATTTTTGCCTCTGGATTAAAATGTACTATATCGATTTCCTGTGACCTTAGGCCATAACCTCCTTCATATTCGCCGGTTCTTAGTTTTATCAGGTCACCGACCATACGTGCAATACCCTTATGCTTATTTTGTTTTGTCCAATCCAGCTCCTGCGTATCCTGAAAATATTCATCCTCAACGAATTCCTGTCCCTGAAAAAGCATAGGAATACCCGGTGCCGTGAGCGTTAGGACGATTCCCAAAAGCGTGCGTTTTTTAGCAAAGACGCTTTCGGCATCCCCAGGCTGCACCTCCTCTGGCACTCGTGCCTTTCCATTGGCCACTTCGTCATGGGATTCGGTATAGATAACCCGTTTAAAGGCGTCTCCACTATATCTATATTCAAGTGCATCTATAATTTTCTGTAATTCCCTGGATTCATCATGGGTATCTGTCAGAACCTCCCGAACCGGATGGACAAAATTCATGTCCCATTGGGAACCGTAGCCGATTCCTCCTTTTTCTATGGGGTCCGTTACAAATTCATGTCCTTTTAAATCCTCGGCAATGGTAAGTACGCTAGGGTATTTTTCCTGTAGTTCGACATTCATTTCCCGCATCATCTGGTTGCCCTCCTCTATGGCCCTGTCCTCTCCAATGCCACCACCTTCAAATCGTATATAGGAAGTGGCATCGAGGCGCAGACCATCGCAATGGTATTTCTCTATCCACATCAAGGCGTTGTCGCGCAAATACCGCCGCACCTCTGGTCTCCCATAGTCCGGACGGGTATCCCCCCACGGGGTAGCACTCCGATTGTCGTTATAGAAGTAAATTCCTCCCTTGTCCTTCTCGCTCCACCCGTCGAACTGCCAAAGGTCGACATCCGATGGCCCGAAATGGTTATACACCACATCCATAATAATACCTATACCCGACCTATGCGCCTGCTTTACCAGTTTTGCCAAACCTTCCGGGCCACCATAGTCCTGTTCTATGGCAAAGGGATGTGCAGGATTGTAGCCCCATGATATTCCCCCGGCAAATTCTGCGACAGGCAAGAGCTCAATACAGTTGATACCCAAATTTTTTAGATAGGGAAGCTTTTCGATCACATCCATGAAAGTGCCCACGGTATCCGGACTGCTCCGATTGAAGGTGCCAACGTGTAGCTCGTAGATAACTAGTTCGTTGAAGGCCGGCAGTTGGTAATCGTCCCCATCCCAATCGAAATTATGATCTCTTATTATGGAGTTTCCGTTGCTGTTCGTTACTTCATACGCATAGGGATCATTGCGTTCCAGTACAGCCTCGCCGTTGTGAATACAATATTTGTACTCATCGCCATTTTTTGCCTTATTGGTTGTGGCAGCCCAATACCCATCATCCTCTGGCCCCATTTCCAAATCGGCTCTGTTCCATTGATTAAAATCCCCCATTACGAAGACCTTGTCCGCATGGGGTGCCCAAACGCGAAATGTAGTGAGCCCATCTTTAGAAATGGCTCCCATGCCCTGTAACTTTTTGAGTGTCGCTTCCATAAGTGATATACATTAACGATGTTCGGGGCTACATACACCCCTTTTATCTTGTTTGCGTAAAACTATTCTCTTCTTGGTAATTAGACCGTCTCGGACGCCTGTATTACTATCGCAAAACGACAAAGACGTAACGCTGAAGGAAATTCTTCAAATCAACTCGATTAAAAATATAATTTTGAAGAATAAAATGTTACGCACTATGAAACTGAGATCAAGCGAACCTTTTTGGTTGGAAAAGAACGGAATGCTAAATTCTTATCCTTCGTTGCGCGAGAGTTTGGAAACAGATGTCCTTATCGTTGGCGGCGGTATTACCGGCAGTCTGATCGCCCATCAATGTATTGCGGACGGTTTTGGCACGATTCTTATAGATAAGCGGGAAATCGCCCACGGGAGCACGGCCGTTACCACGTCCATGTTACAATATGAAATTGATGTGCCATTGCACGAACTGATCGAAAAAATCGGCGAAGAAGCAGCTGTGGCGAACTATTGGGCCTGTTTTAATTCCATTGACACGCTGGGCGATGTTTCCAAATCGATACGCTCCAAATGCGGGTTCAGGAAAAAAAAATCGCTTTATTTTGCAGCTTACAAAAAAGATGTGCCAGATTTAAAAAAGGAATTCGATGCAAGAAAGAAGCACGGTTTTCCGGTTACATGGTTAACACCAGAGGACATAGTAAAAAGGTTCGGACTGCAGGGCACCTACGGCGGCATTCTTTCCAAACAGGGCGGGAGTATAGATGCTTTTCATCTGGCTCACGATATTCTGGCCTACAATCATAAGAAAGGTTTGTCAATATACGATAAGACCGCAATTAAGAAAATTTACTACAAAAGAAACGGCGTAACGGTAAAAGTTGCTAACGGACATACGATACACGCCAAAAAACTTATATACTGTAACGGTTTCGAAAGTACCGAAATCATTAAAGAAAAGTTCGTTGACCTAATCTCTACCTTTGCCATGGTAGGCGAGCGCTACGAGGATGATCAGGGTAATTTGGAGAATACACTTTTCTGGAATACGGCGCAGCCTTATATGTACATGCGCACCACTGATGACCATAGACTGTTGATCGGTGGCGAGGACGAGGATTACGTAGATCCTGAAAAAAGGAACGCCAACATTGGCAAGAAGGCAAAAAAACTAGGAAAGTATCTAAACAAGATTTTGCCCGATTACGATTTCGTAAACGATTTTGCCTGGGCCGGAACTTTCGGGGAGACCAAGGACGGTCTACCCTATATTGGAAAACATCCGGATTTCAAAAGCACTTATTTTGTGCTTGGATTCGGGGGCAACGGAATAACCTTTTCGGTCATTGGGATGGGTATGATCTCGAAAATGCTGAAGGGCAAGGAGCATGTTTTGGAAAATCACTACAGGTTCGGAAGATAGCTAATAGTCATGTGGCCCAATGATATCCAATTGAAACTCCCTGTTGTTTCTTAGGCGCGAATTACGATTGTGAGTGAACTAGTGTAGCAAGTTTAGGCGTTGAAAAAAGTGCATCGAAAACAATATCCAAGCTTGTATTCCTTTAGCCTCGAAGTAGTGCTTTATCTATGGTAAAATATACAAAGAATGCGCTAAACCTAAATAGAAATGCGAAATCAAAATTTCACATTTCTAAATTGATTTAAAAATGTTATGCGTTCATATCAATAACGTAACGAAACCGTACTTCCTCGTCCAAGACTTTTTCAAAAGCATCGTTTATATCTTTTATGGAAATCATTTCCACTTCAGGTAAAATATTATGCTCGGCACACAGATCCAATACCTCTTGGGTTTCGGCTATACTTCCTATGACGGAACCACCGACCGAACGGTTAAACATGGCTACCGGCATATTGTTCAGCGGGGATTCGTATACCCCCAATAGTCCAACGGTTACGGCAGTACCTCTAATGGAGAGCAATGGTACATAATCATTTATATCGAACGTACTAGGAATTGTTATCAGTATAAAATCGAAACTCAGCTTATGGGCATCCATTTCATCTTTGTTTTCCGAAATCAAAACCTCATCGGCACCCAAATCTTTGGCCGCTTTTCTCTTTTCCTCCTTTGTGGTAATTGCCGTGACCTTGGCACCCATTGCCTTGGCCAATTGCACGGCCATATGCCCAAGACCGCCTATGCCAACTATGGCAACATTGGAACCTTTTTTAACGCCCCAATGCTTCAAAGGCGAATATGTCGTAACACCGGCACAAAGTATGGGTGCTGCTGCGGTAATATCTAAACTATCTGGAAGGGTCAAAAGAAATTCCTGTTTGCTTACAATATGCGTGGCATAGCCTCCAAAAGTATTATAGTCGGAATCGGGATCACGGAAATAGCCATTATAGGTCATGGTTGGCCCGTGGGGTCCCAAACAAAATTGTTCTTCCCCGTTCGTACAAGGCTTACAGGATTGGCAACTATCGATCATACAACCTACACCGACAATCTGACCCTCTTTGAAATTTTTCACAGCGTTGCCAAGTCGCACAATTTTGCCAATTACCTCATGTCCCGGTACACAGGGGTATCTTGTATTGTCCCAGTCATTGTTCACCTGATGGATGTCACTATGGCAGACGCCGCAGTATAGCACCTCTATAAGCACTTCATCTGCGTTCGGCTGCTCTCGTTCTACATCCATTTCCTTCAAGGTGCTTTCGGTTTTTGAACCGCCCGATGCCCCATAACCTTTGACCGTAAACGTATTTCCTTTTTCAATAATCGTCTTTTCCATAGTTACCTTTTATTTGTTTTTGAAACTCTATTTTTAATCTTACCTCAACTTTTTTTGATTCCTTTTCAAAGTGCCCTAGCACTTGGAGCTAACTTATAAAAGGGCATTGTGAGATTTTATACGGCTTTAAAGTAGCGCAAAACTTATCTGAAAAAGGGTTCAATCGAAATATGTTTTAATGCTAAAAAGTGAAGGCCCGCTTTATTGCCGCGTTGCATTTTGGCTAAAACCGTTGATTGACTTTCCATATTGTCAATGGCTTAAAAGCTGTGGTAATTTTTAATTGAAAATAGGCCTTAATTGTCCTTGGTGGTATACCGAGTTCAATGGTAGATGAGCTCTTTGAAAAAGTAACCCGGCATAAAAATTTTCTTCACGTCAACAAATTTTTTGATACAGCCCTTCCTTGAAGGTATCCTAGATTAATTTCAGGAAAATTTTAGACATGAACATAATAACTCTAAACAAATAACAATGGCAAATAAAAACACCTCTCCGAAAAAGAATAACAAGAATAGCCAGAAACAGCAGCAGCTGGAAGATTTTAAAGTGGATTACCAAGACAAGCCCCTGACCACAAAACAGGGGCTAAAGGTCAACGATACCAACAATTCCCTAAAGGCAGGTGTACGCGGTGCGACCCTTTTGGAAGATTTTCTCTTGCGCGAAAAAATACACAGTTTCGACCACGAGCGGATTCCGGAACGCATCGTACATGCACGGGGAAGCGGGGCGCACGGCTTTTTTGAACTATACGAGAGCATAGCCGAATTTTCCAAGGCAGGAATTTTTACGGATACCTCCAGAAAAACTCCTGTATTTGCACGGTTTTCTACCGTCGGAGGATCAAAAGGTTCCACCGACTTGGCGAGGGACGTACGGGGTTTTGCCGTAAAATTCTATACACAGGAAGGGACTTGGGATTTGGTGGGCAACAATATGCCGATCTTCTTTATTCAGGATGCCATGAAGTTCCCCGACCTTATCCACGCCGTGAAACCGGAACCGAACAACGAAATTCCTCAGGCGGCCTCGGCACACGATACCTTCTACGACTTTGTCTCGCGCACTACCGAAACGCTCCATAACCAAATCTGGTTGATGAGCGATAGGGCGATTCCGCGAAGCTTCCGCATGATGGAAGGTTTCGGAATCCACACGTTTCGCTTGATCAATAAAAAAGGAAAGGCACATTTTGTGAAGTTCCATTGGAAACCAAAATTAGGGGTGCACTCCGTTACTTGGGACGAGGCCGTGAAAATAAGCGGAGCAGATTCGGATTTCCATCGCAGGGACTTGTGGGATGCCATTGAAGCGGGCCAGTACCCAGAATGGGAACTGGGCCTACAGATCGTTCCCGAAGAGGACGAGCATAAATTCGAGTTCGATCTATTGGACCCCACCAAGCTCATACCAGAAGAAATGGTGCCCGTACAGCTCATCGGGAGAATGGTCCTGAACCGAAATCCCGAGAATTTCTTCGCGGAAACCGAGCAGGTCGCCTTTTTGCCCGGTAGCATCGTTCCGGGCATCGACTTTACCAACGACCCGCTCTTACAAGGGCGTTTGTTTTCCTACCGCGACACGCAGCTCTCCCGTTTGGGAAGTCCTAATTTTCATCAGATTCCCATCAACCGCCCTGTGGCCGATGTACACAATAATGAACGTGACGGACACATGCAGATGCAAATCCCGAAAGGGCAAACGGCCTATTTTCCGAATTCATTGGGCGGTGGTTGCCCCTATCTTTCCACCGTGGCAGAAGGTGGTTTCGAATCATATCAAGAGCGTATCGATGCGAATAAAATCCGTGGCCGTAGCGAAAGTTTTAGCGACCACTTTTCCCAGCCCGCACTATTCTACCGAAGTTTGGCCGATTGGGAAAAGACGCACGTGGTCGATGCCTATTCCTTTGAATTGGGCAAGTGCAAACAAGACCAAATCAAGCTGCGCATGCTTTGGCTGATTTCACAGATCGATGATACCCTTGCAAAAAGCGTAGCCGAAAATTTGGGAATGAACGTGCCCAAGGATATCGAAAGGCCCATAAACCAAGCGATAGGTGCCGATGCGAAAATAAAGGAACACCAACCGGGCACGAAGAAAAATTACCTGGATGCCGCCCCTACCCTAAGTCAGGCCCATACAAAATTCGACAGCATCGCGACTAGGCAGGTAGCCTTCCTCGTTGCCGACGGTTTTAATAGGAAGGATTTTGATAAGATGAAGAACGCCTTGGAAAAAGAAAACGCCATGGTAAAACTGGTGGCGCCGCATGGCGGCTCTGTTATCTGCGATACCGATATGGAACATCCCGTAGATGCCGCGATAATGACAACGGAGAGCGTGCTATACGATGCCATCTTTGTTCCCGGTGGGGAAAAGTCAGTGAAGGCACTTTTAAACAAGGCAAAATTCATCAAGTTTGTCAATGAGGCCTATAAACATTGCAAGGCCATCGCGGTAGCCCATGAAGGCGTCCAACTCTTGGATACCGGAGATATCGGTAAT
>Ga0208768_1001694_pt1 | contig 11110 bp, 10 predicted proteins | sample AntAceMetag02UK1_FD_184760 | JGI IMG/M metagenome (GOLD analysis project Ga0208768, IMG submission 184760) | Saline lake microbial communities from Ace Lake, Antarctica - Antarctic Ace Lake Metagenome 02UK1 (SPAdes) (version 2) | ecosystem: Environmental > Aquatic > Non-marine Saline and...
AAAATTCATTTTAAAAAAAGCAGATGCAATTCGAGTTGTTTCGAGAAGGATTAAGCAGTCTTTATTGAAAAGCCTTCCCAAGATATCTGAAGAGATTGTTACAGTGCTTCCAATTCAAGTTTCAAAAAAAGAAGTAACAGAAACGCTTACATTTCCATATACATATATTGTTACAACCATCGCTCGTTTAGAAAAAGAAAAACAAGTAGAGAAAACTATTACTGCATTTGCACTTGCAACACGAGGGAGAACAGATGTTGGACTGCTTATTATTGGGACTGGCTCATTACAGAAAAAATTAGAAACATTGGTAGAGCAACTTGGAATAAAGAATCAGGTGCAATTTTTAGGTTCTGTAGTAAACGTAAGTAATGTGCTTGCTGTAAGTGATGTATATATACAAACGTCTGCATATGAAGGGTATGGAATGGCTCTTGCAGAGGCTGCGTTGCATAAACTTGCGATTGTAACTACTGATGTTGGAATAGTAGGGGAAACATTAATTGATGGAGGTAGCTGCTTAGTTGCATCAGGAAATACTAAAGATGTTGCTGCGAAACTTGCGCATGTTTTAGATAATGATATTGAAGGGAAGTCGTTAGGGAATAGGGCGTATGAGAATGTAACGGAAGGTATTTTTGACGAAGAGAGGTATTTGCAGGAGTATAAAGTAATGCTTACATAAATATGAAATTGCTTATCATCACACAAAAGGTACATAAGAATGATCAAATACTAGGTTTTTTTCATGCCTGGCTTGAGGAGTTTAGTGAGCAAGTAGAGCAACTTACCGTTATTTGTTTAGAGGAGGGGTTACATTCTTTACCACAAAATACAAAAGTGTATTCATTAGGAAAAGAGCGAGGGACATCAAAACTACAACAATTACAGCTTGCTACTAAGTATGTAGTTGAGCTACAAGATGAGTACGATGCGGTTTTTGTACATATGAATCCAATATATGTTGTGTTGTTTGGATTGTATTGGAAGATGTCAAAAAAACCTGTTTTCCTTTGGTATATGCATAAGCATGTCGATACGAAGTTACGAATTGCAGAGAAGTTTGTACAAACTATTTTCACTGGCTCTAAGCAAAGTTTGCGACTAGAAACACAAAAGAAAATGATTACCGGGCACGGCATTGATACAGATTTTTTTATTCCAAATGGTGTGGCGCACACAGATGAACAAAAAAATATCCTAACCGTTGGAAGGGTTTCTTCAGCAAAAAAGACATTAGAAATAATTCAAGCCATAAAAGATGTTCCAAATGTTATTTTGCATATCGTTGGTGGAGCAGTTACAAAAAAAGATTTGCTGTATTTAAAAAGTTGTACTACGTTTGTTGCAGAGCATTCTCTTGAAGAAAGAGTGCTGTTCCATGGTCCTGTTACTCATAACAAAACAAGAGAGTATTATCAGCAGGCGGATCTTTTTGTAAATATAAGTACTACAGGAAGCCTCGATAAAGTATTACTTGAAGCATTGTCGTGCGAAACTCCTGTAATAACATCAAATGATTCTGGTAAAGATATCGAAGGTGTTCGTTATTTTAATGAGTCGCAAGATAATCTTACCGAGCAAATAAATGCTTTTCTTGCTGCTGATGAAGAACAATCTGCACGTGAGTACGTAATTAATAATCATGGACTAAGTCGGTTGATTAAAAAAATAGTAGAACGAATTAATAAAAGTTTGAAATAATAGAGTTTTTTCTTTTTATAAGTACAATAAGAACTATTATGTGTGGAATAAATGGATTCATCGGCGAAGATGCTAAAAAAATAGAAACAATGAATGCGACTGTTTCTCATCGTGGTCCTGACGCTGCTGGTACCTATGTTTCAACAGGAGTTTCTTTGGGGCACACTCGGTTAAGCATTATCGACACTTCAGAGCAAGCTAATCAACCAATGCTCGATGAAGAAAAACGATTCGTAATTATTTTTAATGGAGAAATATATAACTTTAATGATCTAAAAGAGGAGTTAGCTTCACATCATTTTAAGACCTCAAGTGATACTGAAGTCTTACTAGCCGGATACAAAGAGTGGGGAAATGAACTTTTTGAAAAATTGAATGGTATTTTTGCAATTGCAATTTTTGATACACAAGAAAAAACACTCATACTTGCAAGAGATAAAATGGGAGTTAAGCCGTTGTATTACTTTCACAATGGCACGGCATTTATTTTTTCATCTGAAATAAAAGCACTTATTTCTACAGGAGACATTCCTGCAATATTACATATGGATTCGTTCGATGCATATATGCGACTTTTATATGTTCCGGGGAATAAAACACTTTTTAAAAATATACTAAGAATTCCTCCTGGTACATATTCAAAATATGAAAATGGAAATTTTGTAACGGTAGATTTTACAAAACAAAAAAAGGAAAGAAAAAAAGTTACTAAAGATGATGTAAGAAAGGTTATTGATGAGGCAATTGAACGACAGCTTATTTCAGACCGTCCGTTAGGTATTTATTTATCGGGAGGAATCGATTCAAGTGTTGTGATCGATGCTGTGTCGCGAGTTAGCGACAATGTTAAAACATTCTCGATAGGGTTTGATTTAGAAGAGTCGGAAGAGCGTGCAAAATTTAATAAAGATTTTGATTTAGCTGCTACTACTGCAGAATTTTATGGCGCAGAACATACAGGATTCCTTATTAAAAAAAGTGAGGTATTGCCTGCGCTCGAGCGTGCTGTTAGGCATCTTGACGAACCGATTGCCAATGCAACTATGATTCTGCTAGCGGAACGTGTTAAGGAGCAGGGAATTGATGTTGTGTTAGGAGGTGATGGTGCCGATGAGATGTTTGGTGGATATATTAGATATCGCTGGGCAAAAGTACGAGATGTGTATTGGTTTCTTACATCTATAGTACTTAGGAATTTTTTTGAACATGTTCATCCTGTTTTTAAAAAACTGAATGATAAAACGGCAATCGATCAATATGGAAGATTTATGTTTCAGAAAGAATCGGTTGTTAAGACTGTCATGGGTGACGCTTATCGTTCGGGAACAAAATTTAAAGAACAGTTTCGTGATAATTATCTGGAGCGATATGTAACAGCAAAAAACATGATGCAAGCCGATACAAAAACATGGCTTGTTAACGAATCACTTTTAAGAAGTGATAAATTATCTATGGCACATGGGCTCGAATTACGCGTTCCATTTTTAGATAACGAAGTTGTTGACGTTGCGACTCATGCACATACCTATCAAAAAGTTGGATTATTTTCGACTAAGAAAATTTTAAAAAAAGCATTTCGCGATAGATTGCCTGCATACTTATTTAAACAACCTAAACGTGGATGGTTCTCTCCTGGTGCAAAATGGTTACGCGACCCAGAGATTTACGAGTATGCTAAAACTGTATTAAAAGAAGGGTATCATCCTGCTACAGATGGTTTGTTCAATTGGGTGGCTGTACAGATAATGCTTGATGAACATGTTGATGGAACAAAGTATAATGCAACTATGTTGTGGGCAGTATTAGTTTTTAGGATGTGGGCGAAAGAATATGATGTAAAGGTAAGAGAAAACTAATAATTTTGAAAAAGATTATACGATACATTATTAAAAAATACATAATTACAGAATAAGCTTTTTTGTGTAGAATTAAGAATCAATAATCATCACTAATTTTACTTTATGTACAAAGACCACGTTCGTCGTTTAATCGATACTGATAAATACTGGGGTGAGTTTTCTGAAGAAAAGATGGATGAACTTTTATCTATTGCCGACACAAAAGAATTTGCTGATGTAAAAAACTATATTGAAAATACATTAGGTCGCTCAGATTTTATTTTCGGTAATGCTCGTTCCGATTTCTTACTGTACCTTCCTTTAGATGAAGAAAGTATCGTTCTCGATTGTGGTTCAGGTTTAGGAATACATACATTTAATGCAGCAAAAAAAGCAGGACATGTTCACTCATTCGATCAGTCATTAAAGCGAGCAGAATTTACTGCATACAGAAAGCGGGCTGAAGCAGCAGAAAATATTAGTATATACCAGTCAGATTTTAAAAACTTAGATTTCTCAGAAAATAAATTCGATTCGATTCTTATGAATGGTGTAGTTGAATGGCTTGGTGAAATTGATTCACATAAGAATCCGCGCGACGACCAATTAGAAGTTTTACGTCAGATGCATAGCTATTTGAAACCAAGAGGGGTTTTGTATATTGGAATTGAAAACAGAATGTCGGCTTCGTACTTATATGGGTACGATCATAACGGATTAAAATTTACTAGTTATTTTCCTCGTTTCTTGGCAAACATTATTACTAAAATTAAAAAAGGAAAATCATATCGGACTTATACCTATACATATTGGGGATATAAAAAATTGATGAAAGACGCAGGCTTTAAGGAAGAAGATGTTACGTTCTATATTGCTGTTCCAGGTTACAATCTGCCCAAATATATAATTCCTTTTGATAACATTCAAGCGATTCGAACATTCTTGGGAATGATGGCACAAAAAGGAGGTGTAAAAGGGAAGTTAATTAAAGTACTATCAGCTTCAGATTTTGGAGTAAAAATTGTACGACATCTTTTCTTCAGCTACTTAATTTATGCAAAAAAATAATGGTCGAAGCTTTACGAGAAATATTTTCTAAAAAATACAATTTAGAAAAGTGTAAACTCTCTTTTTTAAAGCTGTATCATGCTGGTGATGCTCCGAGCTCAAAAATACTTTTCTTTGTTTTTTATTCAGGAAAAACCTTGGGAGTAATAAAAATTATTCGTGATGCTGAATACAATGCCTCATTGCAGCATGAATGCGATGCTCAAATAAAAGCTTCTGAAGAAAAGATAATGAATGTTTCTGTTCCTAAGATTATTGATTCAGGTTTTGTGGGAAAGCACTTTTTTACATACGAAACGTTTGTTTTTGGAGAAGCTGTTGGCAAGAAAAATGCACTCAAATATATCGATGTAATTGGTGCATATCAATCAAGTGTTACCAAAAAAAAGAAAATTGCTATTTCTGCTATTCATCAAATTTTTTCTTCAGTTGAAATTAAAAATGAAAAGTATCAAAGTTTATTACAGGAATTGTCTAATCAAACAGAACATGTTTTTGGAGGCACCAACCATAGCGACTTAACTTTCATGAATGTTTTAGTGGACAATAAAGATATATATTTTATTGATTGGGAAAACTATGGAGAGCGAGCAATTTGGGGACTAGACTTCGTGCATTATTTTATCCGTGCACATGATAATCACTCATATGATATTTTGTCGCAACATTTCAAGACCTTAGAAATAAAGCCGATGACGAGGGATGAATTAGCCATCTTGTATTTGGTTGATAAGTTATATGATTTCTTAGAGAAAAGCGATACTGTTTTGTACAAAGAAGTGTGTAAAAAAATTTCAGACATATGTTAAATATCCTCGTACTATCAAGAATAAACTATTCGTCAGGCAGAACTAATGTCTACAACATTACTAAAAGTACTGACGCAATTAACAACATAGACAATGTTTCTGCTCATTTATTAACTACTGATTATGAAAAAAATGCGACAGGTTTTTTAAAAAAATATAATGTTGAAAATCTAAAACTTATTTCCCTGTGTTCAGGTAGTAAAAAACTTGAAAATAAAAATAGAATTGCTGGTTATCTGGCTATTTTTGCAGCAAACTTTTCAGTAAGTAATTATATTTTTAAAAATAGAAAACAATATTCAGTTATATATTTACGTGATGAAACATTATTTCTCGCGGTGCTTTTGAGTAAGTTTCTTTTGAGGAAGAAAGTATTTTATGAGGTTCACTCTGTATTGCAACGTCCACATGGACAACTTATGAATGTGCTAATTGCTAAAAGTGCAGATGGGATTATTGCAATTAGTACTGGTTTAAAAGAATATTATAAAAAATATAATAAAAATATTTTTGTATCGCTTTGTAGTTCATATGAACGTGGTTGGTTTGATTACGATGCATCCAAAAAAGAACTTCGTGAAAAATTAGAACTTCCGATACATAAAAAGATAATTGGCTATACAGGGGTTGTAGGAGCAAACCCTAATAATGATTACTATGAATTAGACGATATTATAATTGCCTTAAAGCAACTTCCTGATTATGTGTATTTTGTGGTTGTGGGAGAATTTGAAAACAACGCAGATTGGCTAAGAAAGATTGCAGAAGAGAATAATGTAGCTAGCCGGTTACTAATTATTGGTTGGCAAGATAGAAGTACTATTCCACTTTATTTACAAAGTTTTGATATCACTGTAATTCCAAAACGAAAGAAAGATTACACAGGGGATTCACCTGCAAAAATGTTTCCATCATTGGCATCAAAAACTCCCATTGTCGCAGGAAATTCAGATTCAATTAAAGAGGTTTTGGTGAATGATCACAATGCATTGTTGGTTTCAGAAAATAATGCAGAGGGTTGGTATAAAGCACTAAACTCAATGTTACAGGACGAGCAGTTGGTACAGTGCTTGTCTAAGCAGGCATATGAAGATAGATTAAAGTACACATGGGAGAAGCGAGGAGAATCAATTGTTAATTTTATAAATAAGAATCAATAATATGGATGAAACTTTGGTAGTAAGAAATACTAATTTTTTTTATTTAGTATTTCTTTGTATACACTAATAAATTGATCTGTGATTAATCAGGAAACAGGTAGATTTCTAAAAGAGGTTGGAAAGGTGTATGTGAGTGTGCCGAGTAGATTTTCTTGGCATGATACACATTTTCATCTGATGTTCTTGAATTGGATGCCAAGAAGAATTTCGCATAGAGTTATTGGAATTCTTGGAAAGCATAAAGATTACACTCTTAATAATGGTAAACAGAGAATTGATGAGATGTATTACGCTACTTATACTTCATTCAAGAACAAGGCTAGTAAATATGATTTATTTGCCGAGGATATTCGACTTAATAAAATTAAAAATAAAGTTTTTTTTGCAAATAATTTTTTCAATATAATACCTGTTTTTTTGTTTAAGACTGTGTATTTAATTGTAAGACCTTTTTACTTTAAGACCTTTCATTTTTTATTAACCAAAAAAAGTAACTAAAATGTCGAGAGATAGGGATTGTTCTTAGACTCGAACCCAGCTTTTTGGCACAATATCTTTTTCATCACGATTATCATTTAGCCAGACTCTCGGAGCAATTACGGTTTTATTGCTAGATTTATTTAGCCATGCACCCCACCAGCTAAAGCTACTATTGGCAACGATATTGTCATTGCAGTTAGACATAAGGAATACTTCTTCGTAATTTGGTATGGTGCCATTTGAAACAAATACAGTTTTGAATGGAATATTTAAATTTTTCCGCACCCAGTCTATTTCGTCTGAAAAAATAAAAAAAACTGGGTCACTGTATCTTTTTTTTATTATGTCAGCGGCTTTTAAATAATAATCCATATTGCAGGTTCCTAATGGGTTTTTATTAGAAATATAATCTCCACGTCTTACATGCAATGAAACTGCCTTATTTAATTTAATGCGTTTTAGTAGCACTTTAGATTGCTGAGATAGTGGATGTTCTGGTACAAAGTCATTTCTAATTATATCTGAATTTTCAATAAAATATTTTTCGCTTTGCCAATTTCCAGTCAAGTACGCTTCATGGGATGCGTCTAATACTTCGGGATAAAATGAACAATCTGGTTGTTTTATGAAGCTGCGATATTGAATTGGCTTTTTTTCTTCAATACTCCTGTGCATTTTCCGATTTAATCGCGTTAATAGCCCAGGGTTTCCATAGTATGAGGCTTTAAAATTAGCCATATCCTTATCATTAGCAACATCGCACTGTATACGAAAATTAATTAGGTCAAAGTTTCTGACATGCTCTAACTTTTTGTTGTGTAAGTAATAGGAAATATCAATTTTTAGCGCAGTTTCCTGTTTGATTGCTATATTTCTTCCAATAGCATACTGAAACATTTGATTACCTAATCCTCCATGTAGTTTAGTTATTATCATGTTTTATACTAGCTTTTTCTTTATTTCTGGGAGTCGAATTTTGAACTATGGCCATTATTCTGCTATTTTTTTTAGGGTTACTTGTGTAGAGTAAATTCCGACAGTAGTAGGAGTATAAGAGAGTGCAAATTTTAGTATGATTAAGAATAAAGAATCTGTTGCTGAAAATTCTTCTAATAATTTTTTCGATAGCTGATTTTTTGTTTAAAAAGAAGATATCTTTAATTTCTAAGTAAGGATGGATAGCTTCTTCTAAGGTCTCTTTATTAAAATGTTGATAGTGTTTTTTGTTCACGGGTACATTGTCGCTAGGAACGGTTATTATTCCAAATCCATTTTTACTTAAAGATGATGCAAAATTTCTGCAAAAAATAGATACTTCGCTCGGTGGTATGTGTTCAAGCACTTCGATGGTAGTTACTATCTCAAACTGACCCTCATCAGCTGCAATTTTTTCTGCAGATTCAGTTGTAAATAATACTTTTTTATTGAAATTAAATGCATGTGATAATGCAATGGCACGTTTTGAATAATCATTACCCACCAATCTTGCTTCAGGGAAAAAAATACTTGCTTCACGTAAAAATTTTCCATCACCACAACCAATATCAAGTATGGAATTATGAGATAAATTATTAATTTTATCCATAACAGCCTCAATGTATGACATATAAATAAATGATCCTGGAAATGCTCTGGTAGGAGTAAAAAAGCCACTACTAATAGAGGGAAGGTGATGATATGGAAAATCATATTGATTTTCTTGAATGGTTTGTTTTGTGTCCATTGTTTATTTTAAGTGTAAAGTTTTAAAAAATTAAATATTCCTTTATCATACAGGTTTAAGAGTAAAGTTACTAAATTTTTATTTTTCTAATAAGGTAGATTGAAATGAAGAACGTTGTTGCTCTTTGTAATATTTTTGCCATAACGAGTCCAATTAAACCATGAGTTGCTGTCGCAAGAACAATAATAATAATACCTATTATATTTGAAATAACTGATAGCTGATAATTTTCTTTAATAGCTTTCTTTGCATTTATAATTGTAACAGGGAGAATTGCTGAGAAAATAAGTGAAATTGAAAAAATTTGGGAAATAAACACAGAAGATTCGTATTGTGGAAAGAGAAATTTAAAAATAAATGGCACAAGAAATATGTAGATTATTGTAATTATCGTAATCAAAAGCATTAAATAAATAACTTTCTGCATCATTGTTTTCTTAATATCTCCCATTGATTGGCTAGAAAATTTAGGTAGTGCAAGGGTTCCGATATTTTTAATGAATCCTTTAAGTTGTTCTGGCATGAAAATGGCAAATGAATATATCGCTAGTTCTGCGGCTCCTATGAATTGAAAAACTAAAACTTTATCTATGTGGTTTGCGACAACTGACAGGACATGAGCTGTGCTTAAATGCTTACTGTGGGAAATTAAGTCTGGATCTTTCTTCTCATTTTGAACATGACTCTTTTTCGTTTTTCTGTATAAAAGGAGGGTGAAGATAGTGTGACTCAAGAAATAAGTCAAAATAATCATAATTGGTGATTCAGTAAAATAAAGAATAGTACACAGGAGTACTGTGGTGCCTCCAATCCTGATGCTGTTATATTTAGAAATTTCTAAGAATTTCTTTTTTCCGCTTAAAAAAGGTAAGTATAGTTCTTGTGCTTTAATGATTGGGTCAAATAGTGCGATACAAATAAAAGTAATGCCGAGCAATTGGTTGTCTTGAGTAAAATAATAAGCGGCTGCTGAAAGTGAAATCAATACAAAAAAAATAGAATACTTTATTCTTGCTAAATAACCCTCTTTTAGTGATGCGTCAAAACCTTTTGCCGCAGAGACACTTATTGCTGTGGTAATCCCCGTCAGCGTAATCGCTCCAATTATTTGTGCTGCAGAGAGCGCATATTTATAAAAACCGTACGTTTCTTGTGATACGAAGTTTGCAAAAGCAAGTGCAACAATAAGTGATCCCCCTATTGCGATAATTTGTTCATATAATAAAAAGCGGCTTTGTGCCAAATAAACCATATCCGTCTTCGTATACTTCTCACTCTTGCGAAGTCCTTTATATAAAAAATGTTTCACTTTTGTAATCATAAGTTTGCGTTGCTGCTAATGCTACTACATAATTGCTAAATAATAACTAGTAATACTCAATATAAGCACATATGGATAAAATGGAAATTCAAGTTACTAAGGAGCACTACGACTTCTCTAAGTACTCACATGAAGATCGGTGGGTAAGTTACTACTATCAGTTGAAAGAAGTTTTAGAAATGAAGCCTAAAAAGGTTCTTGAGATTGGGGTAGGGGATCAGGTTTTTGGAAATTATTTAAAATCGAATACTACAACATCATACACTTCACTAGATATTGATCCTGATCTGAAGCCAGACGTTGTCGGTGATGTACTTGAGCTACCATTTAAAGAGGGTGAATTTGATGTGATTTGTGCATTTGAAGTACTTGAGCACTTACCATATGAAAAATTTTCTACAGTACTTGGCGAATTTCACAGGGTTTCAAATAAATATGTTGCGCTAAGCTTGCCTCACTTTGGTCCTCCTTTACAATTTTCATTGAAGTTACCAAAAATCAATATTAAAAAAAGTTTCAAATTAACGTTTGAAAAACCTCATGTTTGGAACGGGCAACACTACTGGGAGATTGGTAAAAAGGGGTATTCAGTAAAAAAAATTAGCAGGGCGATAAAAGATGCTGGTTTTGTTATAAAAAAAGACTTTGTTCCGCATAACAGTCAATATCACCATTTCTTTATTCTAGAAAAAAATAATAGTAAGTAATTGGTGTGTGGTGGAGAGGGGGATATTGCTGTGCTACACTTTCCGTCATGAACACGACAAAAAACATCCTCAAGTGGGTAACAATCATCGGATTATACTCACTTTTAATTATCCCTTTTTTATACAGTAAAGAACTATATTTCCCATATATCACCACAAAAGCATTTCTATTCCGGGGAATTATAGAGATTATATTGGGAACATGGGTTGGATTGGCTATTCTCGACCCTAAATACCGCCCAAAGAAATCATATCTATTGTGGGGTTTTGTTAGTTTGATAGTGGTAATGCTTGTTGCTA
>Ga0208768_1001701_pt1 | contig 11086 bp, 16 predicted proteins | sample AntAceMetag02UK1_FD_184760 | JGI IMG/M metagenome (GOLD analysis project Ga0208768, IMG submission 184760) | Saline lake microbial communities from Ace Lake, Antarctica - Antarctic Ace Lake Metagenome 02UK1 (SPAdes) (version 2) | ecosystem: Environmental > Aquatic > Non-marine Saline and...
TTCATTAGACTGTTTCTAGGTTATATTGCTTCCCATTTTTGTCTATAATCGTTGGTTTCCCTGCAACATGCTCTTTAATAACAATGTTTTCACGAATAACTGCCTTAGTTCGTACATCGTCTGATATCCCATATAGAATATTCTCAAGTTTGGTTACTTGTTCCTTCAAATCTTCCATTTCTTGTTTTTCTTGAGGTGTCATATTAGTATTATACCATTTAGATTATTTGCATTGTTGCTACGAATGTTGATGATGCTGCATCAATTAGAGTAAGAGTCCCATCTGAGTTAAATTGAACCCATGTTTCAGAACCATTAGTTCCTGTTGAGTCTCCACCCGTGTGAGTAAATTCTGATGTTGTGTAAGCAACAACTACTACTCCTGAACCTCCTGATGCACCAGAGCCATTACCATTCTTTCCTTTTCCCCCATTACCAGTGTTAGCTGTTCCTGCTCCACCACCTGCAATTCTCCCACCTCTACCTCCAGCTGCGTAAGTTACTGCTGAACCAGTAATTGAATTAGCTGTTCCAGCCCCTCCAAGACCTGAGTTCGGCGAAAGACCAGTTGTGTCATTTTCTCCAACAGCACTAGAACCTCCTCCTCCAGCACCAGAACCCTGATTACAACCTCCTCCTCCTCTACCTCCGTCATAACCTTGTCCTATTGTCCCCACACCACCTGCTCTCTGTGACTTACATTGACCTGCACCTCCTCCTCCACCAGAGCCTCCAGCATTTCCAACTCTAGGGTTTCCTCCGTCACCTGTCTGAGCTCCTCCACCCCCACCCCCACCATCAGATACTATAAGTGCATCAATAGATGAATCACCACCTGCATTTCCAGAGTTACCACTTGTACCTCCAGAACCACCAGCTCCTACAGTTATTGCGTAAGACTGTGCTGAAATTGAAAGTGACGAATCATAGAGATAACCTCCAGCTCCTCCTCCTCCTCCTTGTGCTTGTGTGGAGTGGTCACCTCCTCCTCCTCCAGCACCTCCCGCAACTACTAATACTTTTGCTGTTGCCATATTAGTTTTCTCTTACTGCTATATAAACTGTCAGACCTTTAGCTGCCGTTCCACTATGAACTGCATCAATATCAATTGTAAGAATATCTCCTACAGCGATTGTTGTATCTGTAAGGTCTGGTGGTGTTGCTGCTGTAGTTGTAGTCTTCTCTGTAGTATCGAAGTCTAGCTTGTTAGTAGTCATAATAGTCGTTCCATTCAAGTGAACATCCACTACCATAGTTCCTGTGGTTCCTGCTGTACTGTTTGTTGCATAGATATAGAACGGCGCTGAATCACTTTGCAGAATAGTTCCTGCAATTGGTGAAACAAAGTCACCTCCTACATTAGCTAATACTTCACAATCAGTAAGACGGTCTACCACATTAAATACTAGCCATCGTACATTTCTTTTAGAACCTTGTAATCCATCTGGAGTAACGAATGCTGTTGTGCTAGTTCCTGTATCTGTATCTGCGATAGAAGCATCAGTTAGTGCCTTTACAGCAACTATGTCTGTTAGCTCACTATCCATCAAAGCACCTGCTGACTGCACATTAGTGGCATCTGTAACATCTGCACCATCTTCTACGTTAATTAGTGTTCTTACTGAACTAGCTGTTAGTTCTTCTGAGTTACCTGAACCTGCTGTAGTTCTTCCTAACACTCTTGCTGTAGCTACATTAGAAACAACGTCAACTGTTCCTGCTGGGATGTTAGTAAAGTTAGTACCGTCAAATACAGGTGAAGCCCCATTTACTACACTCTGGTCTAAGGCTTTTACGTCTGCGATGCTTGTTAGCTCACTATCCATCAACGCTCCCGCTGAGGTTACATTAGCTGTATCTGTTACATCTGCTCCTGCTTCCACACCCGTTGTTGCCCCTACAGTAAGTCCTGCTGCTGTTCCTGTGATGTTTGTACCAACTAAATCACTTGGAGTTCCAAGGTCTGGTGTAATAAGCGCTGGAGAATCATTAAACACTAGTAATCCTGAACCTGTCTCATTTGAGATAACCCCTGCTAGTTCTGCTGAAGTAGTTGCTGCGAATTGGTCTAATCCATTTGAAGTAAGAGCATCTCCTCCTCCTGCTAGAGCTTGCCATGAACACGTACCATCACCATCTTCTCGTAAGAATTTAGAACCTCCTGCTTCTCCTGTAGATAGAACTGCTGTACCTTCTGGTGCTCCAATAGCATCAATCTGTGTTTGGATAGCTGAAGTAACTCCTTTGACATAAGCAAGCTCTGTAAGACTTGGGTAAGTAGCAACTGGTGCTGACACTATATCCTTTGAACCATTAGTTATTAAAATCTCTGAAGCTGTTAGGTAGCTACCTGTAATAGATGTTGCGAATGTGGGAGCTGTCGATGGTGACTTAGCATCTAATTGTGTCTGTATTGCGCTTGTTACTCCATCCACATAGTTAAGTTCTGTTGCTGTGGCTGTAACTCCGTCTAAAATGTTTAGTTCTGCTGTTGTTGAAGTAACTCCATCAAGGATATTAAGCTCTGCGGTGGTTGTTGTTGCCCCTTCTAAGATACCTAACTCTGTTTCTGACACGTTTACTGCTCCTATACCAATTTCTCCTGTGAATGTAGGGTTTGCAATGGGTGCTTTAAGGTCTACATAAGCTTTAATAGATTGTTGTGATGCTAATTTAGTAGCACTATCTGAAGCCATGTTGTCTTCGTCTAGTACATAGCCATTACCTGAAACGTCTGTATCTGCGTTGTATGTTAAAGCTGCTGTATCTGTAAGGTCTGTAGAAGCTCCTGTTACTTCTGCACCAATAGCGAGATTAGTAATAGTGTTGTTGTCACCATCAATAGTTTTATTAGTTATAGTTTGTGTAGTTGCTTTAAGAACGTCATCTATATTATCAAGAGTAACTTTTTTAGTTGATCCTCCTGCTACATCGTTAATAGCAAACTCGTCTGCTGCTACGGGTGTTGTTTTTGCTGTTAATGCTGAAATCTTTTTATTTGCCATTATGATTTAGTTATATTACTCCATCCCCCACCTCCTTCTAAGACAATGAGTCCTGCATCTTCTTGTAGTAAGAAATCACCGCTTTCTAATAATAGATAGAACTCTCCTTCGATGTTACGTGCTTCATTACCCCAAGTAGAAGTATTCTTTGATTGATTTGCCCAAGTAGCCATATTACTTAGCGTTTTTACGCTTCATGCTAATAACTGGCTTTGAATCCTTCTGTCTTTTACCCATGAACTTCTCTAGTCGTGACTCTGCCTTCTCAATCTTTCCAGTAAGCATGTTTACTTTATTGACCATCTCGTTAGCTGACGCATATTCAAGAGATGCGTACAGAGGAATTAGTTTATGGAAGATAGACGCAAACCCTGGTTCTTTAGTAGTATCAGTCGTTGCAAAGTATGACCCTGCACGCTGAAAACGGACTTTTAAGCCATCTGTTGCTGTAACTTGAGTAGTATCAGGCTGTGGGTATAAAAAGATTGAATTACCAATCTTATCGTAGTGTATAGGTAGACCGTTTGTAGTTGAGTACTCGGTCTCCGTAATATTCATCTGTTTGAAGTCTGCTGTGTCTATTGGATATAATGGGTAATAACTTCCAGTACTATCAAGTGCTTCTACTCGCTCAATCTTTAAGAAGGTAGATGCAAAAGAGTAATCCTTTTGACCATTAACTAGGTCTGAAGTAGCTATTGGGAAGTCAGTGTTGTTTGTATCGTCCCATTGCCATGTATTATCAGAATTCAATAGAATGTCTGATACATTATCCATAGCATCGTTAGATAGTCCTGTGAATTCAGCTAAACGTACTGTACTACCTGTAATAGAGCCATAATTGCTCCCAAATAGGTAAAGTTCGCACTTCTGTAGTATTCCATCTTTGTTAGTGGTGTCTGAGAAATTCATATATATTCCATTATATCACGTAACTCTATTTACGCTCAGAAAACTGTTTTGTTTTTGGTGCTGGCTTTGCTTTAACTGGTGTTTTAACGATTGTTCCTCCTGTAACCTCAGCATATCGTTCTGCAGCTTCTTTCTTTGCAAATTCCTTAACTCTTCCATCTCGGAATTGTACTTTAATCATATTATTCTAATATTGTTAGTATTTCTTGTAATTTTGTGTCTATCTCCATTGGGTCGATAGCTGCAATTGCCTCGATTACTTTGGCTTTATTGTCTTCCATAGACTCTTCTGGTGTCATTTCCCCAGCTTCTCTACGTTCTGCACGCTCCCGTTCTTCCTTCAGAGACTCTTTAAACTGCTCAACCCTGTCAATGACAGACACTTGAACTTCACCATCTACGATTTCCGTAGTTAAGGCTAGCTCAAACTCTGACATAGGTTCATCTTTGATGGCTTCTGCTGTTTTCTCAATAATCTGAGCAACTAGAGTGTTTCTTTCTTCACCAATAACATTACCTTCATCGTTAAGTTTTTCCATGTTTTGATAGTGCTTTCGCCCTTTCATTACTAGCTCTCCTTTCTTTTCTACAAGTGCTTTAAGTTCTTCGTCTTTAATGATTATATTTCTCATATTATTTATTAGTTAGTAGTTTCTTAATCTCCTCGATACCTTGTTCCATCTTATCTAGCCTTTCCTCTGTTTTATCTTCTTCCATTGGTACTGGGTTGGCTTTAAAAGCTCCAACTGTTGCCATAGGTGTAGTACCTTCTCGTAAGACTTTCCCTGAACGTGGGTCAATCATCTTTGTAATGTGCTGCAAATCTTTAGATATTGTTGTTTTTCTTTTCATGTAATTGCTATCAGTTCTTTCAAGGGTAGTAAACTGATGTCTACCCTTGAAGAAACAATTAAGTTGTTAATCTTCAACCCTGTAGAACTAGTCTACTGATAGGATTTCTACTCCTGCTGCTTCTCGGTTTTCAATAACTCCGAATAGGATGTCTGCTACAACCAATACTCCTAGCCATTCTAGTTTGTATTCTGCTTGTAGACGTACTCCATTTGCGTCTTTTGCTCCTGGAAGTGCTGCTGTTGCAAAGTGAATTGCATCAGGGTTTCCAAAGAATCCGTGTAAATCTGTACCGTCACTAACAATGTTAGTTGTTGATAGAACTGGTCGTCCGTACAACATTCCAATCTGTCCTTTTAGAAGTGGATCAGCTCCATTTGTGTTTTGCACAAGTGAGAACTTATCAATTGCCATAAGGTCAGCCCAGATAGTCTTTGGATTAAGAATCCAAGCTGCATCATCTAGGTCTCCATCATTTGCTGTGTACTTGGTTACTGCGTCTAGTACGTTAGCATCTGACAAAGCTGTTCCTGTAGTTCCTGCAACTGCTGTAAAGCCTACGAATAGAGCTGTAATAGCTGAATCTAGTGCTTTTGCTGCTGTGTACGCTGCATTCTTCATGTAAGTTTCTTGCGTTTTGTACTGTTTCATTACTTGTGCTGCTTCCTTATCTTCAATCATGAAGGCAACGTGTGAATGAGTAGCGATAGTTAGGTCTACTGAAGTTTGTGCGTTATCTGCAAGTACAACTTGTGTCTGTGCCTGTTTGGCTGCGGCTGCAAGTTCTACAATAACTGGTGTGTGAATAATATCCCCTCCTGCAATTACGTCTTCTGAACGGTCTGTAAAGAAGTTAGCTGCTACTAATTTTGAACGGTAGAAGTCGTTGATTTTGTTTCCCCATACTTCTCCGATTGATGCTGCCAAGTCGGCTGCAACAAAGTGGTCTGTCTCTGTGTTACTACCTCTTTCAAGGCGGGAGTACCTCTTCGGGTTCTCCTCTCATAGTTTCCTATGAGGTCAGACTATACCTTCACTCTTTCGTTATATGGCGAGCGTGTGTCTCGATGGTAGTCGTTGAGGGTTCTCTTTCGAGCTTCCCTGCTGATTGTCCGTTAGTCCCCACCTTTTCAGGCTTCGGCTCTTGGGAGTTTCCAGCATATACAAGATTTTAATTAGGCAAAGTCACTTACCTAATGCCATATATAATATTTGTTAAGTTAACGTACTTTAACAATTGCATTAGAAATATTTAAATCATGTCTGTCATATTTGACGTGACATGGAACACATAGACAGGTGAAGTCATCAAGGTCTCTTTTATACTCCCTGCTTATGTTAGCCCAGTGAAAGTGACCTTTGTAAGGGTCAGCAAATCCACATATAGAGCACACACAAGGCTTCTTCCCTTTCCATTTAGCAACCCAATCATGGAGAGCAGAATACCCTACATCATCACCTTTCCACTTAGAATTTTCTTTCCCCGTGTTATCTCCATCTTTAAAATGAGTACGACCAGTGTTATTGGTGTGTCCAATTCTGTCAGAAGACATTTGAGCTTTAGTTTCTTCTGTGTGTTTTTTACCCTTACGTGGGGACCATCCCTTTGAATACTTCTCAAGAAGCCTCTTAGAGTGAGCTGTATTGCTGCCCGTCTTTATTCCTTTGTTCCAAGCAACCTGGACGCCAGTTTTACCCTTGTTCCAAGGAACTTGTCCTTTCTTTCCTGCCATGTGTTCATTTTATCACAGCGGATTAAATATACCTAATGCAATTGTCAATGTACTTTCTCAACAAATTGTTAATCGTTTGAATAATTAACTATCAGGCGTTGAAACTACCTATTTACCATGTGCTTTATCAAAGAGTGCCTTGTGGTCATCTCTGTCTAAGTTTGGGCTATTAAAGTCTTTCTTCTCTGCTACTGCGGGTGAACCAGTAGAAGTTCCTAGCTGTGCCTTTGCAGACTTAGCTTCTTTCTCCTTCTTTTCCTTCCAAGTAACGAAAAGCTCGTCTTTTGTAGCTTCACTTAGTGAAATTCCTTCAAGTTCAGCGATTTTACCTGCTTTTAATACTTCTTCTTCTGTAAGTCCTTGAGCAAATAGGATAGCCTCTTCACGAGATAGTCCTGTTTTTACTTCTTCCTTCTCTTCCTTGACTACAGGTTCTTCAGATACAGATGATTTAACATCTTTTAACTTCCCTTCAGCTTTTTCTGCCCGAGCTTTTTGGTTCTCGTATAGCTTCTCGAAGTCTTTACCTTCAGAATCTTTGTTTAAAGTATCGTTGTTGTCGGTGCTGACACTAGCATCGTCTTGAACTGCGGCATCAAGAGTCTCCTTATTTTCTTCAGTCATTAAAGTGTAATTATTTAAAGTAGCTTCCTAAACTACTGATGATGAATAAATAACCTTTTGAGTTATGTTTACAATTATAACACAACTACCTAGCACTGGTAGGTTTGCGTGGTTCTTTCTCCTTGTATTTATACTCCATATCTCTAAAACAGGTCTCTATACACTCCTTAGCTTCTTTAAATCCCTTTGTATCTTCCCCTTGTAAGGCTTTACTACCTGCTGTGTCCTTTAGCTGTAATAGTAAATAAGATTTAACCTCATCTCGTGTTTGAAAGTCTGCGTAGAATTTTTGTAGTAGTTTCATATGTTTATTTAAGAGGATAATTGCTCCATGCCTTATACCCAGAACCGTAGTATATAACTAGAACCCACCGTTTTTTGATATACAGCGTCTCATAACGAGTCTCAAAAGTAATACCAAAAGTCTTATGGTCATCTATTTGAGCTACAGGACACTTCCCCCATCGCAAAGGGTGTCTTAATATATTGTCTACTGTCCAATTTAGTTTCATACCCATATTATATACCCTCAACTAGTAATAGCGAGGTAGTTATCCACTTATCCTTGTTCTGTTGCTGTTGCAGTCTCCTCTACAATACCCTCTGGTTGCCCTTGTGGTGCCTGTGGTGCAATGTTCTTGCTTCCTGCACTACTTTGTAGCTTATTGAGTGTAACAGGGCTTATTCCTGCTCCTGACAATTCAACTGCCTGAGAGAAGATTGATGCTAATGCTGGGTTCTCTAACATAGCGAATGTTCCTGTATTCGGGTCGAATGTACTAGATACCTGCCCTAAGATATTAGATAGTGATTCTAGTGTTGCTGCTTTATTACGTTGTTCGTTAGTTGTGATAACAGATACTTTGAATTTAAAGTCTTTAAAGTAGTTCTTTGGTACTTCTAGGAAGCGTGTGTTGTCTGTTTCTGCAAGAATCTCTTTGAAGGCTTCGATTGCTTGTTCATATGACTCTGCGTTGAAGTCTGTATCAATCTTTAGGTTAAGTAGTTTCTGCTTAATAACCTCATTAGCCTTGTAGATGCCAAATCGTTCATCTATCTTAGCTAGTTCATCTGCTGAGAACTCTGCTGACAATATCCACTCTTGGTTAATGTCTTTAACAATCTCTGGAATAATCCAATCATTAAACATCTCTGTTAGGAAAATACCCATCTCTTCTCTACGGTAGATGAATAGTGAGCTTGCTTCTTGGTTCTGGATAGCAACGCTTCGGAATGGAGTTCCTGAAGGTAGTGTTTCCCCTGTTAAGGCATCGAATGTAGATGTTACCTTCTCTGCTTGCTCATCCCAGTCTGATTTAGCTCTATCAAACGCTGGTAGTGCGTTAGTCATAGTGTTTACTTGTGTAAACGTCTTGTTATCTCCAAGTTTTAGAATGAATCCATTATCAAGGTCTGCAATAGCATTGTTCTCGATAGTGTCATCGTTAGTAACGAATCCTGTCTTAGAAGCCATAATCATAGCGTCACGCTGTAGTAGCTGTGATTCGTTAGTACCTGTCTGTGCTTCAAACATGTCTTCTACTACTCCTCGTGGTGTTCGGTTGTCTTGTTCTGCCCATCCTACCCATTTGTAATAACTATCTTTCTTTTCACTAAATAGCTCTTTCTCCTCTTTGTTTCCATCTTCATATACAAAGAACTTATACTCTGAGTATGTATCTTCTGAACCACCAACCACAGAATCAGGCATTTCCCCTGAAATCTCGGCTACTGTATATTCTTCTAAGTTCATGTCTAATAGATCCTGTACGTTGTCCCATACATCCTTCTTATCTGCTAGTTGTGCTCTAGTAAGTAGGTGCATTTCCTTAATAGGATGCTCCATAGGGTTAGCTCCTTGGTCAATGATGGCGTTCTTGTGCTTAACTACCTCTACGTTAATCTTACCGTCAATCATTACCTTCTTAACGAGTAACCAACCATACTTTGGTCGTTTCTCACCCATACGGTTAAGAGTCTTAGCAAATCCACTATCTTTCATCCATTGCTGTACACGTTTACCTATAAGTAGTGAACGTACATAGTCTCTAGTCTCTGAAACAATGTTCACATCTTTAGTATCAAAATCTGTAGCACGAATAGCTACATTAAGTCTGTAGTTAGCAATGTTGTAGTATGGTTTTTCTCGTCCAAACTCATCTAAATCTCCTGATAAATACTTTGAGTTAGAAATATACTCAATACGCTTGTTTGTATCTTTTAAGGAGAAATTAAGTCCTTCCTCTACTTCGATAGGACCATCGTATCGCTTTGTTAATGTTTTGCTTATATCGAAAATAGTTGTCATATTGAGTAATTATATCACAACTACTTAGCTTTATTGATACTTAGCCCTCTACGAGCGTTTCTCCTGTCTAATTGCATCTGTAATCTAGCTCTCTCGGGTGTTTCTTCCCCATATAGCATTACATCAATGGAATCATCCATGTTACCTAGCTGACCGTTGTTGTTGTGTTTGTTGTCGTTTTGCATTGAATCGTAATCTATCTAGTTTACTAAACTTCTCTCTTCCCTTAACTATATCAAATCCATACCTCACTGCATCTAATGCATCTGAGAACATATGGTTTGGTTTGTTAAGTAGGTTCCCGTCCTTGTCTTCATCCCATAGGTAGTTTTGATACCCTTCCCATAGGTTAGTTGAGCTAGCTGTAACACTTATCTTATGTGATTGTACGAACTGTATGCCCTGACTAACACTATCCTTCCCCTTAGAAGCTCCTATGATGTTTACTCCATAAGAACTCATCTCTGCAATAGACTTTGGTTCTGCACTATCAGCTACAGTAGTGGTACTTAATTCCAGATTAGCTAGGTATAGATTTATAACGTCAGCAATCTGCTTGTTAGACATGCCCTTCCTGAATAAGATTTCATCTAAGATATACCCACCATTGTAGTAATAGATAGCAATTGCAGCACTAGGGTCATTTGTATACCCATAATCTAATCCGATACTATCTAGTCTTGCTTCATGTGGTACATCATCTCTCTTAATCCATCCTTTGTAAATCTTACCCTCTTTACTTGATGGTTTCCCTAGCCATTTGTATTCGTATAGCTTTGGTCGTTCTGCTTTATCAGCTTCCATCTCCTCAATAAGTACCTGCTCCATCCATCCGTATTTAATAGCCACATCATAGTTAATGTTTATTACTAGTGTGTTAGGTCTTCCCTCTATCACTAATCGTTTATGTATAGGGTCTTCTTCTAAGAGTCTGTTGTATGTGTAGATAAGCTGTGAGCCTTTCTTACGAACTGTAGGTGTAAGTATCTCTAATGACTTCTCTGAGACTGTCTGTGCCTCCTCTACCCATGCTATATCAATACCCTCAATAGACTTAACTGATTGCTCGTTTCTCTTCAATCCTTTAAATAAAAAGTCTGAACCGTTTACTGTGTTCACAATAGAGTTATCTGTAACCTTGAAGTCATGTAGCTCGTATTTCTCTATAAGGTCTTTAAGTAGTTGGTGTGATGAATCACTAATGGAGTTTTGGAACTCTCTGAAACATCCTATTCTTAGCTTCTCCTGTCTAGCACGTATAAGTAACACTCTAGCCACTGTATGTGACTTCAATGAGTTTCTACCTCCATAGACTGCTGCTTCTCTCCAGTCCTTATCTAGTAGTCTACTCAGCTCCTTCGGAATTTGTATCGTCTGTTGTTTGTTTGTCATTGATTATTTGTACTAGTACAGGCTGTAGTAAAGACTCTCCGTCCTTTCCTGTAACCATCTGTGTAGGCTTCCCATCTAGCATTTCCATTACATGCTTTTCATTAGCTGGATTACTTATATATCTCTCCATATACTCATCAAACTTTTCTGGGTGTTCTCTAAACTCTTTCTTTAAACGAGATAATGCAGAAATAGAGCCAACAGGTCTACCGTCTGGATTTCCTGACTCTCCTTTCTTGAAGGGTGTTAGTTGTTTTGG
>Ga0208768_1001706_pt1 | contig 11057 bp, 15 predicted proteins | sample AntAceMetag02UK1_FD_184760 | JGI IMG/M metagenome (GOLD analysis project Ga0208768, IMG submission 184760) | Saline lake microbial communities from Ace Lake, Antarctica - Antarctic Ace Lake Metagenome 02UK1 (SPAdes) (version 2) | ecosystem: Environmental > Aquatic > Non-marine Saline and...
TTTAGCAAATTCTTCAACTCTACTTATTAAGTGTTGCCATTTAGACATTTGCCTTCCAGTCACAATATAGACATGACAGACTTTACCATGTTTTCTTTTTATTATTTCAGTAACTACTACACCAAAATATTTATCAGATGTTTGTTTTTCTTTTTTATCCCAAATAACCCAGACTTGAAATTTATCTTCTTTAGCAGTCTCAAAAACATAATCTGAATCGGTAAGTTGACCTGAATAAGCTAAAGCAGATTTAATATCTTTTTCTACTAATGACCAAACTTTATCAAGTTCTATAATTGGTATTCGTACTAATTCCATAAATACTATATAAATTAATTAAAATCAATGTATATCTAAGAACTCTTTTCGTCAAATATTTCTAAGTAACTAACCATACCTTCAATGGTATCTACTGTTCCTACTTGTATTTTAAGTATATCTGCTGACTCTAAAATAATAGGAGATAAAGCAGCATTAATTGTTTCTCCAGAAGCTAAAGACTTATGATATACTTCAAAAGTAGCTGAAGCTGAACTATCGGTTACAAATACTTCTACAAGATTATTTGAACCATGTTCATTAGTAATTTGTATATTTTTAATAATTGTTGTTCTTCCAGCAGGTACTGTATAGATAGTTGTAAGATCTGTTGTGCTTATTGCAAAACCTGCGTTTTTATATATATTTGCCATAAATTATTATTTTATAAAAGAAGGTAATCCTAACATAGGTCTGCCATCAAATTTGTTTTTATCAGAAAATTTACCATTTAAATGATTATAATGTAAAAATACTTGTCCACAAATATCACCTTCAAATGGTTCTCTCCAATGTTCTAAATCACAACCAGAATAGACTAACATATCACCAATATCAAGCAACACTTTTTCTCCTTTTGGAGCATTAGGTTTAATTAAGTTTTGTCTTTCATTTATTACAGAATCAGTACCTGTTTCGTCAATAAATATTGACCATTGATTTCCACCTAAATGAATAGTAGTAGATATTTCACAGCTTGGTCTATCTTTATGTCTATGAAGTGTATCTCCATTTTTGTATATTCTTGCATAAGAATAGGTGGGTACTAATTTTAAACCAGTTTCTTTTTGCATAACTGGTAATACCTTCATTAATAAAGTTTCCATTACAGGATCTGCATAATGAGAGTAGGTATTAGGTATTTGTTCATCTTCCCATGTACCTAACATTCCATTATCATGTGTTATATTATTGTCATGCATATATTTAACTGCGTCTCTTTTAAGTAAGAAATAGTTAAATATAAAGTTAGCCAACTCATAACTAACTGCACCCTTGATTACTTGATATTTATTAAACGTCATACAAACATTGTCTTTTGTAAAAAATTAAATGAAACAGATATTCTTATATCATTAGATTCATTGGGATCAACACAGTGTACTAACCAAGCAGGAAACATAATACATCTTCCAGCAATGGGTTCATAATGATGTTCTCTCCATAATCTTGTAGGTGATGTATCTGGATGATTTAATCTAGGTTTCATTTTAGGTCTACACATAGAAGCTGCTGCTCTTGGATCATCTATTTTTAAATCTCCACAGTTCTTAGGAGCTTTAACATAATAAACACCAGACCACAAACAATTAGGGTGCATATGCGTTCTATTCATTCCACCTGGTGGATTAATGTTTGACCACATATTTCCTAAAAAAGGTTCACTATCTAAATGTTCTTCTTCGTATATTTTTAATTGTGCTTCATATAAAGCATCAGCTAATTTTTTGTACTCTGGTCTTAAATGCATATCAGTTGTTGAGTGCCAACCTTTTACATTAGTTCTGGTTACACCTTTATCTTGATTCATCCAATTTAATATATTTTTTTCTAATTGAATATTTAAATTTTTATCTTTTATATCAAAAATATAAATAGGTGTTGGAAAATGTAATTCTCTAAACATTATTTAAAAGGTGTACCTCCAAACCACATGACTAAAGATTTTCTATTTCCTTTTATAACAGGTTTAACTCTATGTCTAATAAATGATGCAAAGAATACTGCATGACCTTGTTTAAGTTTTGCAATCTTACCTTCACTAATTAATTCTAAATCACCACCTTCAAATTCATTTTCTGGAGAAAGCAAACAAGTCATTGATATTTTTCTAACTGGTGGTTCATGAGCCATGTTAACATCATTATCAATATGCCAATCATAAAATCCTCCTTCAGAGTATTCTGTATATTGTGCCATTTCTGTTAAAGTCATTCCATCAAAACCAAAATGATTACTATTTGTAGTTCTCATTATATGCTCAATGTCTTTATACATATCATTCATTTTCTTGAATGGAATCCAACTAATATGTGAAGTTCTTATTTCAGTATCTAACACACCACCTTTAATACCTTTTTTATTTCCAACATAAGCATCTTGTTTAGGTTCTTCTCTACCTGCTTCAATAATCATTTTACATTGTAAAGGTGTAAATATAGGTCTGGTTGTTTCTACTATAAATGATCTCCATTTTGGTTCAGTTATCATACTGCACCTCTGTTTTTAATTGGATCAAATTGAACATCACAGTTTGCAGCTAGTGTTCTTCTAGTTTCATTAGTTCCATTAAATGGATAAACACAATGACGCATATCATAAGGAAACACATAAAAATCTTTAAGATCCATAGGTGGTTGATAGTCTATTTTTGCAAATTGACCATTACTAGCACCTAGTATTTGAAGTTTACCATTTTGTGGTATAGCATCATTAGAATATTCTTTACCAAAAGTTGATGGCATTTTTAAAATCATTACACTTGATAAACCTGTAAATAATGTTCCTCTATGAATATGTGCAGGATTATATTCATGCTCTTTCATTTCATTAACCCATACAGAATTTAAATGAGTATCATATTCTTTAATTTTATTAAAATCTAGGTAGTGTTTAAACACAGTCATAAAATAATCTGTAATGTTTTTTGGTAACAAATTATGATTCTTCATCTTAGATTGATCTTGACCATTATAGAATAAAGAATGTTCATTCTCTATTTTACCTACTAATTGTTGATTAGCTGGTGCAAGGTTGTGTAAGTTTTTTTCGTAAATTTTATTAATGTCGCTAAATATATCTAAGGGTACTTGATACTTTAGAACTGATTGACCTAAAAATACAAAATTAAATTTCATTAAAGACTATAGATTAGATAGTTCTTCTTTTTTTAAAGTTTTATTTTCTAACTCACCAGATTTTTTAATTCTCTGTAAAGATTGAAGTTGTCCTATAATATTAAATGTTTCAGCTTCTGATGAGTTTGCATTTAAAGATTTTGCTTTTTCTGCATACTGCATACCATAAGATTCTAATTGATGTTGATTAACATCTTTGTCATTAAAAGATCCATCATTAAATTCTTTTTTTAATCCAGACCACATCTTAATTTCTCTCATTCTATGTTTAGCTGTTTTCTCCATAGAGGCTTTACCAAATTTAGCTTCATCTAAATCAATTTGATATTTAGTTAATTTATATTCGTCTTGTTCAGATTCTATTTTTTTCTCTAACCATTTAATTTTTGCTTCATTTCTTCTATAATCAAATGATAAGGTCATTAAATTATCTAAATAACTTGATTGTTCTCTAACACATTGCCAATATTTTGCAGCTTTAGTAGGATAACGATTGTCTTGAAGTACAGAAAATCTAGCTTCAGTTTCTGTACGAAACATTTGTTTTTTACTCCAAGTGTCCCTAAGCTCATCAACCATACCTTTAAAATCAGATAAATCGTTTTGTTCTAATAGATTATTTAAATGAGTTTCTTCTTGTTGAATTAAATCTTTTACGTCTTTTTTATCAGTCATTTAAAATTTATTCTTCTAATATTATATCAATTGGTCTATCACCAATTCTTTCAATTTTTTCAACAGATGTTTCATCAGTTACACTATCATTATCCCATGTTGTTTGATTAGCTGTTACTTCAACATCAACAAGTGTTTGTGCTTCATCTTTAGTTTTAATTACTGCTAAAACTTTATTAATCCAAAGATTAGCCTCTTTATTGTGTGCTGGTACTTGCCAAACATTTCCTGGATAACCTCTAAAAGTAATTTTTAAAGATTCACTATGTTCAATAAATCCTTTTCCCCAGTTTGTCGCTATGCAGTATTGATACGTTTTTGCCATAATTTTTTCCTTGTTATTAAGTTGTTGCTACTGTTTTTGTTACCACTGCACCTGCACCTGTCCATTCTTCTGTTGATGCTATTGCACCTGGATTTGCTCCACCTATAGCTAAAGCAGATGCTTGTGTATCTGTTCCTCCTAAATTTCTCCTTGCAGTACTTAAGTCAGTTGTTTCTGACCATGAAGTTCCATTCCATAATTCAGTTTTTGCTGTTAGAGAACCTATATATCCACCAAATAGTAAAGCTGAAGTGTTATCTGCTCCTGCTCCTCCACCAGATAAAGTGGCTGTATTTAAATCTCCAACTTCTGTCCATGCACTTCCATTCCAAGATTCTGTTAAAGCATATGAAGGAGGATCATTATTACCTCCATAAATTAAAGCTGAAGTTTGAGTACCATTACTTCCAGCAAGATCCCTTCTACCTGTATTTAAATCTGCGACTTCAGTCCAACTTGTTCCGTTCCAAGATTCTGTAACTGCATATCCTACAACTGGAGAATAAAATAAGCCACCAGAAAATAATGCTGAAGTATTATCTGCTCCTGCAGAACCACCTACAGACCTTGCAGTATTTAAATCATTAACCTCTGTCCAACTTGTTCCGTTCCAAGATTCTGTATTAGTGTAAAAAGTAGGTATTACCCACCCTCCAAAAGATAAAGCGTTTGTATTACTTGAACCAACGCCTCCCATCTGCGCTCTACTTGTATTTAAATCTGCTACTTCTGTCCATGCTGAACCATTATAAGATTCTGTTACTGTCATTCCATAAAGTGGAACATTAATACCACCAAAAGCTAATGATGAAGTTTGTGTACCTCCTGTACCCATATTTGTTCTAGCAGTATTTAAATTTCCACCTGTAGACCAAGATCCTGCTGTAGTTACAGAACTATATTTAAATAAATTTGTTAAAGTGTTATACCATACCTGACCTTCAATAGGATTAGCAGGATCTCCAGAATAGTTTTGTACTGTTGAGCCTTGTATTTCTTTATAAGTAGTCATCATTTATCCTTTTTATTTGTTTATAAATATTCATTATTTATTCTTTAACAACCAACCTTGAGTTCCATCTGTATAGACCAAAGTATTAGCTGCTCTTTCTACTGAAATTGTTAAACTTGCTGCAACACCTTGTATTTTTTCTGCTCCATTTGGTGCAATTGTTAAAGTATTAGTGTCAAATGTTCCTGCATAATCTATAAAAGATATTTCATCACCTAAAGTTCCTGCTGGTAAAGTCATTGTAAATGCGGCACTTGTTGTATCACAAAAATACCCTTCTCCAGCTACTCCTGTAAAACCTGAAGTTTTAACTGTTTGCCAATCTGTTCCACCACCTGCTGGATCACTCCAAGATATATCTGTTCCATCTGATGTTAATACTTGAGCAGAAGTACCTTTAGTTAAAATTGTTGTAGCTGCACTAGCATTACCATAGATAATACTTCCTCTACTTAATGCGTCTAATTTATTTAATTCTGTTGCAGTAGAAGTTACTCCGTCTAAAATATTAAGTTCTGCTGTGGTAGATGTAACTCCATCTAATATATTTAACTCTACTGCAGTAGATGTAACTCCATCAAGAATATTTAATTCAGCAGCTGTAGATGTTACTCCGTCTAAAATATTTAATTCAGCAGTATTTGCTGTAACACCATCTAAAATATTTAATTCTGTTGCAGTAGAAGTTACTGCTACATCTTCATTTATTTTTGGTGAAGTTAAAGTTTTATTAGTTAAAGTTTGTGTTCCAGCAAGTGTAGCAACAGTTGAATCAATTGATATTGTTCCAGTAGAAGTAATAGTTCCACCATCTATCCCTGTACCAGTTGCAATACTTGTTACTGTTCCTGAATTGCTTGGAGTAATTACAGTATAGGTAATACTTGTAGATCCTAATGTTGCATCAGTATCTGTCGTACATAAAAATATTTTATTATCATTTACACTACCTTGATTAACTACAACCATACCACCAGATAATTCTGCTATAGTATCATGCTCTGGATCTCTTGATGCTGCACCAGCTCCACCAGCTACTGCAAGGTATAAACCATTTTCTGTAGCTGTACTTTGATCTTTTAAAAGAACTCTATCTCCTTCAACAAGTGTAACACCATCAATTGTATCACCAGCTTCAAGTGCAGATGAAATTATTACATTGGCAGTTGAAGCACACTCTGCAATAGTTCTAGTTCTTAAACCAGCAACTGCTTGGTCAACATAAGATTTAGTAGATGCGTCTGAGTTAGCAGAAGGTTCACCTAATCCTGTAATTGATCCACCAGTTAATGAAACATTATCTGATGCTTGTGTTGCAATAGTTCCTATTCCTAAAGAAGTTCTAGCAGTAGCTCCACTTTCTGCAATCCATGCTGATCCATTACCAACAATTACATTACCATCAGTTTTTGCTAAAGCTGCTATTGCAGTTAAGTCTGAATCACTATCTTGTTTAGCATCAATTTGAGTTTGTATAGCAGATGATACTCCATCAAGATAACCTACCTCAGTTGAAGTAACAGCACTAACAGATACATCTCCACTACCATCAGATACTAAAGCTCTAGCAGTTGTAAGATTTTCTAATTTAGATAAAGAAATTGCAGCAGAAGCATTTATATCTGCATCAATAATTGCACCATTTTCAATCTTAGCAGAAGTAATTGCTGAATCAGGAATTTTTGCTGTTGTAACTTGGTCATCTCCAATATGAATTGTATCAATTGAACCATCAACATATTGATCTGAGTCAACAGAGTTAACTGCCATTTTAGCAACTGTTATTTGTGAGTCTGCAATATGAATTGTATCTATTGAACCATCTACATAATGGTCTGAATCTATACTTTCGTTAGCAATCTTAGATCCATTAACAGCAATTGCATTAATTTTTGCAGTAGTAATAGCATTATCAGCAATATTACTTGTACTAATAATTTCTGTTGGAATAGATGAATTAGTTTTAGATAAAGCACCAATATAAACATTTGTAATAGTTTCACTTGATAATGAACCACTATCCCAAGTTACATTTATAGTAGTGTTTGTAGAAAAAGTTGAACTAGAAATAGTTCCATAAATTGTTCCTGGAGTAGAAGCTGTTAATTTAATTCTCCTTCCAGTATGATAAATTGCTGTAACATTAACACCAGCGATTGTAAATGAAGTTCCACTTGCATAAGCTGCTGTAAAAGCTGCATCACCATCTCCGTACTCAACCCATTGACTATCATTATACCATTCTCTAGTATTCTTCATCAATGCTCTTATTGCATTATTCAGATTAGAAGGTAACATTCCCTCAGCTGTACTTATACCATTTAAATCTATGTTGTTAGCTTGGGTTGTTGAGTAATCTTTTATTCCTGCCATAATTTAATCTCCTAAAAACCAAGCATAAGCTTTATTATTTTCTTGATTTTTTTCGTTTATTAATGCGTTAATTGCTTCTTCAATTTGTCTTTGAAAAAATTCTTGTGTTTCAAAACTATATCTTACGTTATCTATATCACTTTTATCTGTCATCTCAAACCTGATTTTGATGCAATTAAATCTATTCCTTGAGCATCCTTCCAAGCTCCACCACTTGGTATTTTAATATTTACTTTAACGTATCTTCCAGATTGTCGTACTGGATTAACACCTGTAGAGTTCATACTTGAAGTAGTTGATTCAGTAACTGCATCTGTAAGTCTATCTCTTGTCTTAATAGTTACTGTCGCTGCAGCATCTACAATTGGTCTTACACTTGTTATAGACGATCTTAGTCCAGGAAACAACTCTAATTCTGTAGTTTCTATTTCTCCAACATTTTCTGTTCCTGAAAAAATAGCAGCTTTATAATCACTATCTATACCACCTAAAGCTAATTGTCCACCATTCCAAAAATCTGTGTCTAAAGAAATATTAATATTATCTAAATTTTCAGAAATAATATCCATCAACTCAACCGTATAAGCTCCAACGAATTGAGAAAATATTGTACTAGCATTAGCATTAGCAGACGACCATTTCTCAGTAGCATAATTATAAATTAAAACTTTATCACAAATTCCAGTAATATTTGCTGTGTCAGAAGATGAAGGGTAAAGCCAAATTGCTAATTGATTAAAAGGATCTACAGCAGCACAAATTCTATCTGAATATGCTTTGTTTAAATTAATATCAAAAAATCTATTTACTTTTTCTGCACCAATAGCTTTTACTGTATCTCCATTAATTTCAAAAAATCCATCATCAGCATAAAAAAATACTCTACGATTATCTTGACAAACTGTTCTTCCATAAACAGCTCCTCTATTTGGTGAGATCATTGACAATCTAAATACAGTTGAACCACCAACATAATCCATTCTAATTATAGAATTTTGTCTGAATACATAACTAATTTCTCCAGATGTTATATGAGTAATTTGTCCACCAGAACCAGGAAGTTGTTGACTATCTGATTGTTTAGTTCCAGCTTCCCAAGTTGCTAAATCATTAATTCCAGACCATTGTATTTTATTTGAAGCTGTTAAATCATTTCCAGTTACTAAAAAATCTCTTACTACTCCTGAAACTTTAAATATTGGAACTGTACCTGATGTTGCAATGTTAGATAGATTTGCAAAAACAGTTGACGTACCCATTAAATAATATTGAGGTGCATCTACACCATTACTTGCAATTACATAATTTCCAAATTGAGTAAAAGTTATATAATCTGTTGAAGCTCCTGTTAAAGGTGTTCCACCAATGAAATTTGTAGTTGTTAGTCTTACAGTATCTGTTGAAACATTTGTTAAATTTTCTCTACCAATAGTTGCTCTTGTTACTGTAACAACTGCATCCGTAACTGTTGCTGTAAAATCGGCATGAGCATGAATAGCAGTTTGTAAATTTGTTGCTGTAGTATTATTATTTGTTTGTACTTGAAATTCATTTGTAGATGGAGAACTAGACGTTGAAGTAAATACAATAGTTGAAGCATCATTTTTAGTTAAAGTAATAGTTTTTCCATCAGCTATATTTCCATAATCAGAAACTGTAATTGTACATGAAGCTTTAGCAGTAGATAATAATAATCCACTAGCACCTAACTCATTAAATGCTCCTCCAGTTAAAGTATAAAGAGTATCTTGTGTTGCTACAAAATTAAAAACGGTATTAGAATTATCTCTAAAAGAACCAGCTCCTCTTGAATCTTTTGGTAGAGCATTAGTAGAATAATTAACTAGAGAGGGAAATCTTTTATAAGAATTTAAAGCATAGTAAACATTGTTAGCTACATTAGCACCAGGATTATTATGTTCTGGTTGATCTGGTAGCCATTCGCCAAAGGGTACTTGCATTAATATTCCTAAACGTTGTTGTTTGTAGAAAATCTACTTATATCATTAAATGAACCTGCTACACTTACATCTGATCTTTGTTGTAAAGGTGCATTACCATAAGAATCTTCTTTGTCATTTCTATCAAGTCTTTCCAAAGCCGTTTGATACATTTTTTCCCATTGTCCAGCTTGATTAGGCTCAATACCACCTAAGAAATTAGAAGCATGATATAATGAACCATATAAATAAATAGCTGGGTGATTTGTTAAAATATAATTTGAAGTGTTTGTAACTGATAGTGGATCAAATTCTTTATAGTGATTTATAATTCCTGAATATGAAGATGATGGTACTGGAGCAAATCTTAAATTATCTCCTAAGATTGTATAAGTAGAAGGCATACCAGTTGATGATGTTCCTTTAATCTGATCCATTTGAGATGGAGTAATATAATTTAAAGCATACTTAACTCCACCTTGTAAAATATAAAAATCTCTTACTTGTAAAAATCCTGTTGGTAAAATTACTAATTCAGAATCAACTGTAATTGAAGATTGAGTAATCATTTTTCTAACTCTTAATTTAGAATTAAAATCTTTTTCTGCTAAGACAATAAAGTCTTCCGCTATTTCTGTTGTTAGATCAGTTCTATTTAACCAATTTGCAAGTGATGTTTTTAAATCTGAGTAAGTTGCTAATGCCATTATATATTACCTTCTGCTGTTTTAAAGTATTGAAACTCATTACTATTCAATTTTGTTTTTAATATTTTATTCTGTACTTCTGGTGGTAAACCAAACCAATTATTACTACCATTATACTCTTTTGCCCAGACACTTAAAGCAATAGTTGGAATACTAGCAACTCTTTTTAAATCTCTTGATTTAGAATAACCATCATTTAAATTTAATAGTTTTTTATTATGTTCTAAGTGAGGAGTTATATTAACTTCTTCCTTAGTAATAATTTTACCTTCCATATCATCTTGTATGTAAGTAGTTTTTTGTAGTCCATCTAATACTGTATCTTTTCTCATTATTTGCCTTGACCTTTATATCTATTCTGACTTTTTTGCCTACACTCAGATTTGTTTTGAGATTTCTTATGGCAACCTGGTCGTTTTTTATTCTGATCTCTTTTTACATAAAATGCAAAATTTTGTTTAGCCATTAGCCAGACATTTCAGTAATAGAAATTTCAGCAGTACCAATAAAAGCTACTTTTTCACCTGGTGAAACTTTAAAAATTTCAGGTTGGTCAGCAGGTATAAAGATAGTTGATGAATCAGCAGTTGCAACAGCAGTTGGGTTTGCACCGAATAAAATATAAACATCAGCAGTTGCTGCTATTCTTACATATTCAGTTTGTGTTCCAAAAGCACTAGATTGAGCAGATGTTCCATCACTTGTTTTACCTTGATGTGTTATAGGTCTTAGTCCGTAATTAAAACTCATTTTATTTCTCCATTAGTTAGTAAGGGGGAAGTACCGCTAGGTAAGATCCCCCAAATATTGTTATATCTTATTATCTTCTAATAACAAAAGTTATTTCCA
>Ga0208768_1001711_pt1 | contig 11037 bp, 10 predicted proteins | sample AntAceMetag02UK1_FD_184760 | JGI IMG/M metagenome (GOLD analysis project Ga0208768, IMG submission 184760) | Saline lake microbial communities from Ace Lake, Antarctica - Antarctic Ace Lake Metagenome 02UK1 (SPAdes) (version 2) | ecosystem: Environmental > Aquatic > Non-marine Saline and...
TTGTTGGGGCATAATTCTTCTAAGACAACAGAGATCTACACACACGTGGCGATGAATAGTTTTGCAGGGATTGTAAGTCCTCTTGACACATAAGGCGAATAAAGCATATATTACATACACAACTGTTGGCATTCATTAGTAGACGACATAACGGAAAAATGCTAAAATTTTGATGCAACCAACTTATGTTAATTGTACTTGCAGACAAACCGATTGAATAGATATGATTACTAACTTTTTATGAAATAATAATGACATCAAAATTTACCAGCACTTTAAAAGACACGCTCGGAATAATAAGAGCATTAGGGTATCGCACTTTTATTGAAAGGCAGTGGAAAAAGCCACAACCGATGTTTAACGTTCTTCAGGTTAAAGAAACAGAAGTAGATCTTTTTAAAGAATTTTTAAACAAGAGCTTAGTAGTTAGTTTGAAATTCGACACACCTCTTTCTCTAGGCCCTTTTTTTTCTGAAAAGACTAAAACCTTCATTTACATCACTCACTACGCCTCGACAAAGGCTTTTATGAATGTCTGCACTGGGCTAGTGACTGCAGGACTTTCAGCAAAACGTGCGAAAGCGACGAATGAGACAAACTGGACTTACTGTAAGTCAAGTGAAAAAAAGAGTTTCGCAATAATCAGCGACATTATCATGATCGGCGTTGATGGCAATGAAAGTAGTTTTCTTGATTATTTAAGACTTAAAGGACTGGAGCCTGAGGCTCAAGTCAAAAAAATCAAAGATGTTAGAGGCAAGGGATTATCAAACTATTACTTCTTTAAAGATGATTCTGTAACTCTAAATCTATTAAGGGACTATATAAAATTAGACGGAGGTGCAATCGTGTATCAAGCTAAAAAACTAAGCTAATAAAGATATGGATAAAAATATTAAGTATAATAAATCAAACAACTATCAGCGAACAGTTCCCGCACTTATATCTAGTGCGATAAGTGGAGAATCTGAAATAGCAAGATGGGTCTTGGATATTAATCAAATCCAACACGACAAGATTGTTGCTAATCCAGGTTTTTTTACAAAACTTTCTTATAAATACACTAAAGACAATCAATCAAAAAATAGCCCAGTTTATCTGCAAACAGATAAACTCGTCTACGGTTCTAAAAGCATTATTCATCTTTTCGATCAACAAATCCCAGATCATCGAAAACTATTTCCTACTGATGAAGCTAATCAAGTCTTAGTTGATAATCATTACAATGTGTTCACGGAAACATTAGACAAATACATATGGCAGTATCTTATTGCTGAACTATTCAGGTCGAATAAAATTACTAAAACATTTTTCAAGAAAAACGCCTCATTTGGAAAAAGAATGCGTTACAATTTTGGGTTGAGCTCCATAAAAAAGTCTTTCCAAGACGACTATGGAATCAAAGAATTGAACCCAGTAGTTGCATTGGTAGAGATTGATAAAATATTCAATGACATTGATAAAATATTATCAGACGGAAGACACTATTTAGTCGGGGACAAGATAAGTGCTGCTGATATAGCACTTGCATCAATTGCTGGACCTTTAATACTACCTGTAGAGTATGGAGGGACTAAGTTGGAATTTGGAGAGATTTCAGAAGAATTACGCGAACGAATAATGAAATTGAGAGCTAGACCAGTTGGCCAATTTGTTTTGAAATTATATCAAACAGATCGACCAATCAATCTAGATCTTGGTGAGCTTCCTAAAAACCCAAATGCTCTAAAAACCCTCTTTGGGAAAATCAGTGGAAGCTTAATCTCGAAGCCATGGAAGATTTTCTACACTCTTCAAAAACGCTTTCCCGTAATTCATATTGGTATCGCCAAAATTACTATTGTCAGCAGAGCTGATTTAGTAAAAGACGTTTTAAATAGAGATGAAGATTTTACGGTAAAGGAAATCAATGCAAAAAAAATGGCTGATCAAAAAGGAAGTTTCTTCTTAGGAATGGACCGTAATAATCCACAATTTGATCGAGAACGAAACTTCGTTCGAAAATCTGCACAAAAGGAAGACCTAGACTTAATCCGAAATTTCATTCGTAAAAAATCTGAAGAAATCTGTCTTAACATTGACGCATATGGAAAAATAGATGTTGTCCAAAGTTTAAACTATCCTATCCTAACCGGGATTATTGATATTTACTTTGGTATCCCAGCACCAGTAGAATCTCAAATTCGAAAATGGCAGCGTACAATGTTTTATGATTTGTTTTTAAACTTCTCAGGCAACAAAGAGAAACATCTAGCTGCAGTAAATTCAGGCAAAGAAAGAACCGCTTGGGTCAGACAATTGATTGCCCAAAGAAAAAATGATCTTAAAGCAGGCAAACAGATCGATGACAACTTATTAAATAGGCTAATCAAACTTCAACAAGAGGAGGAATACAATTGGGTAGAAGATGATACCATTCGTAGAAATATAGGTGGCCTACTGACGGGGCTTCAAGAAACGACTAGCAAAGCTGTCATATTCGCTTTAGAGGAATTGTTTAAAAGACCGGATCACTTAAAATTAGCCATAGATGCTGCGAAAGCATATGATATGGAAAAAGTAAAAGGTTATGTCTACGAAGCTTTAAGATTCAATCCAGTACAGCCTGGTGTTCTTCGTTTTTCTGAGACTATACAATTTCTCAATGGTGCGAATAATAAAAAGTATAAGATCAAAGCTAAAAGAAAGGTGGTAACCCTTACCTCAGGAGCGATGTTCGATCCTGCAAACTTCGAAAACCCTAAAGAATTCATAGCTAACAGAGAATCTCGCTATATGAATTGGGGGTTTGCACTGCATGAATGTTACGGCAAATACATCAATTCTGTCACTATTCCGGAGTTAGTGGGAGTGATTTTAAGAATGGAAAATGTAAAATTAGCCAAAGGACTAACAGGAAGAGGTTCTGGAATGAACATAGGTCCTTTTCCAAATAATTACGTAGTAGAATTTGCCTCAAACAATAAATAATATGATAAGACAAAATCCAATTTCTCTTCAAATCCCTTTGATTCAAAAACAAGTGGATGCGGTAACGAATGTTCTCCATCAAGAAGGTAAAGGGAACCCAAGTTTAGAAGAAGGAGTTTTTCCGTTTCAAAAATTACCATCAGTTCATTTTGGAAGATGGATTGTGGTTCCAGCAAATGACTCACTTCCTGCAAGTTTGGTTTACGCAGCAAACGTAGATGGCACTGCAGAAAATCACTTGAATGAAGTCGCAGAAAACGTACCTGAAGGTTTAGATAAAATATTAGAGCATTGTCAGGGTTATCCGCAAGTAGGCGATAGAAACAAAGCATCACGGTTGAGTTATCTTAAAAAATATGAAATCGTTACTCAAGGTTTTTATACCGGAGCACCAAATAGGTCTGTGAAACAAGTTCATCAAGAAGCAGACCTGCATCTTGCAATCAAGGATTACATAAAAGAAAATAAGGGGAGTTGGAAAAGTTCAAAAGAGGCTTTTGCTGCACTTAAAACAAAGTTCCAAAGCGATAAAAAATGGGATTGGGCTAAGGCAAAATATGAGTTACCAAAGGTGAATATTTTCTTAACGATCTTATTCGTATTGTTGGTACTTGTGCTACTACCCCTTATAATACTCGGGATTCTCATCATCACTATATTTTATGAACCTAGAGAACATCCGAAAGCAATGTCTCAGAATCAAGTCCCAGAGGAACGACTACGTATGCTCAAAGACCAAGAAGACATCATTTATCAAAATCAATTGTCTCAGGTGTTTGAAACCAAAACAGGTGTTCGAAGACTAATGCTCCGTTTTTTATTGTGGGCTACGACTATAGCAAGTAGGCTCGTATTTGTAAAAGGACAGCTATTTGGAACACCTACTATTCACTTTGCCAGATGGGTACTGATAGACGGCGGAGAACGATTTGTCTTCTTCAGTAATTTCGATGGAAGCTTTGATGAATATTTAGGAGATTTCGTAGATAACAACGGATGGGGACTAAACTTGATTTATGGAGCGGCAAAAGGTTATCCAAAAACCCGTTTTATGGTCGTAGGAGGTTCGTATAAATTATTAGAATTTATGGGTTGGGGTAGAGGAACACAAGTACCTTCTCACATATGGTATTCAGCTTATCCATGGTATGGACAACAGCAGATCATCACTAAAACGAATTTGAGAAAGGAAATGTTCAGCTCAAAAGTCCTCAATGAACAAGAAGCAAAAAATATATTAAAAGACATTTAAATTATTAGACATGCCAATTGTAAGTAATCCAAAAACTATAGACCTTGATGATATTCAAGGCATGATTGTAAGAGGGTATGGTAAATTATATAAAACAGCCTACTTCTTATTAAAAGTTAAAGACGCCGAAAAGGCAAAACATTGGTTGAAAGAAATTTCACCCCTCATTGACTCTGCGGACGTCAAAAGCAAAGCTCAAAAGACACTTCATGTGGCATTCACTCCTTCTGGTCTAACTGCCTTGGGAATGAGCAAAAAAAATATTGAAGCTTTCCCTACACCTTTTAGAGAAGGGATGTCTACCGAAAACAGGAATAGAATACTAGGTGACTATGGAGATAGTGGACCAGATAATTGGAGATGGGGTGCTCAGCAATCTGGCTTAGACATTCTTCTTATTTTCCATGCTCCTACTCAAGAGAGTTTAAGTGATTTTATTGCAGAGCAAAAAAAGGTATTAAATGATATTGATGGAGTTACTCTAATCAAAGAACTCAGTGGATACTTACCAGAAGACAATAAAGAACCATTCGGTTTTCATGACGGTATATCGCAACCTATCATTAAGGGAAGTGGAAGGCCAGGTCCTGAAAACGACATCGTAGAAACGGGTGAGTTTTTATTAGGTTATAAAAATGAGCACGATCAATATCCATTCTCGCCGCTATTGGAGGAGAATCAAGGAAACGTGACATTATTAAATGATGACGTTGCCGGTTCAGGCAAAAAAGATTTAGGAAAGAATGGAACCTTTATGGTATTCCGTCAAATGGAGCAACACGTTGACAAATTTTGGGACTCTATGGAGAGTAAAACAAAAAATGCTGACGGATCTATCAATGAGGATGCCAAAATAAAACTTGCGGCTAAATGTGTCGGAAGATGGCCTAGTGGTGCTTCATTGGTGAATTTTCCAGATGCCGACCCAGGAGGTGCTTTAGAAAATGATGATTTCGGATATGCAGACCAAGATCCAGATGGGCTAAAATGTCCTTTCGGATCTCACTTAAGAAGAAATAACCCAAGAGATTCCTTTAGATGGTACGACAAGGAACAATCCTTGAAAGTAACAAAAAGGCACAGAATTATTCGAAGAGGGAGAACCTACCAGGAGCCAGCTAATAGTGATTCTGGAAAGAATGAAATTGGATTACAATTTATTTGTTTCAATACCAATCTCGAACTTCAATTCGAATTCATTCAGCATGCTTGGGCAAACAATAATCAAATGAGGCATTTAACCAATGACATTGATGTTATAATTGGTTGTCCTGCAGAGAAAGACCCAAATGGTAAAACGGGACAATTTACCGTACAAGCGGAACCCGTTAATGAGTATTATGAGGGTTGGGAACGCTTCGTTACCATCAAAGGAGGTGATTACTTCTTTTTTCCATCTATCAGTGTTATCAATTTCATATCCAGTCTATAAAAGTCAGAAAAAATTATGTCAGAAAGAAAAATCGAGAACTTAGTCTTTAAAGGCGGCGGTGTTCTAGGAATGGCTTATGCTGGAGCCATAAAAGCTTTGGAGGAGAAAAACGTCTTAGCCGGTGTTAAATCAGTTGCAGGCACTTCTGCTGGGTCGACTGTAGCTTTAATGCTCAGCCTTGGCTACAATAGTGCGGAAATTAGGCAAATGGTCAACGCAACAAACTTCAATGATTTTGAAGACCATTGGGATCCTTTGAGAATAGCAACTCATTATGGTCTCTATAGGGGAGATTTTTTGCTCAAATGGATTAAAGATATCATCGAGAAGAAAACGAATAACCCCAATATCACATACGCTGAACTAAAGAGTCACGGATATAAGGATCTTAAAGTCTTTTCTACAGATTTAACATTAGGGACTGTTTGTGAATTTTCGATAGACAAAACACCAAACGTTATAGTAGCAGAAAGCATCCGAGCGTCTATGTCTATCCCTATATTTTTCAGTGCTTGGAAATTCACAAATAGCGAACCCAATGACCATATCTATGTGGATGGTGGCGTATTATATAATTACCCTATAGCAATCTACGACCCAGAGAAGACTCTAGGGTTTTACCTTTATTCTAATAAAAAGAAAGAGAAAAAAGAGCTACCCTACAATCACTTACTGGGATATGTCGATCACTTGTTTCTGACTATTCTAAAATCTCAAGAAATCGGTTTCTTAGAAGACGATGCTTTGAAAGAAATTACGGTGATTATAGACGATTTTGGAATTTCACCAACAGATTTTAAAATTGATTCAAAACAAAAAGAAGAACTATTTAAATCAGGGCAAGACTCAACAATTGCCTATTTAAAGTGATGGTTTGCCTTTTAATGAATGGTTAATTTTTACACCTGAAAGTATTATTTGGCGAAATGCAAATAAGCACATGATGCTTCCTATAGCAGCACCGTATATCCTTGCGTACATATTTTCTATATCGAGGAATAAAGCGTAGCAACTCACAACAAGAAGAATGACACCAAAGATGAGATCAATTTTGTTTCTATTCAGGATCTTATCCTGCTTTTCAAAAAAGATCTCTACCCTTTTGTTTTTTGAGTCGTTTAGTAAACTACGGGAGCCTAAATAAAAATATCTAATCTCATTGATAATCATCAAACCCCCCATAACGATTAGAATATGCTGATGAGCCATATTGAAAATATCTTGGTAAATGTCATAGATGCTTTGAGCAATCAAAACCAGTGCAAAGAGTACGACTACAGCACGTTTTTGCAAAATGTTTTTAATCTTTTGTATCATCGTCATAAACAAAAATATGATAAATCCACATCACTGGCAAAAGCAAAATTTATTTGACCATTTACAACATGCGGTTGACTTGGAACTTTGGACGATTCCGTTATATATGACCTCCTTATATTCCATTAAGGGTATAGAGGGTATGTCACCTAAGAATTATCCGAAAACGGCAAAACTCCTTCAATCAGTATTGAACGAAGAAATGCTTCATTTAGAAATAGCTTGTAATCTATGTAATGCTCTAGGTTATTCACCTAAAATTAATTCTCCCACCTACTCTAAGGACGACGGGATTCCATTTTTATCACCTAAAAATATTCCTGTAGAACTGAGTGACTATAGCGTTCAGCTGGGCCCATTGAATGTGAGTCAATTGAAACTATTTTGTGCTATAGAATCTCCTCAAAAAGTAGAAGATGAATTCTGGGAAAATAAGGTTGAATATGAATCTATAGCGGAATTATACGCCGCTATTTCGATTGGAGTCGAAAAATATTGGGAAGAATGCTATGACCCCAAAAATCAAAAACAAAAAGCAAATTTTCAAGGATATGGAACCAAGAGTGATTCACACTTGGGTTTTAGTCAAATAATAGATTCTCTAGAGAGTGCACTGAACGGTATTGAAGTCATTATAGAACAAGGAGAAGGAGCAGAAGGTAAATATATCCCAGATCATTACCAGCCACCTGTTTTACAAAAAGATCAGCCATATCATCCGGGATGGTACGAAGGAGATATTTGCCATTTTCAGAAGTTTCACCTCCTATTGAATAATCCAGAATCACTACCTGCAACCTATGAAGAAACAAAAACAGCAGCCAGTGATATCTGTCATAATGATTTGATGCATAGTTATTCTCAGTTTTTGGAGGAACTAGAAAAAAGCTTCAATTCTATCGGTGATCAAATGACTTCAGATTTTTGGACAGTGATGATGGGGTTATCCAGTAAAATACAACAAGTTTGGGTTCAAGGGATTTGCCCTGATTGGAAGATTGATGCCGATTGAATTTGTTCAGTTCCCACTAATGTTTTTTTAAAATATAAGAGAGATGTTGTGAATAAAATAGTATTTTAAGAAGATACAATTTCTCTTAATCGAGTAATCTTAATATTCAATAACGATACTTTCATAGAAATGAAAAGCAATGTTAGTGGAAGAAAAAATGAAATGCCAACATTGAACTGTGGTAAAATCCAAGAAATTTTCTGACTTTTTATTTTCTTTTTTTTAATTCAATTGTGGTTTTATACTTCTGAACTCTGGATCATAAACAAGCCCTGATTTAGCTATAGCAAAAGACTGTTTTATTAATTTATTTGCCACTGCGATTAATGCTAGTTTTTTACATTTCCCTTTACCCAAAATTCGTTCATAGAGATCTCTGCAAGCTTTGTTGGATTTACAGGCGTTAAAACTGCACATGAACAATAAATTTCTCAGTTTCCCATTCCCCTGTTTACTTATTCCAGACCTGCCCCTTACACTTGACCCAGAACGTTTTTCGACTGGAGATAATCCTACAAAACAAGTAAACTGTTTTGCGCTTTCAAATTTTTTAAACCCATCACTTAAAACGATCATAAACATAGCTGTGCTCTTACCTATTCCTGGAATGGTTTGAAGCCTGGTGAACAAATCCGGTTCATTCTCTTGAATTAACTTTTTTAGCTCTGTCTCTAGTTTGACAATCTGATTTGTCAGGTCAGAAATTATCTTCTCCAGCGGCTTTATTAGTACAGCTCTGTGTTTGGCTGCTTTATGCTTCATGGCATGTAACCTGTTCTTAAACATGGTTCTACTCTTCAGTAGCAAGTCAATGTTCTCACAGATTATTCGGCTTTCCTTTACATAAACCGGTGAAGGCACATAGGCTTTAACCTCATGCTGTTGAGCGTATTTGCAAATCATTTCTGCATCAGCTTTATCAGTCTTAATGCGCCTTAAATTCATCTGTATAAAACGCTTTATAACAAGCGGATTGACCACAGAAACAAAGATGCTTTTAGAATACAAATAATCTGCTAATTGTGCATGATAGACTCCTGTGGCCTCCATTACAAAACACCCAGAAGTGTCAATCTGCTTTATGAATTTCTTGAATCCTGCAGTGTTATTTGGACATAGAAAATGTCTCCCTTCCGAATCCATTACATCAAATACATCCTTAGATATATCAATCCCATAATAATTACTAAATTTATCCATAATACTTAAGTTTAGAAGAACGGATCTACTGCTATCTAACAACCTAGAAACAGGCTCTAAAAGGCCTAATGAACTGTCCAGATTAATAGTAGAAAAAGAGAGGGGACTTTCAATGTTGACGGAATTAAAACCTCGTATATAAGCTAGTCTTATTCCTCTCTTTTGTTCTTTTAGTTATAGTCTCTAATTTAATGGATTGTAAACTTAGGATGTATAAAAAACATAAGTGGCTCAGTGGTTTACGGAGGTTTTGTACATTTATTTGGCTCAGTGTAAATTGACAGGTAAGTGCTTCGAAATCACTTACGTTTCTTATACTAACCGTTATAAGCCATATACTAAAATGGGTAAATGAATATAAAGTCAAGATTGATTTTTAGAAATTAGAGTTAATATATAAATTTTAAAAAATATAAAACTATGAGAAAAATAATATTATCATTGATAGGATTTACAAGCTTTATGGCAAGTGCTCAGGTCAAAATTTTAGATTCTGTTCAAACCGATAATTGGATGATCAAAGAGTATGTTAGTCCCAAAATGATATTCGAAACTATTGTATATCAAGATTCAATTTCTGTTAAGTTGATTAAAGGAAACAGCAGAGCTATGGATAAACTTATCGGAACTCCAAAATTTTCAAAAGTTTTCATTGGAAATGTAGAAGTAACTGAAAGCGAATTTATACTTAAGACTAAAGATTCTAGAGTAACAGTAACTAGAGGTGGAATAGCGATATATACAATTGTAGAAGAAAAGGATGATTTTACAGGAGAAATAATAAAAAACACTTATTTCGGAAGAAGATGAAAGTAGAAAAAATCCTAAAATAAAACATATTAAATCGTTTAAAAGTAACAAATACAGCTTATAACATTTAAGCACTAATGAGGCGCGGTAAGGCCGCGGTTCATTATGGTTACCTGTTGCGCTCGGCCTTCGGTCACTGGTCTGCTTGAAGTTTCTGCCCACAGTTTTTATGCTATGGGGTTTTAATGGGGTTTCTTCTGGAGTATGAGGTTTGATTTGTGGTTTTTGGGGTGGTGGTCATGTGTTGTTTGCACTCTTTTTATGGTGTTTCGCTTTTTTGTTATAGCCCTTATGGGCTTTTTTAGTTTTTGGGCTGTAGAGTCCTGTACCCGCTCATATATATTTTTATGGCAGTAGATTACTTTCATGCTTTTAGGAAGTTTTGGTTAGGCTTTAGCGTATGGGTTATGGGCGGTCCTCTTTCTGGATTTATAACCTCTGCCAGCTTTAAAGTTCCTGTTTTACATTTCACACATTTAGTAGGGTCTAGGCCCAACTTATCCAGTGCTACTTGCAGCCATGTAAGCCTAACTTTCTCCCAGGGTTTTTGGTTAAAGTAGCTTTTGGCCATGTTTAACTCTTTGGCTTTATTTTTAGATGCCAATATGCCGTAGTGCCTCATTCGCACATAGCCATGGGGCAGAATGTGCTGGCAGTAGCGGCTTAGGAACTCATTAGGACTTACAGACATTTGTTTAGCTTTATTCTGATGCCGGTAATCCTTGTACTTAAAGGTGATCTTATCTTGGGTTACTTCGGTAAACCGATGGTTACTTATAGCCACTTTATGGGTGTATCTCCCCAGATATTCTACTACTGTTTTAGGGCTGGAGAATGGCTTTTTAGCATAGACTATCCAGTCTTTAGAGTAGATGGCTTTAGCCACATTTTGTGGGATTTTAGCATGCGCTCTTAGTGCTGCGGTGAACTTGGCTCTGAAGAGCTTAGCCATGGCTTTTTGTGGGAATAGATACTTGCCTTTTAGTCGGGTGTTTTTCCATTTCCCCTGTGGGGTTATGCCTCCTGCTGGTATGATGCAGTGCA
>Ga0208768_1001714_pt1 | contig 11024 bp, 11 predicted proteins | sample AntAceMetag02UK1_FD_184760 | JGI IMG/M metagenome (GOLD analysis project Ga0208768, IMG submission 184760) | Saline lake microbial communities from Ace Lake, Antarctica - Antarctic Ace Lake Metagenome 02UK1 (SPAdes) (version 2) | ecosystem: Environmental > Aquatic > Non-marine Saline and...
AGTGTTAACCGGTAATTCAAAAATTACTTTATTATTAAATAATTATCCAAGTGATACAGCAGTAAGCTCTTCTTTAGGTCCCTTTACAATTACATCAACTACTGATAAGGTTGACACACGTGCTAGAGCAAGATTAGTGTCACTTAAAATAGAAAATGATGCGGTAGGTGAAACTTGGCGTTATGGTACATTAAGACTTGATGCAAAACCAGATGGAAGAAGATAATGGCTAAAGTAACTGCATATATACCTGAACCTAAACAAGAATATGAAGTAGAGAATCAAAGACAGATTTTACAAGCAATAGATACAATTAAAAACGAATTAAACTTTTCATTTCAAAATGATTTAAAAGAAGAACAAGATACATACAATTATTTTTTATCCTAATGACTATACAATATAAAAGTGAAGTATTTGATTTAACAACTACTAATTTAACTACAGTATTGACAATATCAGTATCCGCTGTAGCTATTGTAAAAACAATTCAAGCAGTGCATGACACTGCTAGTAATGTTGATACTGATTTATATTTAAAAAAATCAGGAGGTAGCGATGTACAAATATCACATGAAGCACTTAATAAATCCACAGCTAATATGTTAACAAACACCTTGAATTTAGAAGCAGGAGATGCTATAAAAATGCAAGCGGGAACAGCTAATGAAATTACAGGTGCTGTAAGTTACGCTTTAATAGACAGGTCACAACAAAATGGATAAAGACATATTAAAAATAGATTGTACAACAGTAGTAGTTCTAAGAAATACTAGAACTAATAAAATATATAAAGACGAAGTAGAGAAAGACGCTGATATAGCTGATCCAAATACTGAAACAGTAGCAGAACATGTTGCTCAAGATTTGACAGTTCATGTATCACCGAAAGGACTAAACGTTTTACAGAAAGTAATGAATCAAAAAAATGACGAACCAAAATCCTAGAGGCGGAACAGAGCTTCAATTTGAATATTTAAGAAAATACGTTGATCCCAAGTTATTAGATCAAGTTCAAATTTGTACATCGGTACCTGAAAAAATTCCATTACATCCCACAAAGTTAAATATACTTTGGGAAAAAAATTCATATGACCAGTCTAATCTGGCTCCTTGGTTTAAAGATAAATCTAACCATCATAAATATGATTGGTATGTATTTAATTCTAATTGGAGTTTTGAAAAATTTACACAAGCATTTGATTTACCTACAGAGAAATGTTTAGTAATTAAAAATGGTGTAGATACTATTGAACCTATTTCAACTATTTATAAAAAAGGGGATCCAATAAAAATTATACATCACTGTACACCTTGGAGAGGTTTAAGTGTTTTGTTAGGTGCAATGCAGTTAGTTAAAAATTCATTAATAAGTTTAGATGTCTATTCATCAACAGAAGTATATGGTAAAAATTTTCATGATCAAACAGATGATCAATACAAAGCACTTTATGATCAAGCAAGACAACTTCCTAATGTAAATTACATTGGTTACAAACCAAATGAATATATTAAAGAACACTTAAAAGATTATAGACTATTTGTTTACCCTAGTATTTGGGAAGAAACATTTTGTATATCTTTAATCGAAGCAATGGCTGCAGGGTTATATTGTGTCAGTACTAATTATGGTGCGCTATATGAAACCGGAGCCGAGTTTCCAATGTATATTCCATACTCTAATAATTATGAATCATTAGCTAGAAAATTTGCACAAGGGATAGAAGTTGCTGCACAATCGCTTGAGGCACCAGGCATCCAGGATCATTTAAAAATGCAAAGAGATTATGTTAATAGATTCTATAATTGGAATGTTAAATCAATAAGTTGGACTAGATTTTTAGAAGGAGCAATCAATGCAAAATAATGAACCTATTTGGTTTGGTGAGAAAACTACAAATGCTAATAAAGATACTTATCAAACAGAAAAATTAGAAAAAGTAGACTCTAATGTAACTGAAATTAATGTAGGTAAATCAAAACCATCTTATAAGATAATGGTATGTACTCCATGTCATAGTGATGTATCTATGCATTACACTCAGGCAGTATTAAAATTTCAATTAGAATGTATGAAAAAAAATATAATGGTTAGTTTTAGTTTACTAAAATCATCTTTAGTTACACAAGGTAGAAATTTATGTGTAGCTGAGTTTTTAAATCATAAAGACAACTATGATTATCTACTATTTATTGATTCTGACATTTCTTTTAAACCTGAAACTATATTTAAAATGATAGAAGCTAATAAAGATTTAATAGCATGTCCGTATCCAATGAAAATGTTTGAAACAGATAAGATGTGGAAGAAAATAAAAGAAACTGATATGGTTAAATCAAAAGAAGACCTACTATCTTCAGGGTATATGTATCCAATTAAAATAGGTAAGAATGAACTTATAGTAGATAAAGGAGTTATGGAAGTAACTCATGCTCCAACAGGCTGTATGTTAATTAAAAGAAATGTTATAGAAAAATTGATAGCAAAACACCCTGAATTAGAGATATATCAACCTACTATTATCAATGGTAAAGAGACTAAAAAAGAAAACTTTTATAACTTATTTGATACCTTACATGATCCAGAAACTAAAAGATATTATGGAGAAGATTTTGGATTTTGTCAAAGATGGTCTGATATAGGTGGTAAAGTATATGTATATGTAATGGATCATATATCTCATATAGGTGACCATGAATATTGTGGCAGATTTTATGATATGTTAACTGGCTTAAAACGTGTTGACGTTGACAAGAAAATCAAATAAAGTATAGTATTTACAGGATATCTACGCCTGCTTAACAGTATAAATATATTTAAAATATGGCAATAAACAGATCATTAATGGAACGTCAATTACGTATGGGCGGAGGCATCATGGGCCTTGAACCTAGACAACAATACGGTTTAGGTAGCTTTGTAAAAAAAGCTGTTAAAGGTGTTACAAAAGGAGTTAAAAAATTTGCTAAATCAGATTTAGGTAAAGCGGCATTACTTGCAGGAGGTGCTTATTTTGCCCCAGCTATGTTTGGAGGAACAGCCGGTTTTGGTGCAGGATCTACTTATGGAAATTTTGCTAGAGGTTTAATGAGTCCAAATTTAATTGGTCCTATGACTAAAGCAGGTAGTATAGGTAGGGGTATTTCATCCGCAGTAACAGGTAACGCAGGGATGATAGGTGCAAGTCTATTAGGTGGTGTCTTAGGTAGCATGACTCCACAAGAAGAAGAAGTTTCAGGAGGCAGAAATATCGAAGCACTTAGAAGTAAACTAACAAAAGCATATACAGATTTACAATATGATCCGGCAAAAATTCCTGATTTAGTAGCTAATGATTTATCAGAATATACATCAGGACAAGGTGGTTATGCAGAGGGTGGTAGAATAGGTTATGCAGAAGGTAGTGAAGATATGGTTTTACCTATGAGAAAACCCGAAACTGAAAAAATGTTGACTTATGAAGAAGCTCAAGCTAGAAATCCTGAAATGTTTGTTGATACTACAACGAGAGGACTTACTAGAAATGAACCTATAGCAAATTTAATTGAAAAATATAATACTTATAACAAAGCAATGCCTGGTGTTGCTGATTATACTAAAAAATATTTAATAGAAGATTTTAAGGAATCATTAGAAAATTCTGGTATTTCTATAGAAGAATTTAACATGAGACTTCAAGAACAAAATGAAATGGATGAGCCTGTGGATATGGCTTATGGTGGTAGAATGGGTTATGCGTTTGGTACTCCAGAACAAAATGCTATTCAAGCAGCACAAATGGAAGGTTTACCTTTAAATCAAAATCCGGCAGGAGTTACAGAATTAGATCTTAGAGATAGTGGTGGATTTATTCCTCCAGTTGGTGTAAAAGAAAAGGCAGATGACATTCCAGCAATGTTAGCAAACAATGAATTCGTATTTACAGCAGATGCTGTAAGAGGAATGGGTGAAGGTAATGTCAATAAAGGAGCACAACGTATGTACGACATGATGAAAAAATTAGAAAAAGGTGGTAGAGTATAATGGCTGAAACAATAACACAAATAACACAACCACCTGAGTTTATAGAAGCAGCTGCAAAACCTTATTTAACAGAATTACAACAAGCAGTAGGTGATTTTAAAAACCAAGATTTATCACAAATAATGGGGTCACAGTTTGTTGCAGGACTTGATCCTTTACAGCTACAAGCTCAACAGTTAGCACAACAAGGTATTGGTGGTTATCAACCTTACTTACAAGCTGCACAAGCTTCAGCGGGTCCAAATGCATATCAACAATTTATGTCACCGTATCAACAAGATGTTATTGATACAACTTTACAACAATATGATGTACAAGCACAAAAAGGTTTACCTCAACTAGCAGCAAACGCAATTGGTGCAGGTGCTTTTGGTGGTGGACGAGAAGGCGTGCAAAGAGCAGAATATCAACAAGCATCAGATAGAAATAGAGCGGGGTTACAAGCTCAATTATTACAACAAGGATTTGGTCAGGCTCAGCAATCAGCTCAACAAAATTTTGCAAATCAATTAAATTTAGGTGGACAACAACAACAATTCTTAGGTCAAGACATTGGAGCATTACAAACTTTTGGTGGAATTAATCAAGCACAAAACCAAGCTCAATTAACAGCTCAACAACAATTGTTACAAGCACAATCTCAGCAACCTATTCAAGCAGCACAGACTCTGGGTTCAGGCATCATGGGTCTAATTTCAGGATACCCTGGACAAAGTCAACAAACAGTTCAACCTACACCAGGTGCATTACAAACTGGATTAAGTGCAGCTTCAACATTAGCTGGAATATACAAAGCGTTTAACCCAACACCACAAAACTTTAATTTTGGATAATGAGTAAAATATTTAGAAGACCTATGTTTAGAAAAGGTGGTAATGTCGGAGAAGGCATTATGACTGGTATTGTTGATAGAGGTAACTATGAAGTTGGTGGATCAGCAACTGAAAGACTGATGAAGGTCATGCAGGACAACCCAGTTCAAACTGTAGATCCAGTAGCACAATTTTTAATTCAAGGTGGACTAAGAGGATTATCACAAACAGGTGGTGGTGGAACATTAGGTAATTTAGCAAAAGCATTTGAACCAGCAACTGAAAAATTATTTACAAATTTAGGAGCACAAGATAAGGCTAAAAGAGATCTTGCATTAGCTGGAGCACAGTTAGATATTGAACAAGATTACGCAAAAGATATAGCTAGAATAAAAGCTACAAATGAATCGGGTTTACAAAAAGACTATTCAGATCAAAGAGCATATGAAACTGCGATGGAAGCTAGAATAGATTCTAAAAATTCTTTAAAATCTTTTGACAAACCTAATATTTATCAAAAATATCCAGAGCAAACATCAGAATATGATTACCTTATTAAAAGAAATTTAAGAGACAAAGCATCAACAGATCCTAAAGCAGCTGAAATTTATCAAAATTCAAGATATCTTCCTTATGATACAAAAAGAGAAACATTTATATATGATGATTTAATGCCAGGTACTTATTATTATAATCCAAAAGAAAAAGTTTTTATTACACGTGTTCCAAGCACTGAAACTGAAGAAGGTGGTTTATTTAAAGTAAATCCTTATAATTTTACGATGGAAAAATTGCCTAATCAATAATACATAGAATAAGTATATGGCATATGATCCTTTCAAAAAAAAATCAGAAAAACCTACAGGTTATTCTACATTAGATGATTCAGAAACAAGTCTGGAATTCAATGAGAATAATGAAATTGGTCAATTAGAAGCTGGGTTAGCTGGCGTTGCATCAGGTATTTTAAAAATACCTGAAGGATTTGTATCACTAGGTGCAGAAATTATGGATGCAACAGGCATGACACAAAATGCTGCTGCAAGAGTAGAACAAGTATTTGATACAATAAATCCTTTTGAAGAAATAGCTCAAGAAAAAGCAGCTGGAAAAATATTAGAAGCAATCATACAAATAGGTGTACCGGCCGGACTAGGTGCTAAGATAGCATCTAAACTAGCAACTAAAGCATTAAAAGCTAGAAAAGCTGGAACCTACGTAAATCTAAAAGGAAAAAATGTTAGAAAAGGAATGGAACAGGTTTACAAATTAAATGATAAAGCAAGAGTAGCTAGATTTGGTGCCGCTGTTGTAGGAGGAGCTGCAGGCGAAGTATTTGTAGGAGACGCAGAAAAGATAGGAACTTTTGGAGATGCTTTTGATATAGGTCCAACGCAATTAGATTTAGAGGAATCTCAAGATCCTAAAGAAGATGCGGGGAGAAAATTAGTTAATAGATTAAAGTTTGGTGCAGACTCTGTATTATATTTTCCATTTGTATACGGTGCAACTAAAACAATAGGTAAAGTTGGTAAATTTGGAAAAGATCTAGCTTTTAGTTCTTCTAAAATAAATAAAACAATTAATACAGCAGCCTCTATAGTAAGACCTACTTCTAATAAACCTACAGCAATGTTTTTAGCTAAAAATGCAGAAGATGCTGGTAAAGCGTCAGATGCTAATTTTGCAATGGAACAGGTAAAAAGAATAGATAAAGAAGTTAGTAAAATGTATTCACCTGTAAAATCTTTTTTTAATAAAACATTAAGAGAAGATAATAAAAAAGGTCAAGCTGAATTTTATAAAGATTTAAAAGAATTAATGTTTGAAGGTGATCTTTCAAAAAAAATTGGTAATTCAGATTTAACTAAAAAATTACAAACACAAATGAAAAACGGAGGTTTAGATAATAAATCACAACAAGTGATTTTTGATGCTGTTTATAATTCAAGGCAAAAATTTGCTAGTATGTTAAATACTGTTAGAGAAGGTAGTACTGCACAAGTTATGCTTCCAAAAGATTTAAGAAATATGCCAGGTTTAATGGGTGACAGAGTTAAAATGATGATAGGTAATACTTATAAAATATTTCAAAACCCCTATGTTGATTCATTATCGGGTTATACTCCCAGCAAACAATCTATTGATAAAGTAAAAAGTATGTTATCTAGACATGGGGCCAAACATGGAATAGAATTATCCGAAGATCAATTAGATTATAGAATTAATGAAATATTAAATAATACTATGAAATTTACAAGAAATACACAGTTGCCATCATTTAAAATGACCAACATGACTATGGGAGCAAAAACACCTGATGTAAGAAAAAATTTCGTACAAATATTAAGTAAAGAAAATAAAAATGGAGTTCCTGCAACTGAAATAATAGGTAAGGGTAGTAAAGCATTTAGAGAATTATTTGGTGAAGTAGATGACGCTAGGGATTCTATTTATAGTGGTATAGGTTTACTATCTAATCTTTCTAGAAGAACTCAATTTATAGATGATGTATTAAAAGCTAACGATGATGCTTTAGAAAAAGGAACGAGACAATTATTTTATGCAGATAAAAATGAAGCTATAAAACAATTAGGTGCTGGTCGTAATAATACAATAGTTGCACTTGATGATGCTTTAGAAAGTATGTTCAAAGATGGTGTATTGGTTAATAGATTAAAAGGTATGCATACTACACAAGAGATCGCAGATTCATTCGAAGCTGTAAATAATATTAGTAAATTTTTTGTTGGACCATATGAAAACAAAGTTGCTCAAGGTTTTTCAAATGCTTATAAATACGCTTTTCTATATCCTAAAGCAGGCGCACAAATTGCTAAAACAATTTTATCTCCTACAACACATATACGTAACTTTTTAAGTGCCTCAGCATTTTCATTGGCTAATGGAACATTATTTACAAATCCAAAACTAGTAGCAGAAGCCATGGCAAAAGCTATTAAAACAGTTCAATTCGGTGTACGTTCACCTGAAGCAATGAAAGAATATCGTAAATTGTTAGAATTAAATATTGTAAATTCAAATACTAAAATGGGAGATTATCAAGCATTACTTAGAGATATTGAATTAAATCCGGATGGAGGATTTACAACTAATGCATTTAAAAAAATGTTAAGAAGGTTAAGTAAATTAACTGAACCTGCACAAGCTCTATATACCTTAGAAGATGATCTTTACAAAATATATAATTACCATGTGGAAAAAAGTAGATTAGGTAGTGCTTATGCAAAAGCTGGAATTAAAAAAACAGAAGAGGCATTGACAGAAGAAGCTGCTGATATTGTTAGAAACACCATACCAAATTATGCTTATGTATCTGATATTGTAAAAGCTTTACGTTCTACACCTTATGCAAACTTTGCATCTTTCCCAACTGCAGTTATGAATAGTGGTGTGGGTATAGGCAGTAGAATATTTAAAGAAATGAAACATTCTAAACCAACAAAAGGATCAGATATGACTCCTATGGTTTTTGAAATAGGTAAAGGTTTAGTTAAAAATGACAATCCTCTTTATGGAATAGGTATGAAAAGATTAATGGGATCTATAACTGCGTTTGGTACTATAGGTGTTGGAGTAGGAGCAGGATTTAAATCTCTTTTTGGAACTACAGATCAACAAGAAGAAGCACTTGAAAGATGGGTTGCACCATATGAAGTTGGAGATAAAAAATTTATTTCATCTAAAAAAGATGAAAATGGTAAGGAAACATTTTATTATCAAAACTGGAGTAGTAATAATGCCTACGATTATTTAGAGCAACCTTTTAGAACTATATTAAGATCTGTTCAAGAAGGTATAGAAAAAGAAGAACAACTATTACCTGGATTTATAGAGGGTATTTCTACTGCGTTTAGTAGAGCAACTGAACCCTTTACAACAGAATCCATTGCACCGGAAGCAATTATAGATATTGTGGTTAGAAAAGGTGTAACAGATACGGGTAGAAAATTATATACTGATTCTACTCCTATTGAAGATAAAATGAAAATCATTATGGAACATTTATTAGAGACTCAAGTACCTTTTTCTAAATCACAAATGTCTAGATTATATTATGCAGCCAAAGGTTTACCTGATCCAAAAGGAAATGTATATGATATAGAAAATGAATTACCTGGATTATTAGGTTGGAGATTAATTGAAATTGATCCCATAAAAGGTTTAGGTTTTAAAATTACAAAATATGACCAAACAAGAAGAAATGACGTAAGAGAATTTACTGGAGGAGATAGTAGACTTTTATCTAGACCTTCAACTGCAAAAGAAGTTATTAGACAATTTTTTGTTTCTAATAAAGCGTTATTTAATACACAGCAAAACATGCACTTAGATTTAAAAGCAGCAAATGAATTTAATGTAGAAGATTCAGAACTCGCTCAAGTTTTTGACGAGAGAGGTAGATCTGATTCAGAATACGGTCCATTATTTGAAGGTTTGTTTAACCCTTATATACCATCGGAAGGTATAATTGAAAAATTTGCAAAAAAATCTGAAGAGTTTGCAGCTTCAAATCCTGGATATGTAAACCCTTTTGAAGAAGCTTTACCAGTAATACAAGATATGGTAGATGCATTTATGGGAGCAGATTTAAGTAAAACATTTGAATTTAACTTATCTGATTTTGGTATAGAAGATGAAGTAGAAACTACAGAATCTTTTGATCCTTTCAAACAATCAGCACTGCCTCCAACTCCAATGCCTAGTCAACAACTAGCTCAAACAGCAACGGCTCAGGCTCCAGGCAACCTGAATCAGGGGTTGACCAACACTGAAAATGCTTTATTATCTGAGGAAGAGAAACAAATTAGACTAAGATCTAGAGGATTAGCATAATGGCTGAAATAAACTTTAATAATTTATATAATCAATTGACTCCTATGGAACAAGATCAATATGATGGTGTATTTGGTTCATCCGGATTTAAAGATAAATATGCACAAAATCCAAATTCTTCTTTAGTTACACAAAATTCTAATTATGAAAAATTAAAAGCAGTAGCTGACGCTGAAGCTCAAGTTCCCGAAACATCTATGCTCGGAGGTATGATGGATACTTTAAATCCTTTTAGTAAACTTAGTGCAGCAGAACCAGATATTTATAACTCAGTACCATCTTATACACCAAATAATTTACCTTTTACTTCTATGTCAGATATGTACAATTTATCTCAAAGAGATCTTGTGGATCAAATTAATATGGGGCCGAGAAGTATCACTCCTCCTATGACTATAGATCAAATTATGTCTGGAAGTGTTTTACCTAATAACATTGCTTCTCCTAGAACTGTATTGAATCAACAAACAGGCATCATGCAACAGTCGCCTCAAGGATTTTTTGATGACAACTATGGACAATATTTTGATTCTTTAAATTCTGAAACAGATAATGAACAAGTAGATTATCTTCCAGGGCAATCTTCATTTAAAGATAAGATAAGTAATTTTGGAAATAACGTTATGCAAAAAACTGGTATTGGAGGTTTACTAGGTTTAATAACAGGTAATCCAATTTTAGGTTTAATAGGTAAAGGTATTGGTGCTTTAGCAAATAGAGCTGGACCAGGTTTTAGTGATTTTAAAAATGCTTCAACCGGCGCACAGTTTTTTCAAAATTTAAGAGACAGAAGAGCAAGAAATGATGCTGCAGCAAGAGGAGCAGCTAAAGCAAATATGGCAGACGCTCGAGCAATAACAAACAGAATATCAAAAGCTAAAGTATCAAATCAAGATAGTTACAGAGGTGGCGGAGGTGGTGGCGGTGGCGGCACAGGATCTGCAACAGGTGGCGGAGCTTCTCCAGGATCTGCTGGACCAGGTGGTTCAGATAGTATGGGTAGTTTTTAATGCCTAAGAACGTTGCTTTACAAAAAATAGAATCTCACGAAAAACTCTGTAGAATAATGCAAAAACAAACTCACGAAAAAATTAATAAATTAGAAGTTCAAATAGATAGAATTGAAAAGATATTATTGACATGTGCCGGTACTTTACTTATAGGTATGGGCGGTGTTATTACAGCTTTAGTAATAAATACGTAATTTTTTGGGAGGTTGGCACTTAGCTGCCGGGATTGATTATAGTGGGGACTATAATCGTTATATCCAATCTTTTAAATTTTCATCCATAATTGCATTTGCAATATTAACTTTGCTACGTAAAGCTTTT
>Ga0208768_1001730_pt1 | contig 10956 bp, 11 predicted proteins | sample AntAceMetag02UK1_FD_184760 | JGI IMG/M metagenome (GOLD analysis project Ga0208768, IMG submission 184760) | Saline lake microbial communities from Ace Lake, Antarctica - Antarctic Ace Lake Metagenome 02UK1 (SPAdes) (version 2) | ecosystem: Environmental > Aquatic > Non-marine Saline and...
AAGAGAATCCAGAGGTGGAGAATGGTTCAAAATGCCTGTATTACCAGGGGTTTTCTAGTAGGGCGGACGGGACTTGAACCCGTGACCGACGGATTATGAGTCCGCTGCTCTAACCAGCTGAGCTACCGCCCCATGAGAAAAACCCCTGATTTCCCACGGAAGTAAGGCTATCAGCCAGACGAAGCAACGACTCTTAACCCCGATGTGCATGCTTTGTGCATGCTTTGCAACGATTTTCCACCACACGGAAATTCATCGCCTCAAACAGCGGATTTCTCCATTCTGGAAATACCAGCAACAAGGCTGGGCAAACAAATGGAGTATCAAATGAATCGAAAGAAAAACGGGGACGGCCACACCTATCCCTTCCGCAATGGGTTCCGCACAATCATCAAGGTGCGCGGGATTTCCGTCTCCGCGACGGGCAAGACCGAGGCGGAAGCGAAGGAAGCCAGCAGAGGGTCAGCCTCGAAGGCTTGTTCCCGAATGGTCACCCACACCGCAATAGAGAGGACTCCGGTCACCAGAAAAGGATTTTTCATAGGCCCAGAGTAGCGCTGCGACGGTCCTCGTGATCCGTTTAGTGCGGGGCTGGAGTAATTGCTTTGCCCGGGTTCAAAATCCCCAGGGGGTCAAATACTTCTTTGATCTTGGCCAGAAGGCCAAGGTTTATTTCCCCCAATTCGGGGACCAGCCACTCTCTTTTGAGAACGCCAATGCCGTGCTCCCCCGTCAGGGTGCCACCCAAGCGGTGGGCGACCCAAAACATCTGGTCCATGGCGGCTTTCGGCGCACCCGAATCGATGGATTCATCGGGCCGAAGGGCCAAGATGGGATGCAGATTCCCATCGCCCGCGTGGGCAATGGTGTAGATATCGACACCGGTTTCGTCGCCGATTCGCACCAGCTCTGACGCCATCTCTCCCAGGTGCGCTCGGGGAACCCCCACGTCTCCCACGAAAGCCACACCCCGGCGGCCAATGGCCGGAATAGCGTTTCGTCGAGCCTCGACGAGCGCTTCGGACTCCTTAGGATCACTCGTCAACTGGATGCTGTTGGAGAACCTGGCCACCACCGTGCGGATGACGTCCATTTCGGCGTGAGCGCCATAGCCATCGGTTTGAACAATGATCATGGCGCGCCCCTGGGTGCCGTGAGTGGTTCCCCCGTCATCATCGAGGGCGTCCAGAGTTTTTCCATCCATCAGCTCCAGGATCATCGGTTGCACCCCCGAGCTGACAATGGCGCTCGCGCACTGCGCCGCACTCACCACATCGGAAAAGTAGGCGGAGAGTGTGGCCACCTGGCTGGGCAGTGGCCTGAGCCTCAAGGTGGCCTCCACCACAACACCCAGTGTTCCCTCGGAGCCAATCAGGAGCGCCGTCAGGTCATAGCCGCTCACCCGTTTGATAGTGCGACCCCCGGTTTTCACCACTGAGCCATCTGCCAGGACCACGGTGAGCCCCAACACCGACTCCCTGGTCACCCCATACTTGGCGCAGCGCATCCCTCCCGCGTTGGTGGCGATGTTGCCGCCGATCGAGCAGTAGGTCATGCTCGCCGGGTCGGGAGCATAGAAAAGCCCGTGCGGCTTTGCCGCCTCACTGACGGCGGAGTTGAGGATTCCCGGTTGAACACGGATGAGCTGCTCCAGGGGATCAAGCTCCAGAATCGAGTTCATCGAGCCGACGTCCAAAACAATCTCACCCTGGGATGCAGACGAACCTCCCGCCAAACCTGAGCCAGCACCCCGGGTGACGACGGGGATGCGGTGGTGTGAGGCGTAGCGCAGGGTGTCGATAACATCGTCGATGCTCCTCGCCACCACCACCCCTTCGGGAACAGTGGAGGGCACATATCCGGAGCGATCCGAATTGACACGTTCCAGAGATTCGAGATCTCTCAGGATTGCGGGGGCGTCCATCATTGTCCTAGAGAGCCTTGGGAACGCCGGAAAGTTCCCAATAGGCGGCATCGGTGAGGAAATCGTCGTAGCTTTCTGAGACCACCAGGTCTTTCAGCAACCGAGTAGCGCGCTCCCCCTCCGGGTGGAAATGCTCTTCCCCCAGGTCGGCTAAGAGTGCCTCACTCTGGCGATCGATGATGTCCATCACCAGGTCTTGCGTGATGGTTTCCCCCGTGTCGGAGGTCACCACCTTCTGGCGAATCTGTTGCCACAGTTGGGAGCGAGAAATCTCCGCGGTGGCCACATCCTCCATCAGGTTGCGAATAGCGGCAGCACCGCTGCCGCTCAGCCACGCCCTCAGGTAGGCAAGGCCCACATAGACGTTGGAGTCGACGCCGGCTTTGGTCACGGACCCCTCGGCCTGAGCGATCCCCAGTAGGTCGGAGGAACCCACGGTCACCTCGGGGCGTTGCCGGGTGATTTGGTTCGGTTTCTCCCCGAGCACATCGGTGAAGGCTGTCAAGCAAATATCGACCAGGTCGGGGTGCGCAACCCAGGAACCATCAAAGCCATCCCCCGCTTCGCGCTCCTTGTCCAGGCGAACCTTTTCTAGCGCCTGAGCGGTGACCTCGGGTTCGCGTCGGTTGGGAATTGCTGCCGCCATACCGCCGATGGCAAAAGCCCCTCGCCGATGGCAGGTGGCCACCAGGAGGTCGGTGTAGGCGCGCATGAACGGTTGGGTCATGGTGACGCTGACACGATCCGGGAGAACAAACTGCGCTCCCTGGTCGCGGAAATATTTGATGATGCTAAAGAGGTAATCCCAGCGCCCCGCGTTCAGCCCCGAAGCGTACTCCCGCAGTTCATACAGGATTTCGTCCATTTCAAACGCTGCCGGGATGGTCTCAATGAGGACGGTTGCTCGGATTGACCCGTGCGGGATGCCGAGTTTCTCCTCGGCAAAGCTAAACACGTCCGCCCACAGGCGAGCCTCGATGTGGCTTTCCATTTTGGGGAGGTAGTAGAAGGGACCCCGGCCGTTGTGGTGCAGCGCGGTGCCGTTATGGAAAATGTGGAGCCCAAAATCAACCAGTGCGCCGATGGCCACCTCACCGTCCCATTCGAGGTGAGCTTCTGGCATATGCCACCCGCGGGGCCTCATCACCACCACCGGTGCGCTGGCGTAGTCGGTAACGGAATACGCTTTGCCCTCCGGGCTGTGGAACTCGAGTCGCTCGTGACTGGCATCCAGAAGGGAGAGTTGGGAGTCCATCAGGTTTGACCAGGTGGGGGTGCAGGCGTCCTCTAGGTCGGCAAGCCACACTTTGGCCCCCGAATTCAACGCGTTGATGGCCATTTTGGCCGGTGTTGCCGGGCCCGTGATTTCCGCCCGGCGATCCCGGAGAGCTTCTGGGGCAGGGGCAACCTGCCAGGTGGACTCGCGAATCTCCCGCGTCTCTGGCAAAAAACCCAGTGAACCCGACTGGCGGACCTGTTCATATTTGTGGGCGCGCGCCGCAATCAGAGTGTCCCTGGTGGAGGCGAAATGCTCGTGCAGCTCCTGAAGAAAAGCGAGTGCGTCCGGGGTGAGAATCTCGGCGGCACGGGGGAAGGGCCGCTCTACTCGTTCTTTCATTACTGCTCCTTAGCTCTCGACAACGCTCGGGTGTTTAAGCCCCATCAGATCGATGGTGGTTGCGCCCTGGCGAAGTTTCGCCAACATATCTGCTTCGCCAGCTTCTCGCTCCAGTGCGGCTTGCACCACCGTGTCAAATTCAAACGCTTTGATGACGACAACCCCGTCAGAATCGCCGACGACGATGTCTCCCTGGTCGATTTCTGCACCATCCCAGTGCAGGGTTTCTCCCAGCACCCCGGGGTCAGATTTCCCGGTGCCCTGCATACACACTCCGCGGGAGAACGCCGGGAAACCCAGTTCGGCGATGCGCTCAATATCTCGGATGGAGCCATCGACGACGATCCCGGCAATCCCGCGGTGCTGTGCTGCGACGGTAAGGATTTCCCCCCACACCCCCGCCTCAAGAAATCCACCGCAGTCGACCACGAGGACATCCCCCGGTCTGGCCTGAATAACGGCATGGTGCAGCGCCAAATTGTCTGCCGGACGGCTGCGCACAGTGAAAGCTCGACCGGCGAGGAAACCTGTTCCCGGGGCAGCCTTCAGCTCATGGGGGAGAGCACCGTGTTTGCCCTGAGCCTCATACAGCGTCGAGGTGCCGAGCCTCCTGAGCGCGTCCAGGGTGGCACTATCCAAGCCCGTAGTGGCGGGGTGTGAATCGCTAATAGGTCAACACTCTCCTGGCTTAGCGGGTCACGGCAAGTGAGCTGTTCTTGCCTTTCTTCATGAGTCTCAAGTTGGGGCTATCCCAGAAGGTCACCTTTTTTTGCACCCAGGCGACCAGCGAGAACAAGGCGATGCCCAGCAGGCTCAGAATCAGAATCAGCGCGAACACCCGGTCCAGAGCCAGACGCGTGGCGGCCAGACGAATCTGCTCACCAAAACCAATACCGCCACCAATAAATTCTGCGGCGACCGCTCCGGTGAGCGCCGCCACAATCGCAATCTTCAAGCCGGCGAAGATAAACGGCAAAGCTCGGAGCATTTTCAGTTTCCAGAAGACATCCCAGGCCCGAGCTTTCATGGACTTGAACAGCTTCAGCTCATCCTCACTGGTCGCGGCGAGCCCCGCTGCGGTGCCAATGATGATCGGGAAAACCGACATGAAGGCTGCCAGGACGTACTTGGAGGTAATGCCAAAACCAAACCACGCGATGAAGACGGGAGCGAAGGCAATCTTGGGGGTTGCCTCCAGTGCAACGAAGAGGGGCATGACAGCTTTTTGACCAAACTTTGTTTGACCCACCCACAATCCGATCGCGAAACCAAATACACAGGCAATACCAAAACCAATCAGCACCTCCTGGATGGTCGTCCACAGCTCTCCCAGAAGGAACTCCCCCGGGGCGAGTTGACCAAACACCGTAATCACCTGGGTCCCCACCAGAGAGGGTGAGGGCAAAATGATGACCGGAATGTCACCCAGGCGGACAATCAATTCCCAGCCCAGAAGCACCGTCAATATCACCAGCGCCACCGCGATGACCTGCGGCAAATTGTTAAACCAGCGACTAATCGCCATCGCGGTATTCACGATGGGGGCCGGGATAATGCCGCGCTTCTGCGCGGAGCGAGAGTTGTTAGTCATTGTGAACACCATGCCCTTCGTTGAGTGCGGTTCTAACCCGCCCGACGTAGCGGGCAAAATCTGGATGGTTCAGGGTGTCCATTTCCCGGGGCCTGGGAAGGTCAACCTCGATGATTTCGGAGATGCGACCAGGCCTCGCTGACATGGCATAGACGGTGTCGGAAAGGAAAACGGCCTCCGGAATGGAGTGGGTGACCAGCACCACCGTCGCATTTCTGGACAACGCAATGCTCTGCAGCTCCAAGTCCATGCGCTCACGAGTGAGCTCATCAAGAGCACCAAAGGGCTCATCGAGGAGCAACACATCGGGCTCCGTGATGAGCATGCGACAGATCGCCGCACGCTGCGCCATGCCGCCCGAGAGTTCACCGGGGTAGGCGTTTTCAAAACCTTTCAGACCCACGGTCTCGATAATCGCCAGGGCGTCATCGGTGTGGGCTTTGGCCGCTTGCGCCCCATCGCGCAATTCAATCGGCAGTAAGACATTTGCCACGGTGGTGCGCCACGGCAGCAGTGTTGCCTTCTGGAACATGATGCCGACGTCCTCGGGGGGACCGTCGACTTGTTGCCCGTTGATGAGGATTTGACCCTGCGAGGGGGTAAGCAGTCCCGCCATCGCGTTGAGAAGAGTTGACTTGCCGCATCCGGAGGGGCCAATCAGCGAAATAAAAGACCCGGGCTTGATGTCGATCGAGACATTTTGGAGAGCCTCAATATCGGTTCCCGGAAAAGTGTGGCTGACGTCCTCAATCCGATACTGTGCGGAGTTCTGTGCGGTAGCGCTGGGCTGATTCACGGAAGGGGAACCTCTCTGTTCCAAGTCGACTGATGGTGCTGTGCTGGTGGTGCTGTACTGATGGGATGTTCGGTGGGATCGGAAATCCAGGCTTCCGATCCCACCGAAACACTCCCCTACTTACCCTCTAACTAGCTGGAGGGCAGGTAGTCGTTGGTGAAGGCGTCAGACACATCCACACCGGAGAGGTCTTCTCCCGCGTCAATGGTGTCCTGCTTCACGCGCTCCCAGTATTCGACCCGGTTGAAGCCGAAGGGATCGCCATCAGGAGACACCAGGGAATCCTTGATGGCGTTGAAGAGCGCCTCGGAGATTCCGCGATCTTCAGCTTCCTGAGGAGAGAACTTTTCACAGCCCTCCATGACGAGCTCGAAGTCAGCCAGCGACGCGTCGATGGCCCTCTCGTAGGCACGCAGGAATGCTGCGACGATCTCGGGGTTCTCATCGATGAAGTCACCGCGAGCAGCCAGACCGTTACCGAAGAGGTAGGCGGTTGCTGTTCCAGTCACGTTCGTCAACGGAACTCCAGCGTTCTCGATGTAGGCAACGGTGTCCAGCGATGCTGCATACGCATCGATGTCGCCACGCTGGAATCCAGCCAGAGCGGTAGCACCCTCACCCACGACAAGAGTGTCGAAGTCGGTTACGCCAGCTGCTGCCAGGATGGCCGCGGCGACGTTCTTCTCGTTACCATCTGCGGTGGCAATTCCGATGACTGCACCCTGGAGACCGGAAGCATCGGTGATGCCACTGGACTCAGGAACAACCAACTGGAACAGTCCTCCAGGAGAGGTGTTCGCGATGTAGCGAACGTCCTGGTCGGAGGCCCGAGCGAGCAGCAGAGGTGCCCCACCGGGTGAACCCATTTCAGCCTGGCCTGCAGCCATGGCCTGGAGCACAGCACCGGATCCATTGAGACCTTCAATGGTGACGGAGAGTCCCTCTTCCGCGAAGAAGTCCTGGGTGTCAGCGACATAGCCGGGGAAGAAGATGATGCAGCTCGGGTTAGCGTGGGCGAGCGTTAGCTCGAACAGCTCCGCTGGAGCCGCCTCGGTCGTTTCTGTCGTGTCACTCGAGGGTGAGCTGCTGGGCGCTTCGGCATCAGCTGCACAACCTACGAGAGCAAGCGAGCTTGCTGCAAGAAGGGCAAGCAAACTTCTTTTTCTCATGTCCAACTCCTTTGTTGCGTCGTAAAAGAAAGTGTTCTTGGTGCTGCGGTCGTCTGTGACCGCAGGGGTCGTGCTAGATCATGACGAAATCGGTACCCCACTTTCCTCGGGCTTTCCAGCGCGGAAGGTGGAATGGATTTCTCCAATTCCCTCAATCCAGGAGCGCAGTTTCTCTCCCGGCTTCAGGAATCTCTTCGGGTCTTGCCCAATTCCCACACCAGCGGGTGTCCCGGTGAAGATCAAATCCCCGGGTCGGAATTCCACAATCTTCGAGAGGAACTCGATGAGCTGGGGAACCGGGCACACCATGTCGGCGGTGGTGCCATTTTGTTGCACCTGACCATCAATGTCAGAACCCAGACGGATCGCGTTCGGGTCCGCAAACTCATCAGGGCTCACCACCCACGGTCCAGACGGGGCAAAACCGGCGAAAGATTTTCCGAGGCTGTACTGGGGGGATTGACCGAACTGCTGGCGAATGCGCTCCGAGAAGTCTTGACCGATGGTCACACCAGCGACGTGCTTCCAGGCGTCCTCGGCGGAAATGTTGCGACCACCCTGACCGATGACGACCACCAGTTCACATTCCCAGTCGACGTTGCCGTTGTGGGGCAGGGTCACCTCGGTGTCGGGACCAGCCAGCGACGAGCGCCACTTGGTGAAGACGGGGGGCAGCTCTGTGGTGACTTTGTAGCCGGCCTCTTTCTGGTGGGCCTGGTAGTTCAAACCAATAGCAAAAATCTGCTCAGGCTCGGGAGAGGGTGCGCCCAGCTTGCTGCGATCCAGCGCGACGGTGGCGGGCGCCTTTACTCCCGCGGCCCAGGAGGAGAAGTCTGCCCAGTGGCGATACACACTGGCGATATCGGGGCCAAACTTGCCCCCGCTGGCCTCGTGGATGTCGACCCCGGCATCATCCGAGGTGACCAGGACTGCCCGGTTGTCATGGTTGGCGATTCTCATGTGACTCCTTTGTCAGTTCGTCGGCATAACAACCAAGGTTGCAATAACAATAATGATAATGTTTATTTGTAGGGCACGCGATTCAGAAAATCAAATCGCGGCGCATCGTTATTATTAAGTTACCTACCCATCCCCACAACGGGACCCAGGAAGCCACAGGTGTCATGAGCGTCATTTCCCCCCCTCTCACTGGTTCGGTCAGAGAATCTAACGCGCAGTATTTTGCGTCCTACCCGAATCGGGCCGAGGCCGCCGCGCAGATTTTGGGGGAGCTAGCTCGCCAGGCAGAGCCCAGTTCGAGGCTCGGAACCAAAGAAGAGCTGCGCACACGCTGCGAAGTGTCGGTGGGAACTTTTAATGAAGCGCTCAAAATTGCTCACAACCGCGGCCTCGTAGGACTGCGCCCCGGACCAGGCGGGGGAATTTTCTCCCAAGCCCCCTCCGCCCTGGTTCGACTGGGAAATCTTTTCTTGGGACTCGACCGCGATGAGGACACGGTGGCTGAAGCGGTTCACGTGCGGAACGCGCTCGATGTCCTCCTGATGGACGACGCCATCACCCATCGCACCGACGAGGACGTCGATAAATTGCGCGCCGAAGTTGATCTGATGAGAATCGCCGTGAGGGACTCCCGGCCCACCGACTTCATGAAAGCCAACTGGCATATGCACGCAGTCATTGCCAACATCAGCCCCAATACCATTTTGAAGAACTTCTACCTAGGACTCCTAGAAGTCATCGAAGAGCACACTCTGACCGTTGAACCAACGAAAGAGCAGTCCCTGCAGAGCTACATCGAGTATCGCTTGGATCTTCACTCACGGATGGTGGACGCCATCGAGGCTTCCGACCAGGACTTGGCCAGAATGCTCGTCGAAGAGCACAACACCGAGAGTTACCAGAAGTAGTCTCTCCCCGATTGAGAGGCCCCGCTTCTATGCGCCCCATCGCCTTAGTCACTGACATCGACTGGGAGGGTCTAGCCCTCGAGAAGGAAATCCTCGAATCCGCCGGATTCGAGGTGGTGTTGGCAGAGGACCCCTCGGAGTCCACGCTGACACGGCTGGCGGCAGACGCCTCGGTCATCCTGGTCTGTTTTGCCACTCTTCCCGCCAGCGTGATTACTGCCGCCTCGAACACCACCGCCATCCTCCGCTACGGGGGTGGAGTGAACAACATCGACCTGGCAGCTACCCGCGCGTCAGATATCCGGGTCTACAACGTCCCCGATTTCTGTGTGGAGGAGGTGGCTGATCACGCCCTGATGTTGATTCTTGCTCTCTCGAGAGGACTCGAGCGCCAGATCAACACCACCCGAGACGGAGGGTGGGCGATGCCCGGAGAGCTCCCCCGAAGACTCTCCACCCAGACACTGGGACTCGTGGGAATGGGGCGAACCGGTGTGGCTCTGGCGAGGCGGGCACACGCACTGGGAATGGCAATCCTGTTCACGATGAGCTCGAGGGATATACCCCCCGACATTCCTGCGACTCGGGTGTCAGACTTGGAGACGCTGGCCGCCCAGGTGGATGTCCTCTCGCTGCACGTGCCGATGACTCCGGAGTATGAGGGCATTATCGATGCACGCATACTCCAGAAGATGAAACCCACCGCCACCCTCATCAATGTCGCCAGGGGTGGGCTGGTCGCCACCGATGATCTGGTGGAGGCATTGGAACAGGGCTGGATAGCCCAGGCGGGACTCGATGTGACCCAGCCGGAACCACTCCCCGAGAGTCATCCCCTGCGAGGGCTCGCCTCCTGTGTGATAACCCCCCATTTTGCCTACCGGTCAGAAGAATCCATCCTCGAGGTTCGCGCCCGCGTTGCCCGAGCGGCCCGGGATATTCTGACCGGTCACACCCCCGACCCGGGGGATGTTTCCCTCGTGGGATAGTTTTTTCTCCCCCGGCTAGACACCAGTCACTAGGGTGAGAGCATGAGTCAGCCCTGCGTGGTCATTGCCACTTTCACCCCCCACCCTGAGCACTATCAGGCAGTCAAAGAATTGCTGCAGGGCATCGCGCCAGAGGTCCACGATGAGGAAGGGTGTGAGCTCTATTCCCTCCACGAGGAAGTGGAGGGAGCCCTCGTGTTGATAGAGAAGTGGACAACCCGCGAGCTCTGGGTCGGTTCTCGTGGGACCAGAGGCAACCGCACCGCCTCCTGATTGGGTGGGGTAAAAATGCCCAGAGGTAAAAATTTCAGGGAGTGGTACTGACTACGCCTCAGCCCTCCCCCCACCTTGGGTTATCCTCCAAAAACTGAATCGCCTCTAGCAAAGAGTCGCGGTCTCGGCTAGAGATGTGCTTCGCAAGACCTTTTTCCGTCAACACCTTTACCTTGCCTGCCTTGAATGCCTTCTTGATGTTCGAAGCAACCCGCTTGACATTCTGCTCGTGTTTCATTTGCTCCGTCGTAGCGGCAACCACAGCAGCTGCCTTTGCAGTTTTGTCCCGCGCTTTGGCGCCCTCCTTCGAAAGTGTCTCAAGAATCACGGAACGAGTTTGACGGGAATGCTCAATAACAACCTCGGACAGCTCCCAGTCCTCCTGATTCAACTCCGCCCGGTTGTCCAAGACGGCAAGCGCACATGCGACTTTGGCGCGAGTCAGGAGCAGGTGAGAGTCGATGGGTTCGACTTTCCCTTCCATGCTGTCGAAGTGTTGGTCTTTGTGTGCCTCGTCCATCTTGGGAAGCGCCGGGATTGAGGTAACACCTTGCCAATCCACTGCCGCTGCGTGGAATAGTGGAAGTTCTTTCGTTTCGAAGTTTCTTTTGAGGGATTCGTCTTGAGCGCTGAACCAGATAAAGCGACTTGGGAAGCCCCCAGATATCTCAACGTCTGTGAAGAACGACCCGGCGCGAGCAGGTTGCAGATTCACTCCACAGGTGAAC
>Ga0208768_1001738_pt1 | contig 10926 bp, 5 predicted proteins | sample AntAceMetag02UK1_FD_184760 | JGI IMG/M metagenome (GOLD analysis project Ga0208768, IMG submission 184760) | Saline lake microbial communities from Ace Lake, Antarctica - Antarctic Ace Lake Metagenome 02UK1 (SPAdes) (version 2) | ecosystem: Environmental > Aquatic > Non-marine Saline and Alkaline...
TTTTGTTGGGCAGTGTGCTACAATGAGGGGGCGGTTTTTAATGGATTTGAAACCCCTGCTACTCATTCAATTAATATTGATGCGGGTGGTTCTGTCACAAATTTTTACTCTGACTATGTTCCCAATAATTCCGTTGGAACAACTACGTTTAGATATACATTTTACGATAAGAACAACACGAGTGACGCCAGTAGCGCAGAAATCACCTTCGACACTCGTAATGTTGGGATTGAAGATGTTTTTGCCAGCAATAATTCTGGGATTTCTGAGGCTTATCCAAACCCAGCAAACTCCAACGTGAGAATGAACTATTCATTAGAACCAGGCTCGAACGATGCGACCTTAGATGTATATAGCATGCTTGGGTCTCGGGTTAGAACATTGAGTATTAACGAGAAAAGCGGAACGGTTAGCTTGGATGTTTCTTCCCTCCCAGCCGGAATGTATTTCTACACGTTGAATGTTGATGGAAAGTCAGTTGGCACCAAGAAAATGTTGGTTACAAAATAATCTCCTTTTTTAATAGAGATTGAACAAGCCGGGGCAATGCTGCTCCGGCTTGTTCATTTATCGGAGTAATAGACTCTGGATAAACCAATTCATCTGCCTTTGGGTCAATAATCCAAATGGGACAATTGGTTTTGGCAAATTGATAAAGACTTGCCGCTGGATAAACGTTTAAAGATGTTCCAACAATTATCACAGCATCTGATTCTGAAACAATCGGTGCTGCCACTGGGAGGTTCGGAACTTCTTCTCCAAACCAAACGATGTGTGGTCTTAGTTGGTATCCGTTTTCGCATGTATCTCCTAGAGATAATTCCCACCCTTCTAAATCATACACTTGATATGGATAAGCCGTGCTCCTCACTTTCTTCAATTCGCCATGTAAATGCAGTACCTTCTTGTTTCCAGCACGTTCATGCAAATCATCCACATTTTGGGTGATTACTTGAACGTCAAACTTCTTTTGCAAATCCGTTATGGCAATATGGCCAGCGTTTGGCTCAACTTCTAGTAGCTGTTTCCTTCTCAAATTATAGAATTCTAGAACCAATTTGGGATTACGATACCAAGCCTCTGGTGTAGCCACATCTTCAATGCGGTGTTGTTCCCACAGCCCCCCGATGGATCGGGGCAGGCTATCCGAATCTCGGAAGGTTCTAATGCCACTTTCAGAACTAATTCCGGCACCGCTGAGTATGGTTATTTGTTTCTTCATCGAAAAGTACAGCATTCCGATTGTACCATCGGGACGCCTAATCTAAAAAATCTTACTTTCGTCTTCCTTTTTCCAATCTAAACACAGTATATAGATTCTACTCTACCTGAACTCAAGTAATTAAAGTATGATTACACACCTTCACGGTGTCTTAGAAGAAAAGACCCCTGCAAGTGCTGTCATTGACTGTGGTGGAATAGGATATGTGCTTTCAATATCCCTAAATACCTATGCTCAATTGCCCGACAAGGGTAAGTGCCGTTTGTTTACGCATTTGGCTATTAGAGATGATGCGCACGTACTCTTCGGTTTCTTTAACCAAGCCGAACGCGAATTGTTCAGACAGCTCATTTCTGTTTCAGGAGTTGGTGGAAACACGGCCTTAGCTGTGCTTTCAGGGCTAGATCCATCCGGAGTTAAGGAAACTATTATCAGTGGTAATGTTTCCGTTCTCAAATCCATTAAAGGTGTTGGGCCCAAAACGGCCGAGCGAATTATCGTGGATTTAAGGGACAAAATGGGCAAAGTTGAAATTGGGGAGCTGGCTTTAGGGCTTCCACAAAATAAACAGCGAGAGGAAGCGTTAACCGCCCTCGTTACTCTTGGTTTTGCTAGAAACGCTGCCGACAAAGCCGTTGATAAGGTTTTGAAAAAGCATGGGTCAGACCTCGGAGTGGGAGAAATTGTAAAACACGCTTTAAGCAGTTTCTGAGATTGAACAATTCGTGATGCTGAAGTTCCTGAAAAGGCTATTCGTATTTTCTATTGTTGCCACAGGCGTAGGTCTTGTGGTAGGTTCGAGTGCAACCCCTTTACGCAAGAGAAAAACAGCTCTTAACCTTGATCTTTTAACGTTTGCTGCTGATACCGATACACTTGCTCTTCCGTATCCGTTAGAAGATTCGTACGACCCAACTCCAACGGGAAACGATAACGGACTTTACCTAAACGACCCTGACAACATTAAGACAGATGTTGAATACAATGCAGAAACGGATGAGTATTACATCAACCAAAAAGTGGGTGATGGAATGGATTATCGTCCGCCAACGTATATGTCGTTTGACGAGTATCAGGATTACAACTCTAATCAGGCGCTTCGCGAGTATTGGAGGGAAAAGGCCGCCAGCCAATCGGAAAGTCAGCGGAAACCACTTATCCCGAAACTGAATATCAAGAGTAAACTTTTTGAGACCATTTTCTGTGGCTCTACGGTTGAGATTCGGCCGCAGGGATCAGCAGAATTGATTTTTGGAGTAAACGTTTCTAAAATCAAGAATCCAGCACTTCCCGAAAATCAGCAGACAAACACAAACTTCAATTTCGACCAAACCATTCAGCTGAATGTAACGGGTAAGATTGGAGAAGCAATGAGTTTGGGGGTTAACTATAACACGGATGCAACATTTGATTTTGAAAACCAAATGCAGCTGAAGTGGGAAGCGTGTAACGAGGATATGATTCTTAGAAGTATTGAAGCTGGTAACGTAACGCTTCCGCTTACCGGAACGCTTATTTCAGGAAGTCAGAATCTTTTTGGTGTTAAAGCAGCCGCACAATTTGGTCGATTGACCGTGACTGGGATTTTCTCGCAGCAGAAAAGTGAAAGCAATTCCGTTACAACCCAAGGTGGTGCGCAAGTAACCGAATTTGAAGTACAGGCTGATGATTATGAAGAAAATCGTCACTTCTTTTTAGCGCAGTATTTCCGAGATAATTATGACGCGTGGTTAAGTGACCTTCCGCTAGTAAAATCGCCTATCAACATTACAAAGGTTGAGGTTTGGAAAACCAACCAAACTGGAGACAATGATGGTGGGCAGCGAAGCGTGGTGGCCTTTATGGATTTAGGCGAAACAGGCGCTAACGTCTTTAATCAAGCACTCATTAGTCCTGGTTCAGGCAATCAGCAATTGCCAAACAATAATGCCAATAACCTTTACCAACTAATGACCTCTACCTATGCGGCCGCGAGGGATATAAACAATACAGAAACGGTGTTTGCTCCATTAGCTCCGCCACCTATCAATTTCAATGGTTCTAGAGATTACGAAGCACTCACCTTAGCACAACCGTTGTCAGCAACAGAATACTCCATCAACAGGCAACTAGGTTATATCTCCATAAACGGGCAATTAGACGACAATCAAGTATTGGCCGTGGCGTTCCAATTCACCTATGGCGGGCAGGTTTTTCAAGTGGGTGAATTTTCTACTGATGGTGTTACTGGTGAGAATGCACTTTACGTAAAACTATTGCAAGCACGTGTTACCAATCCAAAGCTTCCAACTTGGGATTTGATGATGAAAAACGTGTATAACATTGGCGCTTATCAGCTATCGCGAGAAGATTTCAGGTTGGATGTAATTTATGACAACATTGAAGCAGGAACAAGAACAAACTACCTTACCGAAGGAGCAGACATTGAGGGTAAAATTCTGCTAAAAGTGTTGAACCTAGATAGGTTGAACAACAACAACGATCCGTATGCTGATGGTTTCTTCGATTTTGTTGAAGGAATTACGGTTAACAGCCAAAATGGCCGTATCTACTTTCCTGTTGTAGAGCCTTTTGGAGAACATCTGGAAAGTAAATTCAATCTTCCCGCTGAAGCCGCAATTGCCGAAAAATACGTTTTCAAGCAGCTGTATGATTCCACTAGGCAGGCCGCATTGCAATTTCCAGAACTCAATCGATTTATAATTGGCGGTGCGTATAAAGGAGAAAGCGGCAAGGTTATTTCGTTGGGCGGAATGAACATTCCCGAGGGGAGTGTGAACGTTACTGCTGGCGGACAAACCCTGATAGAGGGAACGGATTACACGGTTGACTATACACTAGGTAGAGTAACCATTTTGAATGACGGTATTATTCAGTCTGGAACTCCAATTACAGCAAACAGCGAAAGCAACTCGCTATTCAATATTCAGCAAAAAACCTTGGGCGGTGTGCACTTAGATTATGTAGTTAGCGATGACCTTGCTTTTGGCGGTACAGTCTTGAATTTGAGCGAACGGCCACTTACCCAAAAAGTAAACATGGGCGATGAGCCTATTAACAATACAATTTGGGGTGTTAACGGTAATTACCGAACGGAATCGCGTTTACTCACCAAATTGGTGGATAAGATTCCACTTATCAGTACAAAGGAAATTTCAACTATTTCTGTTTCTGGTGAGTTTGCACACTTGATTCCTGGCAACGCCAGAGCCATTACCAAAGGTGGTATTTCATACATAGATGATTTTGAAGGAAGTGTAAACTTCATTGATTTGAAAGCCCGACAAACTTGGGTTTTGGCAAGTACGCCTCAAGGTCAAACCAGTACAGATATGTTTCCTGAAGGTGCGGTTACAAACAACATTGGAAATGGTATGAACCGAGCACGTATTGCGTGGTACGTTATCGACCCATTATTCTTCAGAAACAACAACTTAACACCCGATCACTGGTCAACAGAAGACCAGTCGTTAAACTTCTCAAGATTGGTTCTTGAACAGGAGATTTTTCCTAACCGCCAGAACCTGAATCAAGGTCAGCAAACCAACTTGCCAATTTTTGATGTGGCCTTCTATCCTAATGAAAAAGGCCCTTACAATTATGATTCAGACGGAACGGACCAGGAAGGAATTAAACGTGCTGAAGGTTTAGATGCAGATGGAAACCTAAATGATCCTGAATCAAGATGGGGTGGTATTATGCGAGCCATTAATACGAGCAACTTTGAGGAAAACAATATTGAGTTCATCCAATTTTGGATGATGGATCCATTTGCGGATGACGCGCAAAACCAGCATTCTGGTGGTGACCTTTACTTCAACCTTGGTTTAGTTTCGGAAGATATTCTTAGAGATGGTAGACAGTCTTTTGAGAACGGTTATCCGAGCCCAGGTAATCCTGATCTCCCAACTGATACTACGCCTGTTGCGATTGTACCAGATTTTCAACGGATTAACAATGCCTTTGATGTAGACCCAGAAACACGTCCTTTTCAGGATATTGGTTTTGATGGGATGAACGATGAACAAGAATTGGAGCACTTCACCAATGTTTCTGGATACGTTACAAAGCTGAATGCACAGTTGGCAGGTGGTACTCTGACTCAAGCCGCCTACGATAAGTTAATTGCCGATGTCTCTTCTGACAACTTCTTATACTACAGACGTGACGAATGGGATGCACAGGAAGCCTCGGTACTGGAGCGGTACAAATACTTCAACGGTTTAGAGAACAATTCGCCAACAGCTAACCAATCTGGAACATCGTTTCAGGCATCGTCTTCTATCCTTCCAGATGTTGAGGACATTAACCGCGACAACCAAACCTTTAAAACGGAAAGCTATTTCCAGTACAAGGTTAGTATGAGAAAAGAAGACCTCGTAGTTGGTAAAAACTACATCACAGATGAGGTTGTGGGTAGCGGAACATTAGCAAACGGAAATCCAGTTACGTCCAAATGGTACCAATTTAAAATACCGGTGCGAAACCCAGATAAATCGGTTGGAGATATCCAGGATTTTCGTTCCATCCAGAACTTGAGAATGTTCTTCAAAAATTTTGAAGATTCTATTGTTACGCGTTTTGCCAGACTTGAATTAGTAAGAGGAGAATGGAGACGCTACCAGTTCTCCTTGGGCGAACCAGGAGAGGGTATTCCGGGAGACCCATCAGGTGGAGCTCCATTCGATATTTCTGTAGTAAACATCGAGGAGAACGGTGTGAAAGACCCTGTTAATTACATTCTTCCTCCAGGTATTTACCGTCAGCAAACACCTAACGGAAACACCTCTCTTAGAGAGCTGAACGAGCAATCCTTGCTTCTAAAAACATGTGGTTTAACCGATGGCGATGCACGTGCAGCATTTAAGTATTCAGGACTAGACATTCGTTCTTACAAGAAGCTGAAAATGTTTATTCATGCCGAGGCAATTGGTGATGAAATTCTGAATGATGATGACATATCGGTTTTCCTTCGTTTAGGAACAGATTTCGATAACAACTACTACGAATATGAAGTTCCGGCAATTGTAACGCCTATCGGCTCAACAGGCGAATACGAAGTTTGGCCTATTCTCAACAACATCGATCTAGAGTTTCAAGAACTCACTAGAGCAAAACAGGAACGAAACCGCCAATTAATATCAAACCCGCAGGTATCAATTACCAAACGTTTTGAAACTGAGCATGGCCCACGAAACAAGATTTACATAAAGGGTAATCCAAACTTAGCCAACATCAAGTCTATGATGATTGGGATTAGAAACCCGAAAAAAACAGGGATGAATGATGGTGATGATGGGCTTAGCAAATGTGTTGAGATTTGGGTTAACGAACTCCGTTTAACGGATTTTGATAACAAAGGCGGTTGGGCAACTTTGGGTCAGGTGAACATCAAACTGGCTGATTTCGCAAACATTTCTGCAGCGGCCAATTATTCTAAGTTTGGCTTTGGAGCATTTGATAGTAAGCCAAGTGATAGACAAAGAGAAAATATTGCCAGCTATGACTTATCCACCACCATCGCTCTCGGTAAATTTTTCCCAACAAAATGGGGGATAAACATTCCAATGTACCTTGGTTTTTCCGAGACGTTCACCACGCCAGAATTCAACCCACTCGATCCGGATATTACCATGGCTGCCTCGTTAGAAAATCTAGCAACGGAAGGTGCGCGAGATACGCTTCGGAGAGATGCGCAAGGGTACATGAAGCGAAGAAGTATGAACTTCACTGACATCCGAAAACAGAAAACGGGTAAAGGCAAAGCCATGCCGTGGAGCGTTTCCAACCTCGCCTTTAATTATGCTTACAACCAGCAATACATGCGGGATATTAGAACCGTGTATAATGAAACACGAACGTACCGTGGTGGTATGAGTTACGATTACGCACCCTCAGGAAAGAATGTGCGGCCATTTGCCAAATTGAGTCTGGTAAACAAGATGGTGGATGCCACCAAAGAAAAACAGCAAGAAAAACATGCCGATCAAAAGGCGGTTGTTGACAGTCTGAAAAGAGCCAAAGTGAAGGGCGAGGTAATGAAGGAGGCGGAAGATAAACTAGAAAAATACGCCAAGCGAAAAGAAAACTACAAGAAATGGTCGCGGAATATGTTACGTTCTGAGTGGTGGAGACCGATAAAGGATTTCAACTTCAATTATGTTCCCGGAAGGCTAGGTTTCCGAACAGACATGGACAGGAAATACACGGAGCAGGAACTGCGAAATACAACTTCTTACGAAGGAATCATCATTGAACCTACGTATCAGAAATCGTTCCTATGGAATAGAGAGTATCACTTCAATTATGACCTGACCAAAGCGATTAAAATTCAGTTTGACGCCTTCAACTTTGCACGTGTAGATGAACCTGAAGGAGCAGTTGACCGCAAGTTTGACAATTGGGAAAATATGCGCGATTCTATTTGGGATAACGTTTTACGTGGGGGACGAACAACCAACTATAATCATTCAACAACTGTTAACTGGACGCTTCCAATTAACAAGTTTCCAATCCTGAGTTGGGTAACAGCAACTGCAGCTTATACAGGAAACTATTCATGGACAGCCGCACCGCTCGAAAGAAAGGATGATGGGAGCCTAGATCAGGCTGGTTTTGGAAACACGGTTCAAAACTCACAAAACTGGCAGATAAATGGTAATGCCAACCTCACCCAGTTGTACAATAAAGTACCGTTCCTCAAAAAGATAAATCAGAGTAGTAGACGTTCTACAAATGCAAGAAGAGCGCAAACTGCAAAACGTAATGCCAAAGGAGGAAAAGGAAACGAAGCCGAGGGAGACACCACGAAAAACGGGAACCCGAAAATCAACTTTGGAAAGAAACTTGGAGAAGGAATTGCTTCCTTCATTATGATGGTGAAATCTGTTAACGTAACGTATTCCGAAAACAACGGAACCCTTTTGCCTGGTTACAACCCACAAACCGATTACGTTGGCCTTGACCAAGGCATGAATAACATGTCTGGCTTTGTACCATTCATTTTTGGCTGGCAAAGCCGCGCCTTTGATGATCTTCAAACGGGATATGACATTCGAGAAGAAGCCATCCAAGGCAGCTGGATTTCAATTGATACGTTGCAGAGTAACCCGCTTATAATGACGCAGTCAAGTTCACTAAACCTGCGTGCAACTATAGAGCCTATCAAAGGCTTTCGAATTGACCTTACGGCCACACGTACTTACACCGAAAGCGTTAGTGAATTCTTCAGATGGGATAATACTGAGCAAGCACCTGTGAGTTTCAATCCTGTAAAAAGCGGAAACTTCAGCATGTCTTACATTTCTGTAAACACCACGTTTATTAAGCAACAAGACGATAACTCTTCGCCTGTATTCGAAGCATTCAAAGAAAACAGACAGGTTATCTCGCAGCGCTTGGCAAACGATTATCCTGGCTTCCTAGCGGATGAAAATGGATTTGCAGAAGGCTACGGTGGAACGCAACAAGACGTCATCATTCCTGCATTCCTATCTGCCTATGGCGTATTTAATGTAAATCAGGTTGGAACAAACCCGTTCCCAAGAGTCCCGCTTCCAAACTGGAGAGTAAATTATGATGGATTGGGCAAAATTCCGTTTGTAAAAAAGTTTGCAAGAAACGTTACGCTTGGCCACTCCTACCGTTCCACCTATAGCGTGAGCAGTTTTACAACCAACCTGCTTTACCAAGGTGTAGAATTGTCTAACGGTGTAGAAAGTAACTTCCCAAACACCCGCGATAGCTCAGGTAATTTCATTCCAGAATTGCAAATCGGGAACATCACCATTAGCGAGCAATTTAGTCCGCTTGTTAGTTTAGATTTCAATTTTAAAAACTCGTTAACAGCTAGGTTTGAAGTAAAAACAAGCCGAACGCTCGGTTTCAATTTTGCCAATAACCAGCTAACAGAAGTTACCAGCGAAGAATACATCGTTGGCGCGGGTTACACATTTAAGAATGTTCCTTTCCCGATTAAGATTGGGAAAAACAGCAAGCGAATTAAATCTGATATGGCCGTGAGAATTGACTTCTCTATGCGAGACACCCGTACTATGATTCGCAAGATGGTTGAAGGACTCGATCAGGCAACTTCAGGCCAAAAACTCATCAGTATTAAGTTCAATGCAGATTACATTATCAATCAGAGATTCAACATCCGATTGTTCTATGATGCTGCCATTAACACACCCGTTGTTTCATCATCTTTCCCTACTGAGAATCACTCAGCAGGACTTAGTTTGAGATTTACACTAGCTGATTGATAAATCGATTACCGAAAAACATATTTTTGCCAACATTTAATCCAAACAAGCAAAATGAACATCCCGGCAAACCTGAAATACACAAAAGAACACGAATGGATCAGCATTGATGGCGATGTTGCAACAGTTGGTATCACCGATTTTGCTCAGGGCGAACTAGGAGATATCGTTTATGTTGAGATTGAAACAGAAGGAGAATCATTAGATGCCGAAGAAGTTTTTGGAACTGTAGAAGCAGTAAAAACGGTTTCGGATTTGTTTATGCCACTAAGCGGAGAAATCACTGAATTCAACGAAGGATTAGAAGCTGACCCCGAGGCAGTAAATCGTGATCCTTACGTTGATGGTTGGATGATTAAAATTAAAATGAGCGATGCATCACAAGTAGAAAGATTGCTTTCTGCAGATGATTACAAAGAGCTAGTAGGAGGCTAACTCGTTGGCCTTTCCTAGATATTTTAGAATTGTATTGGCCGTCCTCTGGACGGCCTTTATTGTTTATGGACTGAGCTCTGAACCAAACGGAATTCCAACGTTCCCATGGTTAGAAGAACCAGGAGTTGATAAGCTCATTCATGCCATACTTTTTGCAGTAGAAGCTGCTCTTCTGGCTTTCGCTTTCCGACAATCGAAAGGGGCAAAAACATGGTTAACAATTCTCGCGTGGTGCATCATCCTAGGTGGAGGATTGGAAATTGTTCAGCATTTCTGGATTGAAGGTCGATCTGGTGATGCGGTCGATCTATTGGCAGATGCTGTTGGTGCTTTATTGGGAATTCAAGTGGTAAGGTTTATTCGGAAATAAACCGAAGCAGTCCGGAGTCTGGTTGCGGCAAGCAAAATCGAATGGAAGCGGAGTTGGCTTATTAAAATAGATAGAATTTGCTTGAGCAACACTGACTAAACCAAATCAGCAATTCCAAATTCAAACTAACCTTACGGCATTTTTGTATTACTTTCTATGGATTTAGCCTAAATTGGTCTTCCAGAATCGCCCTGCTACAACCAACCATTGCAGGTCTTAGAAATAGTACCGTATTAAATGATTTTTAATTCACTGGATTTCGCAGTGTTTCTGCCAATAGTATTTTTACTCTATTGGAGCTTAAGGAAGAGTCTGAAACTTCAGAACCTTCTCATTGTAGCGGCCAGTTATTTGTTTTATGGTTGGTGGGATTGGCGTTTTCTTTCCCTAATCATCTTCAGCACGTTAGTAGATTTTCTAGTAGGTAAGTTACTATATCAAGAAGAAAACAAAGTCAAACGAAAGACCCTGCTTTGGACCAGTATTATTGTAAATCTTGGATTGCTAGGCTTTTTCAAATACTTCAATTTTTTTCTAGATAATTTTGTTTCTGCTTTCTCATTCTTCGGAATGGAATGGTCTTTGGGTTCGTTAAATATTATTCTACCAGTTGGAATTAGCTTTTACACGTTTCA